>ERZ1090878.443-NODE-444-length-22704-cov-31.132677_pt1 | contig 22704 bp, 13 predicted proteins | sample MGYA00478473_ERZ1090878 | MGnify/ENA primary metagenome ERZ1090878 (study PRJEB33644, sample SAMEA5815720) | chicken gut metagenome | biome: Chicken; feature: Gastrointestinal Tract; material: Caecum | place: Ireland | collected 2019-01-01 | study: A study of the... | reverse complement strand
TTTCCATTGACGATGTAACGGCGATGGTTGCCGGACAGATCGGACAGCTTGCACCTATGGACGAGGAAACCGCCGACCTGTTCCAGAAATTGGCGAAAAAGATGATGGAACAGGCATCAGTTGATTAAATTGTATATATAAGAGGAGATCAAAATTTTATGACTGATATTATATTACAATCGGTTTTGAATCAGATAAAGCAATCACCTACCGAGTTGTCAAAGAAAAATATAGATAGCATCAAGAAACTATTTCCTATACCATGCGAATATCGACTTTTGTGGGCAAATGTAAAGTTCGGTGCTCGTATAAGTGGGTTGGTAATTACAGATAAGGCAATAATAATCAAAGCAGATCCTAAAACTGTAAAAGATTACAATAAGGCTTGCAAAGAGAAGAAGGAAAGGCAAAACTCCATTTACCATTTAATTAAATGGGAATATTTTGATGCAGATGATTTTGAAGTACGCTTTCAGGATGGACAAACAATACTTTCTTATCATCAATCAATTGCTGTAGTTTCAGAAGGAAACTCTATTTCCTCTTTTTTCAAGTGTTACAAATCGGAAATTGAGAAAATTGCAAAAGCATCTGTAACTGTTTCAGCTAATGTTTTCTCAGACTTTGAGTCCGTCGTGCCTGCTAATTTTGCAAAGGTAAATACTAAAACAGGTCATGGCGAAATGGCCGAAGAAGCATTGACTCTGCTAGATAAAATGACTGGAAAAGACGCTGTTGTTGTGGGGAGAACCAACAAAAAAGATGGCGCGGATAGGTTGGTAGATGGGGTTCAAATTCAAACTAAATATGCTGATTCTGGACGAAAATGTATTAGTGATTGTTTTGATAAGACGACAGGCGCCTTTCGATATTTTAATCCCGATGGCACACCTATGCAGATAGAAGTTCCATCAGATAAATATTACGAAGCAATAAATACATTTAGAGCAAAAATTCTGGAAGGTAAAGTCCCCGGTGTTACAAATCCAGATGATGCATATAAGTATATACGAAAAGGAAAATTGACTTATCAGCAAGCGCTTAATCTATGCAAACCTGGAACGATCGAATCGCTTACATATGATGCGGCAACAGGATTTGTCTGTTGCTCATTTGCATTGGGAATTTCTTTTTTAACGACTTATGTTATATGCTTTACACAAACAGGAAATAAAAAAGAATCATTAAATGCTGCACTTGTAGCAGGAATACAAGTCTTTGGCTTATCTTTCGTAGGACATATTCTAGCTTCGCAAATCGCTAGAACAACATTAACAAAACAGCTTATACCGCTTAGTACCTATTTGGTAAAATCTTTGGGATTTAAAGCAACACAAAATATTGTCAATGCGATTAGAGCCATGTCGGGAAAAGCAGCAATTTCAGGTGCCGCAGCGACCAAGCAACTTGCAAAAATATTAAGAAGTAATGCTATTACATCAATTATAACTTTTGTTGTATTTTCTGTTCCAGATACATACAACATGTTCTCAAGGAAAATATCTGGTGCGCAATATACAAAGAATATGTTATCTCTTATTGGAACGATGGCTAGCGCAGGTGGCGGGACTTTAGCAGCATCAATTGGAGCAGCTAAAATCGGCGCAGCAACAGGTACAACCATTCATCCCGGAATCGGTACTGCCATTGGCGTTGGCGGTGGTCTTATTGGTGGGGCAATCGGGGGAACAGCCGTAAAAGCATTAGGCGACAAAATTCGAGAGGATGATAGTATCATCCTTTCCAGAATGTTTAATGGCGTACTCTTAAATTTGATTTATGAATATATGTTGCAAGAGGCAGAAATAGATGTCCTTATTGAAAAACTAAACTCAATAAAAATCAAAGAATTTAAAAAGCTATTTAAAGATTTGATTTCCGCAAAATCACAAGATAAAACAATAGATAATTTCGTCCGGCATTATTTTGAAGAAATTATTCGTAGTAGGCCAGTAATTGCAGAGCCGAGTGCTGATGATCTTGTTGAATTATTCAAGCAATTTGATACGGATATAGACATAACAGCAAATACTCCTTGACTTTGGGGAAATCTTAGAGAATAGCAAAGCCAGCCGAGCCAGTCAACGGTCAAGATGAACGGCGCATTTCATGCGCCGCCGTTGACAGCCCCGCCCGTCTTTGCTAAAGGGTAATCAAGGCGGGAAAGCCCTAAAATGGCTTCCCGCCCATTTCAATTTTTAGAAAAGAAACGCTCCAAAATCAGAAAGAGAGCGGCCAAGCACTTTGAGGGATTGGCCGCCTTGTCCACCCATTCAGCGGGACGGCGGGCGGCGGTCAAGGCCGGGTGTAAACCCGTTCATTTCAGCCTTGACGGTTGCCCGCTGTCCTGTTACTTTTCCGGGAGTGTGGCCACAACTTCGGGACACTTTGTCCACAAGTCGGAGCGTAGGACGAGGGACGGGGGCTTTCATATACGCCCTGCCTGCTGATGAAACCAGGACTGTGCTTGTGTGGTGTGAAACCGCAAGCACAGCCCTGGTTTTCTGCCGATTCAATTTTCAGTATACCGTTTCACCACCCCCGGCGCAAGGGGGCTGCAGGGCCACGGTCCCGGTGGACACCGCCTGGCAGAACGCCCGGTCGTGTTCCACAAACAGCAGGGTGGGGCGGGACTCCAGGATCAGCTGCTCTACCTGCATCCGGGCGTACAGGTCGATGTAGTTCAGCGGTTCGTCCCACAGGTACAGGTGGGCGCTCTGGCACAGGCTGCGGGCCAGCAGCAGCTTTTTCCGCTGGCCCTCGCTCCAGCTTTCCACCGGCTTTTCAAACTGCACCCGCTCCAGCCCGAACTTGCGCAAAATGGTCAGCAGCCGGGTCAGGTCCACCGCGCAGTCCTCGGCGTAGCGCTGCACCGTGCCCCGCAGCCCGGCGGCGCTCTGGGGCACAACGCTCAGGGTAAGCCCCGACGCCTGCACCAGCTGCCCGGTGTGGGGCACCGGCGCCCCGGCTGCCAGCCGCAGAATGCTGCTTTTGCCGCAGCCGTTGGGGCCGGTCAGCGCCAGCCGGTCGCCGCCGTGCAGGGCAAACCGCACCGGGGCGAACAGCGGCCCGCCGCCGTAGTCCACGCACAGGTCGCTGGCTTCCAGCAGCCGGTCCTTGGGGTGGGTCAGCGGCTGCAGGCGCAGCGCTTCGGCGATCTCCCGGTCCTTGAACAGCGCGGTCTTGTCGGCAATGGCCTGTTCCCGCCGCGCCTCGATCACCTTGGCCCGCTTCATCATCTTGGCGGATTTGTGCCCCACATACCCCCGGTCGGGCCGCAGGCCGGAGTTGCGGGTGTCGAACTTGGTCTTTTCCAGCTTGTCCGACCAGCGGGCTGTGCGCCCGGCGGCCGCCTGCAGCCGGCCGATCTCCCGCCCCAGCCGCTCGTTCTCGGCGGCTTCCCGGGCGTCCCGGTCCTGCACCTCCTGCCACCAGGCGGAAAAATTGCCCTGCCGCACCCGCAGCCCGGTCCGCTCGATGGCCAGCATGTGGTCGCAGCAGGCGTCCAGCAGCGCCCGATCGTGGGAGACCAGCAAAAACCCGCCCCGCGCCCCGCGCAGGTAGGCGCCCAGCCGGGCCCGGCCTTCGGCGTCCAGGTGGTTGGTGGGCTCGTCGATCAGCGGGTAGCCCCCGGGCTGCAGAAACAGCAGCGCCAGCAGCGCCCGGGTCTGCTCCCCCGGCGAAAGGGTGTCGAACCGCTGGTCCAGCCGTTCGGGCGGCAGGCCCATGCGGCCCAGCTCCCGGGCGATCTGCCAGCCTTCGGCGCCGCACAGCTCGGCGGCCACGGCGGACAGCGTCCGGTCAGGGTGGGGCACCGGGCAGGGGAAATACCCGCAGTGCATCCCCGGCGGGGTCACGATCTGCCCGCCGGTGGGGCTCAGCTGCCCCTGCAGCAGGCGCAGCAGCGTGGTTTTGCCCCGGCCGTTGCGGCCGGTCAGGCCCAGTTTCCAGCGAGTGTCGAACCGGGCCTCGGCGCCGGTAAAGACATTGTCATAGCTGCCGGAATAGTGGAAGGTCAGTTGGGAAAGTTGGATCAAAGCCATTGGGCGGCACCTCCTTGTCTGCGCGGACAAAACAAAAAGCGGGCTGCAGGGGCAGATCTCCCCGCAGCCCGCTGTCGGCCGCCGCCGGGGGCAGGGCCCCCGGGCAGCGCCCGGCGCATAACAAAAGGCGGTCGAATGCGGAGCGTCACCCCTGCCAAACGACACAGCAAACCAGGGACGCCCCAGGGGCGCCCGCACAGCCGGACGGCCGGTTTTGCCATGTGTTTCAGCAAGCGACGTTGCGCATCCTTCCACCTCAACTTTCCACTCATCTTGCAATGGTCTCTCAGGACCGGCCCCATCATACCACACAAGCCGGGAAAATGCAAGGGCGGCGGTCCGGAAAAAAACCGGGATTTTTTTGCCGAACCGGCTTGACAAACCGGCTTGCAGGCGCTATAATATATCTCGTCGTCACGGAAGATTAGCTCAGCTGGTTAGAGCGCTGCGTTCACATCGCAGAGGTCTTGGGTTCGAGTCCCTAATCTTCCACCACAACAGCGTATCCGAACCCGGTTCACCGGGTTCGGATATTTGCGTTATATAGCCGTTTTTTGATGATACGCCAAAAAGCCGACGCGGTTGGTTCCCTGTGTGGAAGCCTCCGCCTCGGCTTTTTTTGAGCGGGCTGTGCGTGTAATGGCGATGTCCAATGGCCATGTCGCACGCTTTTTCACAAAACCAATGATGGTTGCCGTAGGACCGCTCTATAGCGAGCAAAGGTCGGAGCTTCGGAAAATTCTGTTTCACTAAAATTCTCTGTGGTTCATTCATATTGCAGCAATCTAAACAGAGACAATGTTTGCACCGCACCCATGAATACCCTCTTTTATGACCTTGAAGTATGGCTATATATACAAGACATATTGGAAAAGAAAATGTCTTATATACTCGACAAATTTATTGGCTTCATGTATACTATACTTAAAATGGCGGGTTCCAGAAGGGAGAGAGGAAGGTATGAATCACGAATTATTGAAAAGCGTCATCTTCGATCAGCACGCAGCCATCCAGGCGGCCCGGATCACGCCGCGCGGCTATACGTTTGAGGAAAACGCCAACTATGTGCTGGTGGGCCTGCGCCGCGCGGGAAAATCTACCCTGCTGTTCGATATTGCGCGAAAGCTTGTGACACAGGGGACTGAATGGAACCAGATCATCTACATCAATTTTGAGGATGAGCGCCTGGCCGAATTTACGGCAGCAGATTTCAACGACCTTGTTTCGGTGCAAAGTGAGCTGAGCGGGAAGAAAGGTTTCTTCTTCCTTGATGAAGTACAAAACATCCCCGGCTGGGAAAAATTTGCTCGCCGGATGGCGGACGCCAAGGAGCGGGTTTACATCACCGGCAGCAACGCCCGCATGATGAGCCGGGAAATCGCCTCCACGCTGGGCGGGCGGTACCTGACCAAGACGATTGCGCCCTACAGCTTTGGCGAGTATCTGGATGCACAGGAAATCCCTCACAGTTCCGCCGACCTGCTGCAGACCAAAACAAGCGGGCGTATCCGCGGCTGCTGTGTGGCGTACCTGAACTATGGCGGCCTGCCGGAAACGCTGTCCTACCAAGCCAAGCGGGACTACATCTCCAGCGTGTATCAGAAGGTACTGCTGGGGGACATCATTACGCGCAACGGTATCCGCAACGACTATGCGGTCAAAATTCTCATCAAAAAGATCGCTGAGACGGTCTGCAACGACGTATCGTTTTCCAAACTGCACAATACCCTAAAAACAGTCGGCATCAAGATCAGCAAGGATACCGTGATCGACTATGTCGGTTACGCCGAGGATTCTTACCTGCTGTTTCATCTCTCCAACTTCTACGCGGCCTCTTTTGCCGACCGGGAGGGCACACCCAAGTATTACTTCGCGGACAATGGTCTGCTCAACCTGTTTTTGAACCACCGGGAGACGGCGCTTTTGGAGAACGCCGTGGCTACCTCCCTCGCACGTGTATTCCCGGAAGAGCTGTTCTACCTCAAATCCGCCAAAACCGGTCTCGATGTGGACTTTTTCCTGCCGGAGGTCGGCACGGCGATTCAGGTTGCCTACTCCATCGCCGGGGACGCGCGGAAGCGGGAGGTCGAGAATCTGAAAAAATTGGTCCGCCTCGAACCGCAGGCGCAGCATCTGATGATTGTCACCTATGAAGAGGAAGAACATATCCGGGAGGACGGAGTGGAAATTGAGGTCGTTCCGCTGTACCGCTTCCTTCTGCAGGCGGAAAATTTGCGGATAGACCGACAAGAACTATAAGATGCATAAACCCAGCGATTTAAATGTTAGCCCCATTGCTGCTTGTCAATTCTGCTGCAAGCAGCAGATCAATGGCCGCCGGACATCCCACTTTTGGGATGTCCGGCGGTTATTTATTGGCGATTGTTGTTGGATTACACAAAGGATCTGCCCCGGAGCTGTTCGTTTCAACAAAAATCAAAGGGAAGGACCAATTCTCGTGAAGAAGTCCTGATTATGACACAAAACATTGCTATAATATAAATATATCGGCAATACCCCAGCACGGTTCAATTTTGGCAAAACGGCGTCTGCTGCGTTGCGGGCTTTGCCGTGCATAAAGTATGGCTGTGGTCTCGCGCCTTGCATCAGCTATGCTTAGCGATTTTTCCAGTACTTTTGCTTTTAATTAACACCCTAAAATAGACCGAATCAATACGTCGTTTGCAGCAAAGGGGCAAAAGATATGGACATACAGGCTGCGCATCTGGTCCGTTTGTTGGCCGGGAAATCTGACCCGTCCGGAGGCGGCGGGTGGCTGCCGCTTTGGATGCACGCACGGGATACGGCGGGCATCCTGCGGCATCTGGTGCAAAACTGGCTGCCCCAAGCCGTGCGGCACACCTTGGGGCTGGAAGAGGAGCTCCTGTACAAACTGGTCACCTTTTTGGGAATGTCCCACGACGAGGGCAAGATGACAGTGGCCTTCCAAAGCAACATCCTGTGCCAACTGCCCGAAGCGAGGGAACGCCTGCAGGCGCATCTTTCGTTCCCCGATACCTTCCTGAACCGCAGCGCCACGCCGCACGCGATGGCCAGCGAGGTGATCCTGTTGGAACTTGGATGCCCGCCTGGGGTGGCATCCATCGTCGGGGCGCACCACGGCAAACCGCAGCAGGATGGCATAAACGATTTCATCAACGAACAGCTGGAAAACCACCCGGAAAACTACTGGGGCCACGGGCAGGAGGCCATCTGGCGGGCGATGTGGCAGGAAATGTTGGATAGCGCTTTGCAGGAAAGCGGTTTTTCGGTCGTGACAGAACTGCCGGATCTGACCATCCCTGCCGAACTGCTGCTGACCGGTCTGCTGACCATGGCGGACTGGATCGCCAGCAATACGACCTATTTCCCGCTGATCCCGGTGGAGGAAACGGGGCGAGAAACGGATTATCCCGCACGAGTGGAGTGTGCCTGGAAGCGGTTGAATCTGACAGCCCCGTGGGAATCGCCCTACGGCAACATGGACGCCGCAGCCTTCCACCAGCAATTTGATTTTTGGCCCAACAGTCTGCAGCAAGCTGTGCTGGAGACAGCCGACAACATTTCGGTGCCGGGGTTGCTTATCATCGAGGCGCAGATGGGGGTGGGCAAGACGGAGGCGGCGCTGGCCGCCGCGGAGGTCTTTGCCAACCGCTGTCAGGCGGGCGGGCTGTTCTTTGGCCTGCCGACCCAGGCCACGGCCAACGGCATCTTTGACCGCCTGCGGGATTGGGCCGAGACGCAGTCGGAGGAAATGGTCCACTCGATCCGCCTGGCGCACGGCATGGCTGAGCTGAACGAGGATTATCGCCAGCTGTTCCCCGGCCGGGCCGTGACCGAGGAGGACGCCGACAGAGAAAACGACCCCGAAAGCGGCGTGCTGGTACATCGCTGGTTTCAGGGCAACCGGCAAGCGCTGCTGGCGGACTTCGTCATTGGCACCGTCGACCAGCTGCTGATGGCGGCACTCAAACAAAAGCACCTGATGCTGCGCCAGTTGGGGCTGGCCGGCAAGGTGGTGGTTGTGGATGAGTGCCACGCCTACGATACCTACATGAACTGCTATCTCGACCGTGCGCTGACCTGGCTGGGGCGCTATCAGGTGCCGGTCATCCTGCTGTCTGCCACGCTGCCAGCCCGGCGGCGGGCGGAGCTGGTCAATGCTTATCTGGGCGGACAGGCGGCGGAAGGCGGCTGGCAGACCAGCCGCGGCTATCCGCTGCTGACCTGGACGGACGGCGGGCAGGTTTGCCAGCGGACGGTGCCGCTGATGGAAGCGGGCAGAACTGTCCAGGTAACACCGCTGACCGAGGACCGGCTGCCCATCCTGCTGCGGGAAAAACTGGCGCAGGGCGGCTGTGCGGGCGTCATCGTCAACACGGTGCGCAAGGCCCAGGCGGTGGCCGCGCAGCTGCGCCAGGCCCTGCCGGAATATGAAGTGGTTTTGTTCCACGCCCAGTTCCTGATGCCGGACCGCGCCGAGAAAGAGCGGACGCTGCTGCGGCGCCTGGGCAAATCTTCCACTCCGGCCGAACGGGACCGGCTGATCGTGGTGGGCACCCAGGTGATGGAGCAATCACTGGACATCGACTTCGATTTCCTGGTGACAGAACTCTGCCCCATGGATCTGCTGCTGCAGCGTATCGGCCGCCTGCATCGGCGGGTGGATCGAACAGACCGCCCGCTGCTGCTGCAAACGGCACAGTGCGCCGTGTTGGATACCGGCGATGAGAGCTTTGACGTAGGCAGCAAAGCGGTCTATGGCGAATGGCTCTTGTGGCGCACCCGGCAACTGCTGCCGCAGACGGTTGTTTTGCCGCAGGACATCCCGCAGTTGGTGCAGGACACTTACGGATGGGAAGAAAAGGACGTGCTGCCGCAGGATGCGGAGAGTTTGCGCAGGCGGAAGGAATACCTCGCATTACAGCGCAGCCAGCAAGGCAGGGCAGAAAACTTTGCAATCCCGCTGCCGGACGAATCCCCTGATTTCCCGGAACTGAATGTTCTGGACAATTGGATGAGCGGAGAGCAAGCGGGCAGCGAAGCCGCCGGCCGCGCCGCTGTGCGCGACGGCGATCCGTCGGTCGAGGTGCTCATCATGGTACGCCGGGCGGACGGCAGCGTACACTTTCTGCCCTGGCAGGAGGAGGGCCGCGCGGTGGCGGCCGACTGCCCGCCCTGCCAGGAGGACAGCGTGGCCATCGCCCGCCAGCGGCTGCGACTGCCGGGGTGTTTTAGCCGGCGCTGGAAGATTGACCGGGTTATTGAGGAGCTGGAAACGCTGAACCGACGCTTTTTGCCGGCGTGGCAGCAGGCGTCGATGCTGAAAGGCGAGCTGGTTCTGCTGCTGGACGAAAATTTGACCGCGCACCTGTCCCAGACGGTGCTGCGCTATGACCGTTGGGACGGGTTGACTTGGCAGAAGGAGGAAGCCGATGAAGGAAGTGGAATTTAACCTGTTGGATGAGCCCTGGGTGCGGGTGCTTTGTCCGGATTGTTCCGTGCGGGAGGTGTCTCTGACGGACGCCTTGTTGCATGCGCACGAATATAAAGGCCTGGCTGGCGAATTGCCCACGCAGGATGTGGCGGTGCTGCGGCTGCTTTTGGCGGTACTGCACACGGTATTTTGGGACCATGACGCCAATGGCATGGCAGCCCCGCTTACGGACCCAAACACGGCGCTGGTACGCTGGCGGGGGCTGTGGAGGCAAGGACAGTTCCCGGAGCAGCCGATCCGGGATTATCTGGCGGCCTGGCATGAGCGTTTTTGGCTGTTTCACCCGGAACGACCGTTTTGGCAGGCACCCGATGCGAAAAAGGGTACGGACTTTGGAGCAAAGAAGTTGAATGGTGAAATTGTGGAGGGCGAACACAAGATCCGATTGTTTTCTTCTTATTCAGCAGAGGGAAAGGAAGAATTGAGCTACGCCCAGGCAGCCAGATGGCTTGTGTATACGAATGGGTTTGACGACACAGCCGCAAAGCCCAAAATAAAGGTACTTCCCAACGGGGAAAAGCCAAAGAGTATGAAAGAAGGCTGGCTTGGCAGGCTGGGCTTGGTTTTGGCGAAAGGTGACACGCTGTTTGAGACATTGATGCTCAATCTGGTGTTCCTGGCCGATGGCGAGAAGGTTTGGAGACAGCCGCGGCCATATTGGGAGCAAGCGAACCCCAATTATGGCGAACGAAATGAAATACCGGTGCCGGATAATGCGGCTGAACTTCTGACTCTGCAATCTCGGCGGATTATATTAAAAAGGGAAGGTCAAAAGGTTGTCAGTTACTCTCTGCTAGGCGGGGATTTCTTTGAATCACAAAATGCGTTCTGCGAGCAGATGACGGTATGGGAAAAGCAGACCGATAAAAAAAGCGGCGTTGTCAGCTTTGAGCCAAAGAAGTACAAAAGCGCCATACAATTCTGGCGAGAGTTCCCAACCGTTTTCCAATCACAGGAAAAGAACCCGGGAATCGTACAGTGGATCGTAAAATTGCAGACTGCACGGATTCTGGATCGGAATCGGATGATTCGGTTCGAGATCGTTGGGATGCGCTATGACGGCACCAGTTCCCATACAGTAGAAGATACTTTCAGCGACTCCCTGACTTTCCACGCCGCGCTGCTGGATGAGCTGGGCAGACGATGGCGGCAGAAGATCGCCGACGAGATCGACCGCTGCGGGAAACTGGCCCAAGCGGTCGGCAACCTGGCCCGAAACCTGGACATCGCCGCCAGCGACCCGGACCACGCCGGCAAAAAGAATTCCGCGAAAGCGGTCCAGGAACAGTTCTATTTCCGACTGGACCAGCCTTTCCGCCGCTGGCTGTGCGACATCGACCCGGCGTGGGATAGCGAAACGGCAGAAAAATACATCTTCCAGTGGCGTGCTGATGCCAAACGGATTGCCCAAACGCTGGGCCGCCAGCTGGTGGACCAGAGCGGCAGCGCGGCTTTTATCGGACGGATGATCAAATCCTCCAGCAGCAAAGCGAGCGACAAGGAAACGTACTATTCGGCCCCGAAGGTGTACAACTGGTTCCTGGCCGATGTGAACAGAGTCTATCAAAAATAAGGAGGAGCGTGCATGACACAAAGACAGCAACTACAGCAACTACAGCGCTATGTAGCCGTCCGGCTGCACTGGCTGCAAACCCTGCCGGACCACCCGCGCAAAGCGCAGCTGGCCAACCTGCGCCGCGGTGTGGGCCGCACCCCCGGTGAACTGCCGGAACTGTGGGGCGCATTTTTGCAGGACATGCCGGAAGACCTGCAGAGTACCACCGGCAACCCAACCTATGCCGAGTGGGCGATCTATCTGGCCCTGACCCTCTACGCCTTGCACCAGCAGGGCCAAACAAGCCCCATGCATAAGGAGGGGGAGGGCCTGGGCAAAGCCGCCCGTCTGCTGGTGCCGCCCGGGCAGGACCCCGGCGAAAGCAGCATCCAAAAGCGATTCAACGCGCTGGCCACCGCCACGCAGATGCCGGAAATTTCCCATCATCTGCGGGGGATGATCCAGCTGCTGCGTGCGGGCGGTATCCCGCTGGACTATGTGCAGCTGGCAGGCGATCTGTATGACCTGCAATGTCCCGATGCCATGCCCCATGTCCGCCTGCGCTGGGGCCAGGATTTTTACCACGACCCCAAAGAAGATGCGGAAAATGCGTGACATTTCCCACTATCATAGAAAGAAAAGGAGCATAGACTATGGAATCCAAACGCCTGTATGTTGATTTTCATGTATTGCAGACCGTGCCGCCCAGCTGTGTCAACCGGGACGACACTGGCAGCCCCAAAACCGCCGTCTACGGCGGCGCCACCCGCGCCCGCGTTTCCTCCCAGGCATGGAAGCGGGCGATGCGGCTGATGTTTGCAACAGAACTTCTAGATTCGAAAGAACTTGGAATACGTACCAAGAAAATTGTGCGCGTGGTTAGTGAGCAAATCGAAAATATTGACCCAGCGTGCGATGCAAAAAAACTGGCGCTGGATGCACTTGAAAAAGTTGGTTTTGAACGCAAAAAGCTTTTGAAAGCAGAGAAAGACACCCAAGGAGAGAGCGAAGGGGCGGACAATGACGTCCTGCTGTTCATTGGGGCACAACAGGCAAGGGCGTTGGCGGAACTGATTGTACAAGATTCCAAACTTGCAAACGAGGCAACGGCCAAAAGCAGCGCAGAGGAATTAGAGGAAGAAAGTACATCGAAAAAGAAAAAAGAGAAAAGCAAAGTTGACCAGCGTTATGTGCAGGCAATGAGCGATAATCCGACACTGGACATGGTCCTTTTTGGACGTATGGTAGCTAAAAATCCTTCGTTGAACTATGATGCCGCTGTCCAAGTTGCACACAGCATCTCAACTCACGCAGTAGAAAATGAATTCGACTTTTTTACTGCGCTCGATGATCTTTCCGATGGGAGCGGCGCGGCGCACCTCTCAACTAAGGAATACAATTCCGCTACACTGTATCGTTATGCAGATGTGAACGTTTTAGAATTGGTAAGATCTTTCGGAAAAGAAAAAGCGACCCAAGCGGTCCGGTATTTTGCGGAGGCTTTTATTCGTTCGATGCCTACCGGTTCGCAAAACTCTTACGCCAACCGCACCCTGCCCGACGCCGTCTATGTAACGCTGCGCACCGACCAGCCGGTCAACCTCTGCGGCGCGTTTGAAAAGGCGGTCCCCGCCACGGCAAACGGCTTTGTCGGCCCTTCCAAAGCAGCCCTGGCGGACTATGCGCAAAAGGTGTATACCAGTTATGCCGACGCGCCGCTGCAGGCGTTCACGGTGGGCGACGGGCTGGAAGCACTGGCCCCGGCGCAGCCCCTTGGCCGGATGCTGGATGCGCTGGAAGCAGCCGTGGGGCAGCAGTTGGGCGCCGAGACCGGGAATGGGGTGGAATGATGGCCACGTTGTTGCTGCGCCTGGCAGCCCCGCTGCAATCCTGGGGTGCAGATTCCAAATTTGAGATCCGCAAGACCGAGCGCGAACCGACCAAAAGCGGCGTCATCGGTCTGCTGGCGGCGGCGCTGGGCCTGCGCCGGGACGATGCCGCCGGATTGCAGCCGCTGTGCGGCCTGCGCTTTGGTGTGCGCGTCGACCGGGAAGGGATGCTATTGGAGGATTTCCACACCGCCGGCAACCCGACGCCCCGGCAGGTACAGGCCGCCCGCCGCAAGGGCAGAACGCCGGATGCGCCTTATGTCACCCGGCGGTATTACCTGGCCGATGCGGTCTTTCTCGTGGGGCTCGAGAGCGGGGACGAGACGCTGCTGCAAGACCTGGCGTGGGCGCTGGGCCACCCGGTCTATCCGCTGTTTCTGGGGCGGCGCTCCTGCCCGCCCACGCTGCCGCTCTGCCTGGGCGTCCGGCCGTTGCCGCTGGAAGCCGCTCTGCGGGCGGAACCTGCGCTGGCGAACGCTGCGGCGGGGCAGGGGAACCGCTGCCGCCTTGTGATGGATGCTGACCCCGCCCAGCCCGGCGCGGTGCCCCGGCGGGACCTGCCCCGTTCCTTCAGCCCGATCCACCGCCAATATGCCTACCGTGCGGCAGTGGAGCGTGAGGCCGTTCTGCCGCCTGCCGCCGGAGCGGTCGGGCCGGAAACAGAACATGACCCTTTTGCAGAATTGTGAGGTGACGGCTATGTATTTGTCCCGGGTAGAATTGGACCTTGCCCGCCCCACCACCATGCAGGCGCTGGTCGCCCCGCAAAAACTGCACGGCGCTGTGGAATCCGCCTTCGCGGGGGAACGCAGACGGCGGCTCTGGCGGTTGGACCGCCTGGGCGGGAAACTGTATCTGCTGCTGCTCAGTGAGGACCGGCCCGATCTGACCGGCATCTCCGCCCAGTTCGGCCCCGTCAACGGCGCAGGGCAGGTGGAAACACGCGACTATGCGCCGCTGTTGCAGCGCATCACGCCGGGCAGCGTCTGGCAGTTCCGCCTGACGGCCAACCCCACCAAGAGCTGCCCTGACCCAAAGGACACAGCCGTGCGCGGCGCCGTGCGGGCGCACTGTACGGTGGAGTACCAGCAGCAATGGCTGCTGCAGCGCGCAGAAAAGCATGGCTTTGCCCTGACGCCTGACAGTTTTACCGTCACGGCGTCCCGCTGGCTGCGGTTCGCCAAAGGCGGTGACCGGCGGCACCCGGTCACGCTGCTGTCCGTCACCTACGAGGGCGTTTTGCAGGTCACCGATCCCCAGTCGTTCTGCCAACTGCTGACACAGGGCATCGGCCGGGGCAAAGCCTACGGCCTGGGCCTGATGACTGTGATGCACAGGGGGTGAGCGGGATGGGGGAACTGCCCGGCATGATCCGCCCGGAGCTGCAGGCCCTGCCGCAGGTCAAGGACCGCATGACCTTTTTGTATCTCGAACACTGCACCCTGGGGCGGCAGGACGGCGCCATCACGGTAACAGATGAAAAGGGCGTCGTTCATATCCCGGCAGCGGCCATTTCGGTGCTGTTGCTTGGCCCTGGTACCCGTGTGACCCACCGCGCCATGGAGCTGATGGGAGACACCGGCGTGGGTGCCGTCTGGGTGGGGGAGCATGGGGTGCGCTACTATGCCCATGGCCGCCCGCTGACGACCCGCGTCGGGCTGCTGCTGCGGCAGGCGGAATTGGTCACCAACACCCGCAAGCACCTGGCCGTGGTGCGGAAGATGTACCAGCTGCGCTTCCCGGAGGAGGATGTTTCCCGCCTGACCATGCAGCAGCTGCGCGGCCGCGAGGGAAGCCGGGTGCGGGGCGTGTACCGCAAGGCTTCCAGAGAGACCGGCGTGCCCTGGAACGGACGCCTGTACCGGCCGGATGATTTCGCCGCCGGGGACAAGGTGAACCAGGCGCTTTCCGCTGGGCATGCCTGCCTGTACGGGCTGGCCCACGCCGTGATCGTGGCGCTTGGCTGCTCGCCCGGCCTGGGGTTCGTCCATGTGGGGCATGAAGGTTCCTTCGTCTACGACATTGCCGACCTCTATAAAGCGGAGGTCACCATCCCCATCGCCTTCCGGGTGGCGGCAGAAGACCCGGAGGATCTGCCGGCTGTGGTGCGTCGCTGTGTGCGCGATGCCATGGTGGAGCATCATATCCTGGAACGCATGGTCCACGACATCCGCTGGCTGCTGCAGGACGAAGAAACGTCGGAGGAAGCCGCGGAAGAAGCCGTCTATCTGTGGGATGACCGGGTGGGGATCGTGGCCAACGGCGTCAACTATTTTGAGGCAGGGGAGGGGGATGCGCCATCATCGTCATCACCATGACCGACTGCCCGCCCCGTCTGCGGGGCGACCTGTCCAAATGGCTGTGCGAGATCAATACAGGGGTTTATGTGGGCCAGCTCAGCAGTCGTGTGCGCGATGCGCTGTGGGACCGTGTCTGCAAAAATCTGCAGACAGGCCGTGCCACGATGGTCTACACCACCAACGGCGAGCAGAAGATGGATTTCCGCGTACACAATACGAGTTGGACGCCGGTGGACTTTGACGGCATCAAGCTCATACGTCGGCCTTTATCGCAAGGATCAGCCGAGGACTTTTCGCTGAAGCCAGGCTTCAGCAAGGCAGCCAAGCGGCAGATGGCAGCCCGGCGGGCAAGTGCCCGGCCGCAGACCGGCGACCACTTTGTGCTGATCGACCTGGAGACCACCGGTCTGCAGCCGGACCGGGACGAAATCATCGAGTTTGGGGCGATTCGTGTAGACGGCGACAAAGAGACCGAATTCAGCTGCCTGGTCCGGCTGGCAGGGCCCTTGCCCAAAACGATCGCAGAGCTGACGGGTCTCACAGACGGGATGTTGCAGGAGCAAGGGCTTGCGATGGAGCAAGCGTTACAACAGTTCCTGACTTTTATCGGCAGGGACAGGCTGGTCGGATACAATCTCTCGTTTGATATGGCGTTTTTGCGCGCCGCCTGCCAGCGGGCCGGCCAGCCGATGGCTGCGAACCGCAGCACAGACCTGTTGAACCTTGCCCGCCGCAAGGTCAGTGGAGTCAGCAACTTTAAGCTGACGACCCTCGCCGCGCATTTCGCATTGCCGCAGCAGATCTCTCACCGTGCCCTGGCAGATTGCCGGCTGATGAAGGAAATTTATTCCAAACTGAATGAATAGCGGCTGCTGAGGGATATAAAATAGCGACTAGACGGGATCTTTTTAGTCTTATCCCCGCGCACGCGGGGGTGATCCCATGCTGCGCCTGACCCACTCCAATTACCGCGGCTTATCCCCGCGCACGCGGGGGTGATCCTATCGGCATTGAGAAGGCTAAACGCAAAACCAACTTATCCCCGCGCACGCGGGGGTGATCCTGTTCGCCAGCCTGTTCGCGGGCGAGACCGGCCCTTATCCCCGCGCACGCGGGGGTGATCCCGGACGTCTGCATCCGAAGCGCGCCAGAAACTGCTTATCCCCGCGCACGCGGGGGTGATCCCTGGGACGAGAAGTGGTCTATCGACTGCCATGACTTATCCCCGCGCACGCGGGGGTGATCCTCATCCGCAGCGCTGATGAAATGCCCGCGGACCCTTATCCCCGCGCACGCGGGGGTGATCCCCTATCAGATAGCGAGCTAGGCCGGCTTTTCCGCTTATCCCCGCGCACGCGGGGGTGATCCCACGCTGCGCTCGCTCGGCTCAATATTGTTGGTCTTATCCCCGCGCACGCGGGGGTGATCCCTGGGAGCAGCGGGATTGCTGCCCAGTCTATATCTTATCCCCGCGCACGCGGGGGTGATCCCCAGGGCGGCGGAAAGCTGGGCGATGATGTCAGCTTATCCCCGCGCACGCGGGGGTGATCCTACTTCGAGGGCGAGGGCGGCGTGTGGGACAAACTTATCCCCGCGCACGCGGGGGTGATCCTTTTGGAGGAATAAAAATGACAACCAAGACATACTTATCCCCGCGCACGCGGGGGTGATCCTAACATCATCGACCTTGATGTTGAAGTAGGCGGCTTATCCCCGCGCACGCGGGGGTGATCCCTGGACAGCTGGGCGGCCACCAAGGGGTGGCAGCTTATCCCCGCGCACGCGGGGGTGATCCTTCCTTGTTGATAATGTCACGCATTTTAGTTTCCTTATCCCCGCGCACGCGGGGGTGATCCTCATCTCGATGGCGCTGTCCACCAGGGCCCCCACCTTATCCCCGCGCACGCGGGGGTGATCCATGACAACGGCCTCGGGCGCATTATCGTGACTTCTTATCCCCGCGCACGCGGGGGTGATCCTTTGGCCTGATGAATCCGATGTTTTGCCGCCTGCTTATCCCCGCGCACGCGGGGGTGATCCTATCATTGCCCAGGTGCTGGAACGCATGATGCCCTTATCCCCGCGCACGCGGGGGTGATCCTATCGGCATCGAGGAGGCCAAAAGTAAAACCACCTTATCCCCGCGCACGCGGGGGTGATCCCTATGCACACGCCGCCACCACCGGCGAGAGGGCCTTATCCCCGCGCACGCGGGGGTGATCCTCGAACTCCGCATCCTCGGCCAGCCCCAGCACGCTTATCCCCGCGCACGCGGGGGTGATCCCCGGCTTGATGGTTAGACAGCCTGTAAAAGAGTCTTATCCCCGCGCACGCGGGGGTGATCCGGAGATACCACATGGAAGAATTTGAACCCATCACTTATCCCCGCGCACGCGGGGGTGATCCCCACACCACGCGTTCCATTCGCTTGCAAATCTTCTTATCCCCGCGCACGCGGGGGTGATCCTGCGTGACATTATCGACAAGGAATTTTACACGGCTTATCCCCGCGCACGCGGGGGTGATCCTCTTTCAATGCCTATCACAGCTACCTGAAAGCACTTATCCCCGCGCACGCGGGGGTGATCCTCACGCCGGTGCTCTTGCCGACATTAAGCCGCGCTTATCCCCGCGCACGCGGGGGTGATCCCCGTTCATTGAACAGCAAGCCGCGCATTGCTTCCTTATCCCCGCGCACGCGGGGGTGATCCCGGTTGCATCGGTTTCGTCTTCGTCCAGTTCAACTTATCCCCGCGCACGCGGGGGTGATCCTGGGGCGGCGCGTCGGTGGGCAAGATCGACAACCTTATCCCCGCGCACGCGGGGGTGATCCCCGGCATTCTCTCTCGAAAAGGGCGCTCCTGCCACTTATCCCCGCGCACGCGGGGGTGATCCTTTAACGCCCCTGTCTATACCGAGACCGCCGAGCTTATCCCCGCGCACGCGGGGGTGATCCTGTTATAATGTGCTTGGATGTTTTTGTCTGCCGCTTATCCCCGCGCACGCGGGGGTGATCCCATCCAGCGCCTGGGCTTGTGGCTGACCTACAACTTATCCCCGCGCACGCGGGGGTGATCCCTTTACTCATTTTCGCCCTCGCTTTCCGGCGGTCTTATCCCCGCGCACGCGGGGGTGATCCCCCCTCCCATCATTGCGGCGCTGGTCGCTATGCCTTATCCCCGCGCACGCGGGGGTGATCCCACCAGGCTGTAGTCGTTGAAGATCCGGCGGGGCTTATCCCCGCGCACGCGGGGGTGATCCCGACTACAGCAAGCAGGTGGGCGAGGCGCTGAGCTTATCCCCGCGCACGCGGGGGTGATCCCGTGAACGAGCACACCGAGACCAAAAAAAGCGACTTATCCCCGCGCACGCGGGGGTGATCCTCACTTTCAGATCGTCGTCGTCTTCCCCCTTTACTTATCCCCGCGCACGCGGGGGTGATCCCACCGTATCCGACGCGGTGAAGGCTGTAGAGGACTTATCCCCGCGCACGCGGGGGTGATCCCTTCGTCGGCCGTCTCCCGGCGGTTCCCGGACGCTTATCCCCGCGCACGCGGGGGTGATCCTCAGGACCCGCTGTGGTTCACAAAGCTCGGCCCCTTATCCCCGCGCACGCGGGGGTGATCCCTACCTTCTCGAGGCCGAGATCGAATTTTGGCACTTATCCCCGCGCACGCGGGGGTGATCCTTCTTCGGCGCTGATCTCGCCGTTCTCCATCGCCTTATCCCCGCGCACGCGGGGGTGATCCTGAGACTGAGCTTTTGTGTAGGCTCGTTTCTTTCTTATCCCCGCGCACGCGGGGGTGATCCTATCCAGCGGCCCCGTGAAAAGCGCCATGCGGTCTTATCCCCGCGCACGCGGGGGTGATCCTCCCGCAGCGCGTTTCGGATGCGGGAAAGCTTGCTTATCCCCGCGCACGCGGGGGTGATCCCGGGGTGCGTGGTGCAACGACCGGTTAAAAACGCTTATCCCCGCGCACGCGGGGGTGATCCCTGTCCCACCCGGACCGCAATCTAGAGTAAACAACTTATCCCCGCGCACGCGGGGGTGATCCCCGTGAATTTTCCGCGAGACACAACGCTGCAAGCTTATCCCCGCGCACGCGGGGGTGATCCCCCCAGCGCGGCGGTGGTGAGCAAGGCCGAAGCCTTATCCCCGCGCACGCGGGGGTGATCCTAAATTCCGGATCCGTTAGAGCATGCAATTTCTCTTATCCCCGCGCACGCGGGGGTGATCCCGGATTTCATCGGTGTCCTCCTCCCTGCAGGTGCTTATCCCCGCGCACGCGGGGGTGATCCCACGGCTGTTTGCCACCAAAAAGAGCCTGTCCGGCTTATCCCCGCGCACGCGGGGGTGATCCTATCGCTTGACCATGCCGGGGGTCAGTCGAACGCTTATCCCCGCGCACGCGGGGGTGATCCTCAGGGCCGGGAGGGACGCAATCAGGCCGTCCGCTTATCCCCGCGCACGCGGGGGTGATCCGGGGATCACCAGCAGCGTCGGCAGCATCATCAACTTATCCCCGCGCACGCGGGGGTGATCCCAGCGGGTCTCGGCGCGCTGGCCGTCGGCGTAGCTTATCCCCGCGCACGCGGGGGTGATCCCGTAACGAACCTCAACGCCGACAACATCAAATCCTTATCCCCGCGCACGCGGGGGTGATCCCGGGAGGTTTTAATCTGGCGATACATCATCGGGCTTATCCCCGCGCACGCGGGGGTGATCCCATCGCGGATACGATCGTCGACAACCAGCAGCGCTTATCCCCGCGCACGCGGGGGTGATCCTTTTTCCACTTTTTTCACCGGCCAGAGGTAGTACTTATCCCCGCGCACGCGGGGGTGATCCCTGCTCGGGGATGCTCTTGCGGCCGCCAGATGCCTTATCCCCGCGCACGCGGGGGTGATCCCTGTCTTTCCCCGAAGATTCTGCAGCGCGTAATCTTATCCCCGCGCACGCGGGGGTGATCCTTAAAAAGCGCATGGCAAGCGCAAAAAACAGATCTTATCCCCGCGCACGCGGGGGTGATCCCGACATCATGGCCGAGCGCAAGCAGCTCGTCGCCTTATCCCCGCGCACGCGGGGGTGATCCCCGCCTGATGGATTTTTGGAAAGTCGGGAACAACTTATCCCCGCGCACGCGGGGGTGATCCCCAGTTCAACGGGTTCACCCGCCGGCCGTCCAGCTTATCCCCGCGCACGCGGGGGTGATCCTATTTTCCACTACGAGGACGGGCGTGAAGACCTCTTATCCCCGCGCACGCGGGGTGATCCGTGGATGCAGGCTGAGCTGGGGCTGACCCTCACCTTATCCCCGCGCACGCGGGGGTGATCCCTTACGCATGATCTGTGCCTGCGGGCCGCCTTTCTTATCCCCGCGCACGCGGGGGTGATCCCGCTTCCTCTTTGCTGACTGGACGCCGATTCCACTTATCCCCGCGCACGCGGGGGTGATCCCTGTTGAGATACCAGGCAATGGTCCCGTCAGCGCTTATCCCCGCGCACGCGGGGGTGATCCCAGATCAATGCGGTGTTCCGGCATGACTTTGGCCTTATCCCCGCGCACGCGGGGGTGATCCTGACGGCGTTGCCACCATCTGGGGCCCGGCGGACTTATCCCCGCGCACGCGGGGGTGATCCCACAAAATTTTTGTCGAGCAGCGGGGACCATGCCTTATCCCCGCGCACGCGGGGGTGATCCTAAGGAGGGGTATAAATTTTTTGTCCGAGCGTTCTTATCCCCGCGCACGCGGGGGTGATCCTAAAATCGTGGGCGCCATCGACCGGGTATGCAACTTATCCCCGCGCACGCGGGGGTGATCCCTACCAGGGAAAAAAGCATTTAATGACACGATCTTATCCCCGCGCACGCGGGGGTGATCCTGCTCAGATCAATCTGGATCACCGGCCCGACCCCTTATCCCCGCGCACGCGGGGGTGATCCCATCTCCGAACTTCCCGCCCCGGGTGTAGGGGTCTTATCCCCGCGCACGCGGGGGTGATCCCTTGGGTCATGCAGCGCGCTGTCCGCCTTCTATCTTATCCCCGCGCACGCGGGGGTGATCCTCTCTAGCGTGGACAGCGGAACGTTAAACTCGGCTTATCCCCGCGCACGCGGGGGTGATCCCCCCACACTAGACACCATCCTCGACGCCCTGGCCTTATCCCCGCGCACGCGGGGGTGATCCCCTTCCATGTAGCGCCTGTGGTTCCAAGATTTACTTATCCCCGCGCACGCGGGGGTGATCCCACCCGAAATTTGCCGGATATTCTCCGGGCTGGCTTATCCCCGCGCACGCGGGGGTGATCCCCCCCACCGCCGCCTGGAAAAGCTGGGGCACGGCTTATCCCCGCGCACGCGGGGGTGATCCTCCTCCTCAACATGCTTTTGCCGGAAGACCCGGCTTATCCCCGCGCACGCGGGGGTGATCCTGAGGTTGAAGTCAAAGTTCCTGGCGATGAGACCTTATCCCTGCGCACGCGGGGGTGATCCGAACTGCAGGGCCAACTGGACAGCTGGGCGGACCTTATCCCCACGCACGCGGGGTATTTTTTAGCAAAGTGTTTTGGCTATGAGGTTTTCCGGCTCTTCTGTATTGAAGATTGGCGGCAATTTCAAAAAATTAGCAATCAAACACTGCATGATACCAGACACAGCCAAAAATACGGAGCGGGCTCTTGGTTCTGTCCTATGGAGCGTTCCTGCCGCTGGACCTGACCCTCACCAACGAGTGGGGACGAACGCTGACTCAAGCAGCGCACCATCCCCAAAAACCGGGCCAATGTGGATGCGATGCTCTCGAAAACAAGGCTGTCCATCAACCGGCCGCTGGGCCGGCTGGTCAAAAAAAGGCAGTGTGTCCGCCATCCGGGACTATCCCGCCGCACCTATGCAGATTCGCTCTTGCCGGCAGCATATGACAGCTTCTTGGAGGAGGCCGCCACGATCATGCAGCCCCGCCACCACCGGATGATGCGCAAGCTGCTGGACTTCCGCTTTGACCGCCGCGCAACCCGTTATAACCTGCCTACTAACCGCTTGGCGATGATCGAACAGGAGATCCGTCGGCGGGCAAGGCGGTTATTACAGGAAAATAGTGAGCAAATTTTATGAAATTTTGATGCAAATCCGCCCTGCCTGCAAACAGCATGCAAAAGCTCTGCGATATCGTGATACTCCCTCGATTTCGCGCAGTAAAAACAGATTCGGATGCTGGATAAAACGCTCCACCACAACAGCGTATCCGAACCCGGTGAGCCGGGTTCGGATATTTGCGTTTACGGGCAAATTTCCCCGGGCATACAGGGGCAGAACAAACAGGGCGGGCGCGTCCAAGCAGGCAGCCCCCGCCCGGGTTACCGGGACCGGGCCGCGGCCCCGGGCGGCGGGGTTTTGGCAGCCCCAGTTGGCGCGGCCGC
>ERZ1090878.437-NODE-438-length-22751-cov-5.409896_pt1 | contig 22751 bp, 19 predicted proteins | sample MGYA00478473_ERZ1090878 | MGnify/ENA primary metagenome ERZ1090878 (study PRJEB33644, sample SAMEA5815720) | chicken gut metagenome | biome: Chicken; feature: Gastrointestinal Tract; material: Caecum | place: Ireland | collected 2019-01-01 | study: A study of the... | reverse complement strand
GTATAAATCATCTGTGTTTCTTAGATCTAACTTCTGTTTACTGATAAATTGTTCAATTTCCGTACCATGAAGCGTTACGGTTGTTCCATCCATCCAGTTTTCCCATTTTGAAACTACAGCAATATCCTGTTTCTGAGAATCGACCAACTCTTTTATCAAAGTAGGACGATAGAAAAGGTCTGACTCCAGCAAAACTGTATCATCAGCCGCGAGATAGTCTTTTGCTAAATATAGCGACCAAATGTTGTTTGTTGATGCATAATCCTTATTTCGGACAAAAAAAATATCCATACCAACTGTACGTTCTGTAATGAACATTTCCAGCTGTTCCGCATGATACCCTGTTACCACAATGAGCCTTGTAATACCCGCTTTCTTTAGTGCAATAACAGAATTGTCAAAAATGGTAGTATCTCCTACTCCCAACATACATTTATTAATATGCTTTCCCAAGCGTTTTCCCATGCCCGCAGCCAAAAAGATTGCTTGCATATCTATATCATATCCTCTCAAACTTCATTATGACGGTTCGCAAATGATAGTCATAAGCTTCTGTCAACATAAACCCTAACTTCTGCATATATAAAATGATGTCGTGGTTAAAAATAGCATTGTTATTATTAAAATGCATTCTTCTATACTCACGATTAAGACGCACAAAATCGTGATGCGTACAGATAAAGGTGCAGCAGCTTTCTGAAATACGAGTTAATAACCATCGCCAATCCGGAGCGCATTGTATTGCTCCTATACCTAAAATACAAGTATGTTGAGCGGCTGATGTAATCTCTGGAAATTCATACTTTGCGAGGTCACAAACAACAGTCTTTTCTGAATAACGAATATAGTCTACAGGAATGTAGTTTACATTATCAGGGAGAAATTGTTCGATTCGCCCATTAGCTGCACCAATATCAACTATTGTATGGAATCTGTTGAAATCAATCAATCTTGCCGCCATCTTTAAACGGTTCAGTGCCTCAGCACTCTCTTCAATATGAAGCAAAGCAGATTCATTGCTTTTTCGATCATTCCACTCAGTATGCTTCCAAAGTCTACGGCATTTCTCGTCACCACAAAAACCTATGCCCCATTTATAATGAACATCCTCTTCAAATCCCATATCTTTAAGCTGAAATTCAATTTCGAGGTGATAGATAATAGAACCAATCAGAATAAGTATGTTGTCTTTATCCTCTTCCAACAACTTCTCTGGTGCATAAATTGGTTTGCCAAGATAAGTAGTACCAATCAGTTCCGGATCGTTATCTACAAAGTAATCAATTCCTTGGAAAATAGCATCCTGATCCATTTCCCATCGCACCGCGTAGTCAAATCCTCCAAAAATCACATATTTTTTCATACGACTATTAACTCCTTTCAAACATTGAATTATACAGTAAATCGGATCAATTACCAATTATTTATCTGTATATTCCTTAACAAAATTAGCAATTCGGTACAGTCCAATAATTTTGTATATGCGGTAACTTCCCAATATATCGAACAAAATTACAAAGCACCTCTTTTGTGAAAAGATTTTATTGCACAAAGCCAATAAAATCCTTCAACTTTTTCATATTTTTCTGCTCTAGATATGCAAGATAATAGATTGTAATCATTTCTGTCCAAATCCCTATTTAGACAACTCCCCATACAAGGAATCCCATTAAGATCCGAGGTCGCTGCTACTCTTTTTTTCCGAAAATAAATCTAAAATCAATGAAGAAAGTTCCAGATTGCATAACTGCCCTTTCTCCTAGTGCACCAATTATTTTATGAAAATATTACCGTCCATTAAATTATATGAATTATCGGCACTTATGATATCTTTCAAAGTGTCTGTTAGATACGAAGCTGCTTCTGAATTTAGATGATCTTGATCTATAAATTTTGAATCATCAAATGGGCATAATGAAGACATATTCAAAAATCTAAATTTACCAGATAACTTACTAAGTGCCTCATAATAGAGAGGCTCAAAGGATGTGTTCAAATACTTTGAGTACCATACTGTCATAGGCATGGCAAGTATGTACAATCTTACTCCATGCTGTTGACACAAGACGGAAAATTCATCTAACAACTTAATATTTTCTGCATAAGTTTCTTTATGAGCCAATAACGCATTGTGATTATCACAACGAAACTTTGCACGAAAAGCCTTTGTATCATCGGCAAGTTGGCTCCAAACGAATTCTCCTTCTGGAATACTTTGTTCACCTGGCAAAAGAAATCGAGTGCGAACCTGCCATTCACCATTACCTTGTCTAACGAAACTCCTCGTAACCTTTCCGCTTTCCTTCATCGTCCGATAGAATTCATTACACATCTCTTGTATGAGTTTGGATTCGTCAAAAAAATCCAGATTACTTTCTAAAATAGATTCTTGAGATGTGCATATCACATCAGATGCGTGGTGACGTTTTCCCAAGACCGGATAGTATGTATGCGCAATCAGCCCTTTTGCATAATCACTGGTTGAACGAGAAATATCTGTGAAGAACCAATAGTAACCGCTGGCTATGATTACTGTATGGATATTATCATTTTTTCGAATAACCTCTGATCCCAATTCGCAAGTATAGTACACATCTTGTGCATCTAAACCAAGATTAACACACCCATTGCCCATAACTGATGTTGATAAACCATATTTGGCATAGGATGAACCTAGCAGCAATGTTGATGTGGTTGGATGACATGCATCTGCTAAAGCATTAGACAAATAATACTTTTCATGCAGACAATATATCTTCCAAATCCTACTTTGTAATTCTGCCATCACAACATCTAATTTTATGATATTAACGTGCTTTGCACGAAGTTTCTCGTCGATTTTAGCACATTCTTTACATATTTTACATAAAATCACTGTTGAATTCATTGGAATCGATTCCAAATCATCGCACATAATTATTTTTGCATCTGTTCGAACAGTATTTTTAAAAAAACATAAATTTTCACTAGATGCCATATAGCAATATATAGTCATGATAATTGCAATCCTATCTAAAACGCCAAGTCTAGTAGTATGGCTGGGATGTTAGAAAACCATTTGGGGCATATCTATTGAATGTATTGCGCGATCCATACTTTTTCAAATTCCTGTATTTCAGGACACGCAACAAAATCAGTTTTATTTTGATGCAGTACATGCGTCATATAAGATAACTGAGATTGACAGTTCTCAATTCCTAACCTAGTTATCTTTTCTACCATAGAGATCATAAATGACCATTCAAAATATTGAAATGCCCGTGCACTGTTGGGAAATTTTTCGCTCAGCCATTCGGTGCGGATACGATACGCATCCAGATATTCCTGCAATGTCTGTGGAGTAAGCAATTTATGGTTTGTACTCCATGCTGAGTTATTACCTGCATGGCGATAAATATTATATTTCAGTTGACCATAATAGGCTACTCGATTGCATTCCCCCAAAAGGCGATACATCAAAGCAATATCGTCATAAACGACATCTTCAGGAAATCGCAAATGTTTCATTTTATCACTACGAATCAGTTTAGCCGGAAAACCAACACTATACTTTTTTCGCCACATCAGCTCAATCAGAGCCTCTTCAGTAGTCATTACCATCTTTTCGTCATAGACCCTATCAGTTACGCCGCAAATGGCCATATCAGCCTGTGCTTCTTCGATGAGATCTACGAGAAATTCCAAAAAATCTGATTCTACCCAGTCATCATCATCAATAAATGTTAAGTACTTGCCTCGCACAGCGTCCAATGCTGTATTTCGTCCAGCACCAATACTCCCCCGCGCACGGTGGATAACCCGAACTCTGTGATCCCGAGCAGCATATTCATCCGCAATAATACCACTTCTATCATCAGATCCATTGTCCACAACAACAAGCTCGAAATCACGAAATGTCTGATGCAAGATACTATCAATGGCTCGGCTCACCATAGTTTCGCGATTATAGGTCAGCATTAGAACCGATACGGTCACACTTCCCATATTTTCCACGGTGCCAGTCCTCCATTCCACAATGACTCCAGCTGTCCCTTATCCCTCTGCGTATCCATACACTGCCAAAAATCATTATGTTTATAAATACCTAGTTTACCTTCTTTAGCGAGGGTCTCCAAAGGAGTTCTCTCAAGTACACAGGATTCCTCTGTACTCAAATAATTAAATAACTCCGGCTGAGCGACCATGAATCCCCCGTTAATCCAACCACCATCCTCCTTGGCCTTCTCCCGAAAACCAATTACCGTACTGCTTCCCTCATCCAAGTCCAACACACCAAATCGCCCACCAGGCTGAATGCCAGTAAGCGTCACGACTTTACCACTTTTCTGATGCTGATTTAGCAATGCATTTAAGTCCGCATTACTTACCCCGTCACCATAGGTCAGCATAAAGGGCTCATCACCAATATACTTTTGAATGCGCTTGATACGCGCACATGTTTGTGTGTTTAACCCAGTATCAACAATCGTTACACGCCAAGGCTCCGCTACATTACTATGAACCGTCATATGGTTTTCCGCCGAAAAATCAAAAGTCACATCAGATCGATGCAGATAGTAGTCTGCAAAATATTCCTTAATAATATAGCCCTTGTACCCACAACAGATCACGAAATCCTGAAGATTAAAGCAAGAGTAATACTTCATAATATGCCATAAAATTGGCTGATCACCAATAGCGATCATAGGCTTGGGTTTAAGATGACTTTCCTCGCTAATGCGAGTGCCCAACCCACCAGCCAAAATGACGACTTTCATGAAATAACTCCCTTTCTTCCCTATTGCGGTAAATCGGTTCAAATAGGGACATCCAATCCTCCAATCAGAAAACTGCCTTCTGATAATCCCCACTCCGATTATAAGATATCCACACTGGTTTATCAGTACGGTATTAACTCAAAACAACAAACACTTTTGCGACCAACTCCTAAAGTTCAGCCGAAGTATATGTAATCTTATTTTTTCTTCCTACATGTTTTACTTGATCCAACATAAACCAAACTCTTTCGTACAGAAGCGAATATATATACAGCAGTGCGCATCTTAAATTAACGCTGTAAGTATGCAAGACCTTCCCACATTTCTACGAATAACTAATGAACATTGGGAATGCTAGGACTTTACAAAAGACACTCTCTCGCTCCAGCACAGGTGATGAAACACTGCTGGATTTCGAACATTCGGCCGAGTCACCTGAAATAATTTGGCACAGAAAAATGTATTTCAACTAATTTACCAACCAGATGAAAACACAAAATAATACTATTCCGCTTTATTATAAAAATCGGATAACGCTCTAGAAAGTTAAGACCATTCAGAGAAATTCTCCCCGGACTATCAGGCCTTATGCGTAACAAAACAACGATAACATGCATAAAACCGGCTTTTCTCCGGCCACACATCGCTCATCAAACAGGAAATCGGCTCTTTTCCACTTTTCTTCTTTTCAAATCTGAAGCCAGCCACTTATGTAATAAACACCTAGCATTTCCCTTGATAAGCGGATAACTTTCTTGAGAATACATCTTGACCTAATAAGCATCCAGATCCGCTTCTTCTACTTGCTCTTAGTGGTAGATAGCGCAAAATAATGTTAGAATCAGCAATCGTTCTTTTATAATAACTCCTTGTTTGGCTAAAACAGTTACAATTAACTTTTCTTCTAATCCCTTTTGCATCAGCAGATTTCGAAAACAGACAATGATATCCTCATTCGACACCTGATTGCTTGAATCGATGCTGTAGGAATCCTAAAACGCCCGGCTATCGACTGTTTCTACCACTGTCACTTCATCGCTCAGGCTGTACAGATTTTGCAGTAGATACAGCTATAGCGGTTGGATACGCATATGGTACTATGTACCGCATGGTGCCGGAATTACGGCAGAGTGGTTGCAACATATTATTCTTTATGACCGAATGCAAACACAGTGAAGTAGCGTCGATCCTGGCCGTGCAGGAGACCTTTATACAGGGTGTATCCACTCAAAAGCTTTCTAGAAACTTAGAAGTCAAAAATATTTCCCGCAGTCAGGTCAGAGAGATGACAAAGGGGCTGAACAAACAGATAGGTGCCTTCCACAGTCGTTTTCTTTCTTAGAACATATATTCTGCTTTACGGGTGAATGCCTTGTGTGAAAAAGTGTGTATAGACGACAAAGCGGTGAGTATGTCTGTGCTTGCAACCTATGGTATGAGCGAGCACGGACAGCAGGATATTCTGGCGACAAATCCTATGCCGGAAGAATACGAGGATGCTTATATGTTGCTGATTCGGAGTTTGAAGGAGCATGGTCTTCACACGCCTCAACTGGTAGTTTCCGACGCACATTCACCCTCGTGAGCATGCCTACAGACAGTAAACCTAATCATGAACACCATCTGTCTGTCCATGAATCAGGAGAAAAAGAGGGTCGCTGCGGAGTTACAACTCCACAGCGACCAAGACTTTCAATACACCTCGCAAGCATATTTCCAGCGGACTAAATAATATGACATTTAAGGAAGTTTTTTTGCACTGTCCGCAACAATCTGAAACAATTGACTTTTAACCCTTTGGCCACAATGGTCACACACCGCGCTTCCGCTACATTGCGGTGAAGCGTCATACGGTTTCTGCTGAAAAATTGTTGAAGCTGAATTCAAAAAATAATATTTCATAATATGCCATAGGATAGGCTAGTTACCAAAACGGCAGTAATAGGCTTGGTTTTAAGTGACTTTCCTCATTGATACGAGTGCTTAGTTCCCAACCAAAATAACAGCTCTTACGAAGACTGCTCCTTGTTAGATGATCCACATCGTATCCGGATCCTCTATGAGATAAGCAACTTTTTTATATGCGTCACTTTGCTTCATTGCCTGCACCATTGGATCATCATCCGGATATTGTTGCAGAATAACTCGAATCTGATCAGCCAACTCTAGTAATTCCGGCGGTGCAGCAGCAAAGTCAGTCGGAAAACTATTGCTTTCAACCATGGGAATCAGTGCCTGTGCCATCTCTTTCATCATAGGAGCCTGCATTAAACCTTGCCGCAACGCATGAATACAAGCCGATGCATCCCCCTGTGTAACCGCCGTTTTGGCACGGAGAAAATACCAAGCGAATCGATGCAGCGCTGGCAGAAACCGAATACTTTGTTCATCTTGCAGTCGGTCAGCATGATACATATTTTGCAAATATGTTTCTGCCATTCGCCCAAACCAGATGCATAATGCACGGAACTGGGCCTCATCAGTAGAGACTTTTTGTAAAGCTGCAATCAGCATCTGGAAATCAAACGTCAAGATTGAAAATTCCGTTGCATCCCTGGTTTGTTGAAGCTGCACAAGCGTATGCGCTGCAAAGCTCGCATCATATTTAGCAAGACGCACCGTTATGTCGTGCAATTCTTCGGCGCTTTGTGCATAAAAGTGGGACGGTAACGAAGCACCAATCTGCCAAGCATGTGCCAGCACAGTAGGCGGGATCTCGCCCCAATTCTGGATCTCGTCCAGAATATTTTGCGCCTGCGCAGCATCGCTCACAGCAAACAGCCGCGCACCACGCCCCTGATCGCTATCCAAATCCATATAGATCCGCCAACCAGCATCCTGGCGACTAGGCAAAAAGGCTGCTGCAATGCGAGAAAAGAGTGTTTGTCGACTTTTCTGGGTAGACTCCTGTGTATCAAGCAGCAAACCGGATAGTTGTTTAGCTGTAATCGCCGCAGCATCCGGCAGATCCGCAGCACATTCCATGGCATCGAGCCAAGCTTCCAACAAATCAGAAAGAGCTCGGCTCAAATCCACCTCTTGCAACAGACTCAGGGCTTCCACTTCTCTACCCAAAGCCAAATAGGCGCGTGCCTTGAACACCTTTGCAAAAGAAATATAACGCGCACTGGTATAGTACAGTGACGACATCATGAATTCTTCCGGACCGTATTTTCCGTCATGAAATTCCTGCCAAGCAGTACAGAAACGATCGGCTGCAGATGGAACCTGCTCATACTTCTTCCTATTGTGTAGCCAGCACAGCCGATAATAGGCCACGTCCACTCGGATAAAAGGAGAATCGGACAAGTTTTCCTCGCCCCATGTCATCCAATCATCCCATTCCGGCATTTGATATCGTGCAGCAAAGTTGACGGCTTTTCGACAAATCGGTCCAGCAACGATATCCCAATACGGAATGTGCGGTTCCCGCTGAATGAGCTCCATGCCGCGATGGGAATATTCCACTGTTTCTTGTACAAAAGGACCGCACGATTCCATGCACTGAAGGATTAGCATGCTGTCGTCCGGATTCTCTTTTAACTCTTCCTTTAGCAATGTAAGATTTCGTTGAGCCTTATTAATCTGTTCTTGCTTCGTCTTATAGAAATACCCATCATGCTGAAAAAGCGTATTGGCTAAGTGATGCCACCTCATATCCGTGGTAATATTCCACCGCTCATGGATTTTGCCCTCATAGCGTAAGCCGAGAGCCATACGAAGCAATCGGACAGCCGAAAAGAGACTGGCATCCCCATCTGGATCATTCTGGGTATAGCTACGAATCACCACGGTAGCGATATCGGTCTTTTTAGCCTGAGGACCAGTCAAAAACCGAATGAGCTCTGTTGCATCGTCCAGATATTCATCTGCATCCACAGTTAAATACCAATCTCCGCGAGCAATATCCATCACGGCATTGCGTGCGGCTGAAAAATCATTGGTCCATTCAACATCCAAAACCGTATCCGCATACCGCTCTGCAATCTCACGAGTGCTATCAGTTGATCCGGTATCCGCGATGAGCAATTCGCAAGGAATTGCATCACGCAGCGGCTGTAAAGCGCGCAGACAACGTTCTAGTCTTTTTTCCTCGTTTTTTACAATCATGCCAATGGAAAGCACGGGTGTCTTTTTTGCCATGGAGCAAAACTCCTTTCGCTGATTTTAAGTCCATGGGAAAGAGCTTCTAAAGTTAAGCCTTTTCCGATAGGCTTAAAAAGAAAAAACGGGGCGGGTAATTGCCCGCCCCGTCGTATGCTAGGAAAATGAGTATTCCAGATTACTGCAGCAGCTGCAGCACGCCCTGCGGAACCTGATTTGCCTGCGCCAGCATAGCCTGTGCAGACTGAACAAGGATGTTGTTCTTGGTGTAAGCCATCATCTCGTCAGCAACATCAGTGTCGCGGATGGTGGACTCAGCATCCTGAATGTTCTCGGTCATGACAGACAGGTTATTGATGGTGTGATCCAGACGGTTCTGCGTAGCACCCAGCGTACCACGGACGTCAGATACCATGTTGATCGCATTCTTGATCACGTCAACTGCTGCCTGCGCGCCGTCCTGCGTGCTAATGTCAACAGCATCGATGCCCAGCGAAGAAGCATGCATATCCTGAATCTTAACGCTCAGCTGGTTGAATGCATCCGAGGTATCGCCGATCTGCAGGGTCAGCTCGTTGCCGTTCAGATTCAGCTTATCCTTGGTGAAGACGATATCGGTAGCATTGATGTTCGCCGTATCGATCGTCTTGTTTGCCATGGTCTCCATGCCGGTTACGCGAGTGATTTCAGCCGCAATCTTCTCAGCCGCAGCCGCATCAACCGTAGTTTTTGCACCGATATCAATAATGGTGACATCCTCGCCCAGACCCTTGATCTGATCATTAGACAGACCGTTCGCAATCAGGAACTTGTTGCCATCCAACTCGAAAATCTTCTTCTGGAGGTCTTCCAGCTTGTCAGTATTAACGCCAACCTGCAGCTTAGAAGCGTCAAACTTCTGCAGGGAATCATACGGCTCCTGGCTGCGGGTAACATCAGCCGCCATGGTAGCAGCAAAACCGCCGCTCGTCAGGCTGGTAGTCTCGCTGACACCAATACCAATGATCTGCGCACCAGCCGAACCTTCCAGCTTGGAGGTCAGCTTGATGCCATTACCAGAAGTAGCAATGTCAAAGTTTTCAGAGAAGACCTTATCTGCCTTCAGGCTAGCAACGATTGCGCTCTGTACCTGCGTCTGAGCCAGAGTACCGCCATTCTGCAGATAATACTTGTTGCCGTTGACATCAGTGAAGTAGTTCTTAGTAGCAGCGGTGTTATCAATGCCGGTGCCGTCGCCCTGATAGGTCAGCTTAACGGTCGTGGTCTGCTCGTTGCCGTTGGCATCCTTCCAAGTAACCGTGTAATCGAGGGTCTTGCCGATATCATCGGTGGTCAGACCAGACAGGCTGGTCGTTGCAGCCATATCCGCGGTAGTATAAATACCCTTTACTGCGGTGCTGGCATCCATTGCAACATTGTCAACCTCAGACTTGCCAGCCAGAGAGCCGTCAAGCAGCTTGATGCCGTTGAAGTTAGAGGAATCAGCGATGCGGTCGATTTCTTCCTGCAACTGGGAAACTTCCTTCTGCAGCTGCAGACGGTCGGTCTCGTTGTTGTAAGTGCCGTTTGCGGACTGGTCAGCCAGTTCAACCATACGGTTGAGCATGTCATGTACTTCAGTCAGCGCGCCTTCAGCGGTCTGAACGAGGGAGATACCGTCCTTCGCGTTCTTCTGAGCGGTTTCCAGACCGGTGATCTGGGCACGCATCTTCTCAGAAATCGCCAGGCCAGCCGCGTCGTCGCCAGCGCGGTTGATCTTGTAACCGGAAGTCAGCTTCTCGAGGTTCTTGGACAGAGCCGAAGTGTTGTTAGAGTAATTGCGGTAGGCATTCATTGCCATAATGTTATGTTGGATTCTCATGATTCACTACTCCTTTACAGAATCCGTCCGAAGCAAATCCTTTTGCTTGCGGTCCATTTGGTGAGTATTTTTCTATTTCAGACGAGACAGTTAAACCACCTTTGAAAACCGGAAATACGTTTCCTCAGCACATATGGCGAGGAACTAACTTACACTCATATCATCGGTTGGACGGCAAAATAAATAAGCCGAAATTTTACTTTTCAAGAATTTTGGCAGAATGCGTACTTTTTGTATGTATTTTTTGTGTATTTTGTGCATTCTATCCGATTGCATAATCAAAGCTTCCAGTCACTTTCACCGGTCTACGCATCACACAACGCATGCGACATCGACTCCAAGATCTGGCTGCGCTCGAAAGGCTTATACACAAATCCTTTCACACCAACATCGTGTGCTTCGTTGATGGTATCGTCATAGGCGAGCGAGGAGACCATCAGAATACGGGCATGCGGATGCGCTTTCAAAAGCTGACGCGCCGTTTCCAACCCATCAATACCCGGCATCAGAATATCCATTGTCACTAGATCCGGCTCAACTTCGCCATATTTCTCCAGAGCCTCTTCCCCACTTTGGTAGCATGCAACGATCTGATAGTCTGTATCCGCCAAAATCTTCTTCAGCTGCATGTGAACGATACGAGAATCGTCTACTACCATGACCCTCTTTGACATAATATAACTCCTTTTCATATATCATCTGCAAATACTTTTATGCAGAGATCAATTGATGAATTAGTTGTGCCCCTTCATTTTGGTCGCTCGCATAATTGATAACATTCTGCGTTCCATCATCCTCTATGGGGATATAACGTCCCATATAAAACACTGGGATACGGAAGCGGGATGGACTATGCGAAAGACGATACAGCCCGGCCGCAATTTGCCCACAGACGACATTAAAATATTCTTTCGCAAGATCCTCAAAGTCATTTGGATCTACTGTATCTTCCTGCATGACATAACGTGCCAGACGGGCCCAAAACGTGGTGTCCGCACATAATATCAAAGCGCCACGGTAACTTCCTTCAAACGTAGTATAGATTGTACACATGTCACTGGAAAGCACAGTATCCCGTTTACACAGGCATATACCACCAATACGCTTGGTCATATCCTGCATGACTTGATCCAAAACATTTTGAATCTCTGCTTGCGTGAGTGTGCCCAACGTACTACCTCCTATTTTTCTCAAAATCCCTTGTTCCAATACTGCATATACGCAAATCACGCCTCCCACTCGTTGCATGGACGCGATATGGAGACGTGAATTGGATCAGGTTGGCATTGCGAAGAAGCCACAGCATACAGCCCAAGTTCGAATCCGTGTTGCATTATTACAACATCATCCGACCCACAAGCTTGGGCTGTATACCGTTGACCTCCTACTCATTCATCTGATCATGATCTGCCATAACTGGCAAGCTGAATCATCACTCAGCATTGTTTTTAATAAACTCCGCCAAGCGCTTATCTTCATGGCGAATATGGTTGATCAGCACACTCGCCTGCGAATTGACTTCACCCAAGTTTTTCACATTGGGACCTTCCGTACGAATCTCGTTCGCCAATTCGCGAATTTTCTGCTTGTAATTCAAATGGAAATTATGATGCGATTGGTAGTGGGGATAATGATTCTGACGCTGCAAATCCTCTTCATCCGCAAAATGCTTATCAACATAATCCGCCAGAAAATCTGCGGTTTCACCGATTTTGCTGCGCCCCTGACCAGAACTGCACGCATCCATCAGATCGTTAATTGCATCGAACAGCGTGCGGTGCTCCGAATCAATCAAAGCATTGCCCGTTTCCAGATCGGGTGTTACTTCATATCTATTAATATTTGCCCGGATCGTCGAAACCTGAGACGGGGGTGTAGTGGCTTTCTGGAAACCTCTCCCCCGATACGGGGGAGGCACCTCCTGCATGAAAGCTGCCGCTGTTTACAGAAGTGGAGGCATTGCTTTCAAATGCCGGAGTCGAAGGCGTCTGATAATCAAACGATGATGTCGATGCAGACGTCAGCGCCGGTACTGCGGCCGGAACGCTGTCCTCTTTACCAACACGGAAAGAAGAGAATATCTGATGCAGCACATGTGCCTGCGAGGAGAGTTCCTGGCTGGTTGCCGCAGATTCTTCACTGGTGGCAGAGTTGGTCTGCACAACCGTCGCAATCTGGTCAATGCCCTGCGTGATCTGCTCAATCGACTCAGAATCACGTTCCGCAGCCGCAGCAATCTGCGTAATCTTATCAACCGCCTTGCTGGTCAGCTCGGTGCTGGAAGTGATGGATTCAGCCGCCGCATGTGCAATACTGGAGCCATTTTCAACCGCCTTGATCGAATTCTCAATCAAAGCCGTAGTGTTCTTAGCAGCTTCAGCAGACTTGGATGCCAGATTGCGTACCTCATCGGCAACAACCGCAAAGCCCTTGCCGGCAGAACCGGCGCGCGCTGCTTCCACAGCTGCATTGAGTGCGAGAATATTGGTCTGGAATGCAATATCCTCAATTGTCTTGATGATCTTGCTGATTTCCTGCGATGTAGAGGTAATCTCATTCATCGCATCAATCATCTGGGTCATCTGCTGCTGGCTCTCCTCATTCTGAGAGCCTGCCATATCTGCATTTTCCTTCGCCGACTTTGCAGCTTCCGCGTTTTTGCGTGCTGCGGTTGCAATATCATTGATGGTAGCCGAGATCTCCTCAACAGCACTTGCCTGCTCTGTAGCACCCTGTGCCAAAGACTGCGCACCGGTAGATACCTGATCCGCACCAGACGCTACCTGATCTACCGAGGCCTTAACGTTGGCAATCATCTTCCGCATCTGGCTGGTCAGCTGTGCCAGGGATTCTGTAATCGTGTGGAACGAACCGGGCAGCTCTACCTCACAGTTAACGCTGAAATCACCATCGACCATTGCAGTCGTAATACGAGTGATCTCGTCAAAAGCCGAGCCCAGCATTTTCTGCGTGCTCCGCAAAGCATCTGCCATATCGCCAAATTCGTCTTTTGCTTCATATGTAATCTGATGACTCATATCGCCATCGCGCATATCCTCCAAAACGGTTTTGGTTTCACGAAGCGGAACCAGAATCGAGTGAATCAAACGTGTTGCGAACACAATCACCAGAATCAAAAATACTACCAGCAGCAAAGCCATAAGAATCAGCATACGAGTAACCGACTGCGCCTGCGCTGTCCGTACCTCTGTAATACTGTCATCAATGGCCTCATTAAGGGAAATCGCTGAATCACGCACTTCATTCAATGCCGGTGTGCATTCATTGACCAAAATGCTTTTTGCCTGATCGAAATCATTTGCTTCCACAGCATTAAGAATTTGCGGAATGATATTCTCCCATGCAGTCACAACTGCCAGATAGCTGTCCTCTTTACCATCGCCCAGCGTATAATGCTCCGCGACATAATTCTGCGACTCCGTTAATTCATCCAACGCGGCATTCAGTTGAATCTGATTGCTGGTGTAGTTGGCTTTCTCGGTATCGAGCACCATATCGCGCGCAAAACGTGCTGCCGTATTCGTCTGTACGCGGCAATTCATGATCTGAAGTTCCAACTGTACTTCGTGATCCAGCAGTTCCTCATACTGGCTGCGTATAGAAAATGTAGTTGTCAGCGCAATCACGAGCAAAATAACCGACAAAACAACAGGTATTGCGAATCCTAAGATTAGCCTTTGATTAATTTTCATGTCCTTTAGTCGCATACAAAAAAGTTCCTCCCAACATATCACTATATATTAATTTTTTATTCAAATCGGTTCGTTGATCTTAACTCGCCGTATTTGCCTTTCTCAACATCACCGGCAATCTTGCCGGCCACTAATGTAATCACTCTGCGGCACATAATATTGACAAAATCCTTTGCATGTGTCGCCATCAGAACAGTCGTGCCACAACGATTGATCTCGTTCAGGATATTCATGATATCCCATCCGGTATCATAATCCAAATTCGCAGTAATTTCATCTACAATTAAAATCGGAGGATTGCAAATGATCGCGCGCGCCAGTTCCACCATTTTGACCTGTCCACCGGACAGTTCAAACGGATACCGATCCTCCATAGCGCGCATACCGACAATCGACAAGGCTTTCCGTGTATTCTCCGGAATTACCTTAGATTTGACGCCAAGCGCCCGCTGCACCAGTTCCAGGTTTTGCCGCACGGTCTTTTTCCGAATCAGGCTTGCATCCTGCCAAACCTGACCGATGTTTCTTCGATATACCGGCCGTCTCCAACCGCGCATCCGTGTCAGCTCAACATCATCCAGCCAAATTTTTCCTTCATCTGCTACGATCTGATTGGCAAGCAGTCGAAGCAATGTGGTTTTTCCTGCGCCGCTGCTGCCAATGAGGAAAACAAACTCACCGCGCTCGATCGAAAGCGAAACATCATTTATTGCGGCAAAGCGTCTTTGCTCATTGGTAAAATATTTGGTCACATGCTGCATTTCTATCTGGGGCACAGTAAACCTCCTACTTAATCGGTCAGGCACCGCTAATCTGCCTGTTTAGATAAAAACCAAAGCGGTGCACCCGCCGTTTTGCTGGAACTCAATTCGTTTAAAATAATAGATGCGTCCCATTCCTGTAAGCTGCGCGCTCTGCTGTTCGGATCGGCAACCAGAATATTGCCGTTCAGTGTCACGCCACGCAGCAAAATGAAATGTCCTCCACTGGTAAAATGTCCGGCACTCATCAATGCAACCGCAATTCGACCGCCGGAAAGCTGTATACGAAGGTCCTCCGGTGTCATGGAACTCGGAGAATAGCATTCCAACCCAAACGCATCTGACACACCACGCACAATGCTATGATATGACCCGCTTCCGGCAGCCCAATATCCATTTTGACTACACCAGCTGGCCATTTGCTTTGGATCGGTGTTCGTACCGGTTAGGCTTTTCACCGCCATTGCCATAGCAGTCGGCCCGCAGCCATACGGGCCTACGCTATCCGATCCATACGGCTGATCCTTCCAAGCCGGGTCACTCTGCGCAAAATACGCAATCGGCACCGAACCGCCCGTGAGCACTTCCTGCCCATCCCGTGTGACCAGTTCAGTGATTGCAGGGTCTTGTATCAACACACCGCCATCCGGTATCGCTGGTTCCCCTGCCCGCTGGGATTCGATCTGCTCCTGCCGCAGTGCACTGCGTTCTGCGATGCGCTCTTTCACGCCGTCCACTGCCACACGCACCTGCTCGCTTCCAAAGCGCCACAAATCGCCCGTTTTCTCCATGATCGGATCAACGATCTTATGGAAAATCGGTGGGTCAAGCCAATAGCTGGCTGCTAACTCAGCTCCGCCAATGAAAGCAACCGCCATAAAGCATAATCCTATTCGTTTTGTCCAGCTCTTTTTTCTCACGTTATGACTTTCTTTCAGTAAGCACCCGATTGATTCTGCTATCAATCGGTACCAAACGATCAATCACACGCTTGTTTTGCTGCATTTGATTTACTACCATCTGCTCATCTGCGTCCCGTGGTGTATCTCCAGCAACCAGTGCCTGCCAACGTACTTCAATATCCGGCGCATCAGTTTCTACAATGCGCTGGATATTGCCGTCCAATTCCTGCATACGAAGCACAGGTTCCTGTCGCATGGCTAACAGCATGCTGAAAGAGGTGCGGTCGTTTCTATCGAGCGCTTCCCCCATTTGCACGGTTAAATCATACGTCTCTGTTAAGGCCGTATAACGCTTTCTGAGCTGCACCAACAGCTTCATCCATTGCTCTTTCATACACCGCCCGCCTTTTGCGCTTGCCGAAACGTATCCCGTAAATCAGTCAATCTTGGCTTCACTTCGGTCAAAACCTTTTCATTTCGTCCTGCTTGCACACGACTCAACTCATAAGAGAAGAAATCGTACAGACGGTGCAGATCACGGCTAATCGGATACTGCATATCAAGTGTGTCATCCAGATACCTTATGATTTCCCGACATCGGATAATTGATTCATCAAAAACCTCATAATTTTGGTTTTTTAACGCAATTTCCGCGCGAGTCAACCGCTTAATGAGTTCATCATACAGCAGCATCAGCAGTTCGCCGGATGTCATTGTATTGATCGACTGCTCTTTGTATTGTTGATAGCCATGCATATCCATAGCCGGAGTACCCCGTCCTTTCTATTTTACACCCCTTGTCAATAGCTGCTACCACCCATACTCGCCAAATAAGAACTTTGCGAGTTCATCTGTGCGATCAATACTTCCAATTTGCTGAATTTCGAGGTGTAAAAATCAATTTTATCATTCAGCTGATCCGTCAGGGAGTCAATCACATCATCGTAGCTATCAATCTTTTGCTGCAGTGTATTGTCCAGCAGTGCCAGCGGAGAATACTGCGAACCTGCCTTTTCGATCAGGATACCCTTGGTCTCACCAGTCGTCGCCGCGTATTTATCGAGCTGAATCTTCAGACGAGACATCGCACCGCCCGAAGAAGTGTCGTCCACCCACGAAACGCTGCCGTCCTTGTTCGTAACCTGCTTCTGCTCCAGCGGCGCAGCAAATGCATCCGCAACTGCCTCCGGATCGCTGGCCAGTGCAGAACGAAGCTTGGTTTCATCCAACGTGATTTTACCCTTATCCGAATAGCTGGTGGATACGCTGATACCGATCGCATCCATATCCAGATTGGAGAACACAAAACGCAATCCATTGGACAAGCCGCCCAGATCGTTGTCGCCGAACAGCAAACCTTCCTTTGCCTTAGCTTCGTACTCCTCGATCTGTTTTTCGGTCATATCCGCCTTCTGATCATCCGTCAGCGGCTTATACTCTTTTTTATGATCAGGCTGTGTAGAATACTGCTCATTGATTTCTGCAAGTACCTTGTTGTAATCCTCTACAAAGCTCTTAACCGCATCAACAATCTTGTCCGCATCCACCTTCTTATCAAACGAGACGCGTTCACCACCATTTTCTGCCTTAAACGTGCCGTTCGCAGTGACCTTAAAGCCGTCAATATCAAATGTATTCGTGCCGCTGGTCAAAACGGTCTCCACGCCGTTGATGTAAGCGGTCATCTTCGCGTCCTGACCCTGGATGACAGTGAAGCCCTTTTCGCTAGATACAGGGTTGCCACGCACCTGAGAAATGTCACCATTTTCATATACAACCGATCCAAACAGGCTTGCAGCCAAATTTGTTCCCGATACGCCATTTTCCAGATCATGTCCGATGGCAATTTGTCCGCCTTCACCGCCATGCTTGGAGGTGAATACGAACTGATTGGCGACAGCAGAGTAATTTACTTTGACGCCCGCCTGCTCATTGTTGTTGATGTCACTCATGATCTTTTCCAGCGTCGTATCTGCTGTATATTCACCAATGCGGACACCATTGATTTCAAGGGCATACAAGGCATTGCCGTTGTCATCGGTTACAATTTTTCCGTTGTCATCGCGCATTGCTTGCATTTTGCCGCCAGCAATGCCGGTAACCTCTTTTCCGTCCTGCTGCACCTTAGATGTACCATAGATATCGCCCAGCGTCTTGCTGGTGTTAACGCGGTTGGACGCACCACGGTCGATACCAAAGATACCGCCCTTACCAACAACATTCAGCGTGCCGGAATTGATCGAGAAAGTGTCGCTGCTCGAGTTGAGCACAAACTCCGGCTTGAAATTGTTCCCGGAACCGCCCTGAACAGTGATACGATTATAGCCAAACGCCTGATCCAGCTGGGTTTGCAGATATTTCTGCATCTGCTCGCCCGCATCTGTCACATTTTCACCAAAAATGGCGTTGTATTCGTCTGTGCCTTCCTCTGGCAGCTTAATGGTAACCGTTGTGCCGTTGTAGGTCACATTCATGCTTGCGCCGGCTAGCACTTCACCTGCGGATTTCGTCGTCGTCAAATCCTTGGCATTATCTACCGACTGGCTGGAGGAAATCACCTCATCACCAGTCAGCTTGCTGCCGCCGCTCAAATGCAGTGCTTCCAATACAGACTTGGAAGAATAGCCTTTCAGTTCCAGCGTATTGGTTTCCTTGGCACCGTCCACAAAGCTGAACTCCAGCTTATTATCCGCCGTAACCGTCGCTTTCACTTTAGAATTCATCTTGATGGTGGAACCATCCGACATCGTGATGGAGGCATTTCCGAGCTGCTTATTGATCTCATCTGCCACATCATCCAGCGTCTTATATTCGCGGTCACTGTCGAATGTAATGGTAAACTTCTTATTACCATACTCAAACGACATCTGCTGTCCGCCGAAGTTGCTGACATCTACATCACCCGTCAAGTCAACCGTTTTTGATCCGCTGATGGTATCCGCATTCGACATACCATTGAGGCCGGAGAAGCTGACTGTCTCGGTTTGAGCCAGATTGTGTACCTCACCAATCTGAATATCGCTGTTTGTGTTGCCCGATGCAGAAATCATATCTGCATATTTGCCCAAGGACGTAATGATGCTGGGCTCAAAAAATGCCGCACTCATCAAATTGGTCGACGATGTATAGGAGGTATACTTGCTGGATATCTGTACAAGCTGATCGCTGATGCTGCGGAAGGCCTGCTGCTGCCACAGGAGGATCTGCTGATTCTGCTTCTGCGTATCAATTTTGTTTTTGATACCCATGACCATATTTTCAATCATGGATTCAGTATCCATGCCGCTTGCCAAGCCACTGACTATATTGGCATTCCGGCTTCCATAAATACTGGAAGAACTGCTTACATTACTGACTGCCATATCAATCGCTCCTTCCAAAATAACTGTTATCCGCCAACAAAGATTGACGAAATAGAAAATAAGCAATAAGAAAAATTTATTCTATGTTTTTATTTCGACATGTAGTATACTAAACATAAGAGAATATTCAGATTTTTTTCAGATAAGGAAGTGTCTTCTATGGCGGAAATCATTGCCATCACCAATCAGAAAGGCGGCGTCGGAAAAACGACCACAGCATCTGCTCTCATCGCGTCGCTATCCGAGCGCGGATATAAAGTTCTTGGCGTCGATCTCGACCCTCAGGGCAATCTTGGTTTCAGCCTCGGTGTGGACATTGAGAATGTGCATACCATGTATGAAGTATTCAAAAAACAGCTTCCCATCGATCAGGTCATTTGCCCGATGACCTATGGCGACCTCCTCGCCTCCAACATCCTGCTCTCCGGTGTAGAGCTGGAATGCAACAAACCTGGACGCGAATATATGCTCAAAACCGAGCTTTCTCTGGTTTCTGACCGCTACGACTACATCATCATTGATACGCCTCCGGCGCTCAATCTGCTGACCGTTAACGCATATGTTGCTTCGGACAAGCTCATCATCCCGATGGCGCCCGAAATCCTCAGTCTGCTGGGTGTAACACAGATCAAAGAGACCATTGAAACCGTGCGGCAATATTACAACCCGAGCCTCAAGGTGATTGGTATCCTGCTAAACAAATTCAATGCACGTTTGAACCTCAACCGCGACGTGCTAGAACTTTCTCAGCAGATTGCCAAGCAGCTTAACACAAAGGTTTTTGAAGCCAAAATTCGCCAGAGCGTTATGGTAGCCGAAGCGCCTGCTCACGGAGAAAGCATCGTTTCCTATTCCCCCACTTGCAAGCCTGCTATGGATTTTGTCGCACTCGTGGACGAAATCCTTGCTGATAAATCCTAAACCACGGAAGGAAAGTTGAAAATGCCATCCAAACGAAGCAACAAAACTGCACGTGTGCTGAACCTGATTGCAACTCCCAGCGAAGCCACGCCAGTCGAATCAGAACAGACGACTACCCCCGCAACTCCTGCAGAAGCACAACCTGCACCAGCAGAACCTGCCAAGGAGAAAAAGCACACCAACACAACCAAACAGAAGAAATCCTCTAAGGCGGCGGCAGTCACCCCGGCACCTGAAGAACCGGCGCAAGAATCTCCTTCTGTGGCTCCGGAAGAATCCCCTACGGCAGAGCAGCCGCAGGCAGCCCCTGTCCCTACACCACAGCCCGTAGTCCCGATTGTACAAACGGTCCGGGAAAAGGAACAGCAGGTTTCCGACGATATCAAATCAGGGTTATTGCAGGCGCTGATTGAGGCGGAAGCACCTGCGCAGCCGTCCGAATCACCCGCAGCTGCGGAATCCCAAGCGCCGGTCGCAGAGGATACCGTGATACAAGAGGTCGAAGAGAGCCCGGTCACTGCGTCAGAAGCCATGACGGCATCTATCCCAGAACCGGAAACCGATCCGACTCCAGTGATTCCGCAAGCCCCCGCACCTGAGGCTATTTCCTCTGCTGACGAACCTCCTGCACCCGCACAGCCTACCGTAAAAATGCCCCAGCCGGAAGCACCTGCCGAGCAGATTTATACCCCTACTGGGGAACAAGACGTAGAATATACCAATGTTCTGCAAGAATTGGTGGAGGAAACTTCGGTGTATTATACCACCAATATGCTGCATTGCCAATGCCAGCGCTGCATTGCCGATATGAAAGCACTCGCGCTGACCAATCTGCCCTCTAAATATGTAGTGCTGGAAAAATCCAAGCGCGCCGCTTATATGAGCGTATATGCAGCCCGCTACGAAAAAGAACTATCTGTGCAAATGATGCGTGCTTGCGTCATCATCAACGAGCATCCACATCATTGAGTACAAAAAAATCCTGCGCCAACCGACGCAGGATTTTTTGTTTCTGTTCATGCCGAAACTCCGGCATTATTTTTCGTTTTCTTTGCGGAGCATCTGCAGCAGCTGCATCGGAGATTCCTTCTCCTGTGCGGCCGAACGGTTCTCCCGCTGTGCCTCCACCAGCTCCGTCCGAAGCACCGCAATATCACGCGGCGCATCCACCGACAAGCGCACGCGTCCCTGCCCGATTTCCTGAACCGTGACCACGATCCGATCGTCAATCGTAAGAGACTGGCCTTCTTTTCGTTGCAGGATCAGCATGCTCCGTCATCCTTCTTTCTCAGCGATGACAGCGGGCATCGCATCTCATACTCGTCCAGAATCACCTGCCGCGCCTGCCGCGTCTGATCGTTCAGCACAACCGGGCATCGCAAATTAACCGTACTTTTGGAAACAGGGTTTTCCACCCTGCACAATACATAATAGCACAAGTCCTCACTTTGATCGACCCCCAGCCGCTGCAATTCTTCCTGCGGCAGCACAGGGCGGTATTCCGGCATCACCATGAACGGATTGAGCAGAGTAAACGCCAAAAACGGTGTTGTTACACTTTGCAGGCATAGCAGGAAGTCCTCCTCTTTCGAAAAAGAGAGGAGGACAAATTCCTTTTCCTGTTCAAATCCAAACAAGCCATCCGAAAAGCGGAGCGTTGTGCTGTCATCAATATTTAACTCACCAAAATATTTGGTTTGTATTTTCATATTTATGACCATTCCTTTCCGCTGCGCTTCAAGGCACCAAAGGAATATGAAACCCGGTACCTCTAACGCAGGCAGTCGTAATTTGTTAAAATAGGCTTGAGGAAGCAGGCACACTACAGAGCACGTGAAGGTGAGTAGGCCCAACATTGTGTTGGACTGAATATTTATGTGTGCCGGACGCTCTTTCAAGCACCGATGAGTAGGGCATTGTACCCTGTAACCTTATCTTTGGAGAGACGGACTACTTCAATCTTTCAGTGAGCGGCCAGTCCCTGCCTGTTCCCCTCAAATACTGTTTCGAGGGGATGTGTTATGCTTAAAATCGTCTACCGTATCTGCTGTGGAATGGATATCCACAAATCTTTTGTCGTTGCCTGTATTGCTTCTACCAATGAGCAGGGTGTGACAACCTACAAGAGCAAACGTTTTTCCACTTTCACTGGGGATTTACGACGGTGTGCGGATTGGCTTTCTGAGAACAACTGCAAGGATGTGTGCATGGAATCCACCGGGAAGTATTGGATTCCTGTTTATAACATTCTGGAACCCACCTGCAACATCGTCCTCGCTCACCCTAAGTATGTGAAGGCAATCCGGGGCAAGAAGACCGACAAACGAGACGCCAAGTGGATTGCCGACATCTTCAAGCACGATCTTGTCT
>ERZ1090878.433-NODE-434-length-22957-cov-8.749061_pt1 | contig 22957 bp, 23 predicted proteins | sample MGYA00478473_ERZ1090878 | MGnify/ENA primary metagenome ERZ1090878 (study PRJEB33644, sample SAMEA5815720) | chicken gut metagenome | biome: Chicken; feature: Gastrointestinal Tract; material: Caecum | place: Ireland | collected 2019-01-01 | study: A study of the... | reverse complement strand
ATGTTTTTTTGTAAAAAAACATTTTGGGGGCCCCTCCATTGTTATTTTTTGTGGGGCGAACTTTTTCCGGGGGGTCCGGTTTGTTGCCGCAGAGCATGTCTAACGCATCTCGTCGAAACAAGTAAAGAATCTAAAGACAGAAAACGCGGCTTCGACCGCGATGATTAAAGGAAAAGCAGCACTGTGCCAGCCAATAAAAAACACACCAGCGACCCTAGCATTAAGTAAAGCAGGAAAAAAGTATGCAAAATTTTACGTCAAAAATTTATGAAAACACCCTGCCTCCGGCGGCAAGGGACATCCGCGAAACGGTGTTTGTGCGGGAGCAGGGCTTTGCCGAAGAATTTGATACGCAGGACAGCGCCTCCACCCACATTCTGCTTTTTGCCGGCGAAACCCCCTGCGCCACCTGCCGGCTGTTTGCCGGCGATGCGCCCGGCGAGGTGCACATCGGCCGTGTGGCCGTCTATAAAGAGATGCGAAAAAGAGGCGCCGGGCGTGCGGTGATGCAGGCGGCCGAGGCCTGCGCAAAGCAAAAAGGTTTTACGCGCGCCGTGCTTTCGGCCCAGGTGCAGGCCAGGCCGTTTTATGAAAAATGCGGCTATACCGCGGCCGGCGGCGTTTACCCCGACCAGGGCTGCCCGCATATCGATATGTTCAAGGACCTGTGACCAAAAGGCCGCAGGTCTTTTTTTGTTGGTCCGCTGAATCGTTTTTTGCGTAAAAAATATCGTTTTCCGCAGAAAATCAAAAAAGTGTGGAAAATTCTATTTTGGCGTTTTTCCTTTTCTCTTTTGGCCGGCTAAAGGCTGTTTTTTGGTCAACCGCACAAAAAGCGGCGTGAAATTTTGTGCAATCGGCGCGTGAAAAGCCGCCTGCTCCGTATTGCAAAGCCGAAAAGGCGGTGGTATCATAAATATGATGGGTGGATCATGACCGCTTTTCGGCCGGCCGGCGTATTTATTATGCAGCCTGCCGTTTGGGGAGGAATGAAAAATGACAAAAGCAGAAAAAAAGGGGCTGCGCCGTTTTGTTTGCGGGGCGGTGGCGTGCGCGCTGACGGTGTCGGCGCTGTGCGCCTGCGGGCGCGAGCCGGTGATCAGCGAGACGGAGGCACAGTCGCGCATAGAGGCGCGCGTGCAGAACGATGCAAATGAGATCACCGTTATGACGTTCAACGTGGCCGCGCCGTGGGGCAATTTCTTTACCAACACGCTGACCGGCATGACCACAAAGGCGGCAGCCGAGGTCATTGCCGAAGTGCTGCCCGATTCGTTAGGCACGCAGGAGATGAACTTTGTTTGGGAGGCGCGGTTCAAAAGCCTTTTGTCGTTTTATGACAGCTACGGCGTTGAGCGCGGCGGCGACGGCGCCAACAAACTGAAGTGCGAGAAAAACACGGTGTTCTGGCTCAAGAGCAAGTATACGGCGGTAGACAAGGGCAATTTCTGGCTTTCCGAAACGCCTGAGGAGGCAAGCCGCTACAGCGGCGCCGGCTGCAACCGCGTGTGCACCTGGGTGCTGCTGGAGGACAACGCCACCGGCATGCGCTACCTGCACATGAACACCCACCTGGACCATGTGTCGGACGAGGCCAGGAATTACGGCGCCGAGGTCATTGTGCAAAAGCTCGGTGAACTGGAAGAAAAGTACCCGGGCGTGCCGGTGGTGCTGACCGGCGACTTTAACACGGCCGCCGAAAGCCTGCCCTATAACACCCTGACCGCCGCCGGGTTTGCCGATATGTACACGCTGGCGCAGGAGGGTGAAAACGTGCGCAGCTACCAGGGCTGGGGCGCATACGGCGCCGACGAAGAGCTGGCGATCGACTTCATTTTTGCAAAGGGCGCGCAGAGCGCTTCTGTGTGCAGGGTGCTCAGCGACATGAACACCGACATTTCCGACCATTACCCGGTCATGGCCGTGATCGACCTGGGTGAATAATAAAAAAGAAAATTAAGAGAGGGGAAACGCCGTTTTCCACACCCCTGCGGAAAACGGCGCGTATTTTACGATGAAAAAAGGAAGAAAAGGCGGCGTAATTGCCGTGGTTTTGGTCGTTTTGATCGCTTTGGGCGTCGGCGGCGGTCTGGTTGGCAGCCGCTATGCGCAGATCGACCGTGACAGCGACCTGCTTTTGCAGGAACTCGACGCCTGCAGGCGGCGGAGGACGATTACATCGCCGGCAAGGCGGACAGCCGCGCCGCGCTGGAAGCGGTTATGGAGCGCACGGTATGCGCGACTGAGCAGTGCCAAAAAATAGAGAGCGGCACAAAATCTTACGTTGCAGACCTGGTCGCCTGCCTGGACGATTATACAGAACTGAACGAGGACGAGCGGCTGGCCAATATCTTTATGCCCCAAAATATTGCGGCCGACGGCCCGGAATTTGAAGAAAGCATTGCCTACCTGGAAAGCATGCGCAAGAAATTTGAAAACGTGCATGCGCGCTTTGCAGATCTGCTGACAGACGATATGCTGAAAAGCTATATGCGCCTGGACGATATGGACTTTGTCACGCGCGCCGTGCTGGGCAATATGCTGGAGGGCACGTTCAGCACAGAGGAGCTGCAGGAATGGTCGGCGCTCGCGCAGCAGGACGATGCTTTTATTGACGAGTGCATCGCGGCGCTGGAGCTGCTGGCCGACGAGCCGGAAAACTGGGCCGTGGCCGGCGGCTATGTAGAGATCTATGACGACGATCTGTATGACGCCTACAATTCTGCCCTGGACGCGCTTACGGCAAGCCGGAAAACAGCGGCCGCATAAAAAGAAGGAGGAGACGGTATGCTCCAAAAGAAAAATTTACTGCTGGTCGTGGCGGCGGTGATTGCCGTGGTCTGCATCGGCGGCGGGATCACGGCGGCGCACTTTGTCCGCGACGCGCGCGAAAACGAAGAAAAGCTCTACACCGAGGTTGCCCGGATCACGGCGGCGGCCGAGGCCGATGTGTTTGATGAGGACGCTTTTAACGAGCTACTTTCGCGCACCGTCTGCACCGGTAGCTGTGCCAAGGCGGAAACGGCTGTGAAGGCATATGTGCGCGACTTGTACAACTGTTTTGACGAGATGGCGCGCATTTCCGCCTCTTCTGAACTGCCCTACCTGATATCGGCCGACAACATCGGCGCGGACGGCCCCGCGTTTGAAACGTCGCTTGCCGCCATCCGCGACGCGGGTGCAAAAACCGGCGATGTGCTGCAGCGCACGCAGACGCTGCTGCAAAGCGAGACTGTGCAAAGCTACATGGAAAAGCAGGGCGCCGGCGAAAAGAGCGCGGCCATGTTTGAAAAAGTTTTTGCAAAGCCGTTTCAGGCGAAAAGCGCCGACGTGCTTGCGAAAATGCAGACGATGCACGACGGCTTTATGGAGTCGGCCGACGGCTGTACCAAGGTGCTGGAATACCTGCGCGACAACCCGAACGACTGGTACATGGAAGACGGTTCCTTACTTTTTGTGAGCGATGCGGCGGCCAGCCGTTTCAGCGAGTTGCAGGGTTTTATCGGCGCGGGCGCATAAGCGGGGATGGTGGCGCTGTAAATTTTCTCTTGTAAAAGTTACATAAAAGTACGGTTGTCTGAAACCTGCCGGCAAACATACTGCCCGGCGGTTCTGCCCCCGCAAAGGCACACCGGCATTTATAATATTAGGCAGAAAAAAACGTCCCGGAAATTCCGGGACGTTTTTGTTTGCGGATTTTGCTTTGCTTATTCAATGCGGATGCCGTGGTTTTCGGGCAGTGCCTTCATGTCCTTCTTCGGGATCGTCAGGCGCAGGATGCCGTTTTCAAATTTTGCCTGGATCTCGCTTTCGGCCACATCGCCCACATAAAAGCTTCTGGCGCACTTGCCGGACATACGCTCGCGGCGGATGTAGCGGCCTTTCTTGTCTTCCTCATCCTTGTCGAGCCCTTTCTCGGCGCTGATGGTCAGGTAGCCGTTTTCAACGGTGGCCTTTACCTCTTCTTTCTTGAAGCCGGGCAGATCGATGTCCAGTTCATAGCTGTCGTCTTTTTCCTTTACATCCGTGCGCATCAAGCGCCCCGCATTTTTACCAAAGAGCGGGTCGCGGCCGTGGTGGCGGCGCACCGGGGTCAAAGCAAACAGTTCGTCAAACGGATCGTTCCACATTTCATCAAACAAATCTTCACCAAAAATGCTAGGCAACATAAGTCATTCCTCCAATTCATTTTACGGCTCGTAGGGCAGTAAGAACATCTTGCAGTCGCGAGCTTTTGTTCCCTTTTCGGTGATCTCTGAACCCTCTCTCAAGGTTCACCTTTATTATAGTCAAAAAGTTAGCACTGTCAATAGGAGAGTGCCAATGTTTACAGATTAATAACAAATAAATCCTGTTTGTACTGAATATCGTTCTATTTACGTTCTAAATTTTACGCCGCGTACAATCTGCACAGCCAATAAACCAGGTGCGAGCCGCCTGCGCGGATTTAAAAAACGAGTGGGAAATTTCTTGTAAGATCCTGTATCTGCACGAACGGGCCGTTATGGGTGATGATCTCGCATGTCGTGCTGGTTTTGGTGCCGTCGGTTATTTGCAGGCTGTACACCTTTTCGCTTTCACTGCGGTTCACGCCAAAGCAAAAGACAAAGTCAGCGCCTTTGGTGTAAATAGGCACCGTGTTCAGTGTGTCATACGACCCGCCTGCTATGGTTTCCACCGTATAACGGTCAGAATAAAGCGGGTGTTTTTTCAGCACGGCCAGGTACAGATCGCTGCCTGTGTTCGGCTCGGTAAAAAGCACACCGCAGTAACTTCCCATGCAAATGCCGCTGTTGTCCAAAACGGTAATGGACTCTCCCTGATTTGAGGACAGGTGCGTGTTCAGCGACGGTTCGCTGAATGCGTCCACAAGCCGGTTGTTACCGTACCAGAAATATACGGCCGTACCCAGCACCAGCAGCACAGCCGCAATGCAGACGGCGGCCAGGCCGGCGCGCTTTTTTGTTTTTGTCATAAGAGCACCTCCCATGCAGTGCGATGTGAAATGTAAAATCAGACAAAAGTTATCCAACTTTACGATAGCACACTGGGGGTGCGCATGTCAACGAAAATGTGCTGATGACCAAAAAAGCGGTTTGGCTGCCAAGCCGTTTTGCACACCGCTGTGCAAAACCGGCGCGCAAAAATGAACAAATGCAAAAGGCCGTGCATATGCACAGCCTTTTATGTTTAGAATTTGTTTATGAAACGTGCCCTTTTCGCAAAAACCGTTTATTTTTAGGCAAGAAACGCCTGTCATTTCAGCGCGTTCCACATTTCGGCAATGTCGTCGCGCGTGAGCGGCACGGGGTTGCGCGTAAGCAGCATGCTCATGCTTTCATCGGTCAGCTGTTCGATCTGCTCGTCGGTCGTGCAGCCGATCTGGCGCAGGTTGGTGCGCATGCCGAACGCGCGCTTCAGGTGGGCAATGCGCGCCGCCATGACGCTGGGCGCGGAAAAGCCGCAGGCGCGCGCCATGCCGGTGATGAGCCCGTCGCCGTCGGCGCGGCGTGCGTTGAGCTGAATAAAATAGTCGAGCGTAAAGGCGCAGGCCTCGCCGTGCGGCAGGCCGTAGCGGTTGGTGAGCGGAAACGAGCAGGCGTGCGCGCCCGTGGTGCGCGGCTGCGAAAAGCCGACGCCGGCCAGGATGGAGGCGAGCGCCATGTTTTCGCGCGCTTCCAGATCGTTTGGCTCGTTATAGGCTTTTTCGAGCCAGGCAAAAGCCAGGCGCGCGGCGGTGACCGAGTTGGCGGCGCAAATGGGCTGGCGCAAAGTCGACCAGTAGCTTTCAATGGCGTGCGCCAGCACATCGAGCCCGGTGGAGGCCGTGACAGCCGGCGGCACGGAAAGCGTCAGCTCCGGGTCCACAATGGCCAGGCGCGGGTACATGGCCGCGTCGTCCATCGGGGCCTTGATGTTTTTTGCCGTGTCTGTCAGCACCGAGATGTTGGTGATCTCAGACGCGGTGCCGGACGTGGTGGGCATGGCGATCATCGGGATCGCCTCCTGTGCGCGCAGCGGCCGGCCGCCGGTGTGGTACGCCTCGATTTTTTCATGCCCGCGCGCAATGGCGCAGGCCGCTTTGCAGCAGTCCATGGGCGAACCGCCGCCGAGCGCCACGGCAAAGTCGGCGCGCACCTTGCGCATCAGCTCGGCGCAGGCGTTGACGTTGTCGGTCGTGGGGTTTGGGCGGATGTCGGAAAACACGGCGCAAAGCCGCCCGCCGGCCGCTTCGGCCACAGCCTGGGCCGTGCCGTTTTCATGCAGCGTTTTGGAGCAGACGAGCACGCCCCGCTTGCCGCCCAGTTCGCGGATATACTGCCCGAGTGCATGCCGTTTGCCGCTGCCGAACACGATTTTTACGGGCAGAGAAAAGGTCCATTCCATTTCATCACCTCAAAATATGCCTTGTTTATAATGTAGGCCAAAGTGCGGAATATAAACAGAGGCAGCTTTTTATTTTTGCCTGTAAAAAGCTGCCTGAAACGGCTGTGCCCATTCTGGCGCAGTTTAAACTGTCGAAAAAGCCGGTTGGACCGCGCGCAAAAATACATCAAAAAATTTTATTGCTTTTCTCAAACAGAAAAACATATGCACTTTAAGAATAATTTGGTACCGTAAAAGCAGAAAACCCACACAGATGTGCGGGTTTTGCGCTTTTTGTCTTTTGCTCGGGGGCAGTACCATTGTACAGCACCCACTTGCAAAATACAAAATCCAACTCGCCTTTTTGGCAGTTTGTCAGCGTTTCAGGCTGCATAATTTGTTGACATTATATCTTTTTTGACACGCTGACCTGCGCCCAAATGGGCGCAGTTTTTTTATTTTTTCAAAAAGTCTTTGGTGACGGCCACGATGTTTTCGCTGCACAGGCCAAACTGCTTCAGCAGATCGCGCGCAGGGCCGCTGTGGCCGAACTGGTCGTTTACGCCGATGCGGCGCACGGGCGTGGGCCGGGTCTCGGCCAGGCAGGCGCAGACCGCTTCGCCCAGGCCGCCGATCACGCTGTGTTCCTCCACCGTGATGATCTTTTTGCAGCGGCGCGCGGCGCGCAGCACCAGCTTTTCATCGAGCGGCTTGATCGTGGCCATGTTGATGACCATGGCCTCAATGCCGTCCTTTGCCAGCTCTTCGGCGGCTGTCATCGCCTCGGCCACCATCAGGCCGTTTGCAATGATGGCCACGTCTGAACCGTCGCGCACGGTCTCGCCGCGGCCGATGCGGAAACGGTAGCTTTCGTCGTGGAACACCGGCACGGCCAGGCGGCCGAAGCGCAGGTAGACCGGGCCGTCGTACTTATAGGCGGCTTTTACGGCCTGGCGCGCCTCCACATCGTCGGCCGGGCAGATCACGACCATGCCCGGGATGGCGCGCATCAGCGCAAAGTCCTCGCAGCACTGGTGGGAAGCGCCGTCTTCGCCGACGGAGATGCCGGCATGCGTGGCGCCGATCTTTACATTCAGGTGCGGGTAGCCGATGGAGTTGCGGATCTGTTCAAACGCACGGCCGGCCGCAAACATCGCAAAGCTGGAGGCGAACGGCACAAGCCCCATCGTGCTCAGACCCGCGGCCACGCCCAGCATGTTGCACTCGGCAATGCCGCAGTCAAAATGGCGTTCGGGAAATGCTTTTTTAAAAATGCCGGTTTTGGTGGCGGCCGCCAGGTCGGCGTCCAGCACGACCAGCTTGCTGGCGCCGTTTTCGGCCAGCTCTTTCAGCGCGTTGCCGTAGCTTTCTCTTGTTGCGATCATCTTCACTTCTGCCATCGTTTACGCCTCCTGGATCTCTTTGTACTGTGCCTGCAGCTCGCGCATGGCCTGGTGGTACTGTTCTTCGTTCGGGGCTTTGCCGTGCCAGTCCACTTCGTTTTCCATGAAGGAAACGCCCTTGCCCTTCACGGTCTTGAGCAAAATGCAAAACGGCTTGCCGCTTTTCATGTTTTTGTGAAACGCATCAAACGCTTTTTCCAGCTCGGCCATGTCGTTGCCGTTTACCGTGATGCAGTTGAAGCCGAAGGCTTTCACCTTTTCGTCCACCGGTTCGGCGTTCATAACGTCTTTGCAGGCGCCGTCGATCTGCAGGCCGTTCAGGTCGATCATGACACACAGGTTGTCAAGCTGGTAGTGGGCGGCAAACATCATGGCCTCCCACACCTCGCCCTCTTCGATCTCGCCGTCGCCGAGCAGCGTGTAGATGCGCATTTTCTTTTTGTGTTTGTATTTTGCGCCGAGCGCCATGCCGGCCGCGGCGCTGATGCCCTGGCCGAGCGAGCCGGTGCTCATGTCGATGCCGGGCACGGTGTTCATGTTGGGGTGGCCCTGCAGGTAGGAATCGATGTGGCGCAGCGTTTTCAGGTCTTCCACCGGGAAGAAGCCGCGGTAAGCGAGCGCGGCGTACAGCCCGGGGGCGCAGTGACCCTTGGACAGCACGAAGCGGTCGCGGTATTTCCAGTCGGGGCGGGTCGGCTCGATCTCCATCTCTTTAAAATAGAGGTAGGCAAACACGTCGGCCGCCGAAAGCGAGCCGCCGGGATGGCCGGCCTTTGCGTTGTAGGTGCCTTCGATAACGCCCATCCTGATCCGGCAGGCGGCGGTCTCAAGCATTTTTCTCGTTACCTTGTCCATAGCGAAATCTCCTTATTTGATGCAGTCTTTGCCGCCCATGTAGGGGCGCAGCGCTTCGGGGATCTTAACGGTGCCGTCGGCGCAGAGGTTGTTTTCCAAAAAGGCAATGAGCATTCTGGGCGGCGCCACAACGGTGTTGTTGAGCGTGTGCGCCAGGTAGTTGCCGTTTTCGCCCTTGATGCGGATCTTCAGGCGGCGGGCCTGGGCGTCGCCCAGGTTGGAGCAGGAGCCGCCCTCGAAATATTTTTTCTGCCGCGGCGACCATGCCTCCACGTCGACCGACTTGCACTTGAGGTCGGCCAGGTCGCCGGAGCAGCATTCAAGCGTGCGCACCGGGATGTCGAGGCTGCAAAACAGGTCGACCGTGTTCTGCCACAGGCGGTCGAACCACATTTTGGACTCTTCGGGCTTGCAGACCACGATCATCTCCTGCTTTTCAAACTGGTGGATGCGGTAGACGCCGCGCTCCTCAATGCCGTGGGCGCCCTTTTCCTTGCGGAAGCAGGGAGAGTAGGAGGTCAGCGTTTTCGGCAGCTCGGCCTCGGGCGTGATGGTGTCGATAAACTTGCCGATCATCGAGTGCTCGCTCGTGCCGATCAGGTAAAGGTCCTCGCCCTCGATCTTGTACATCATGGCGTCCATTTCGTCAAAGCTCATCACGCCGTTCACCACGTTCGAGCGGATCATAAACGGCGGCACGCAGTAGGTGAAGCCGCGGTCGATCATAAAGTCGCGCGCATAGGAGATGACGGCCGAGTGCAGCCGGGCGATGTCGCCCATCAGGTAGTAAAAGCCGTTGCCGGCCACCTTGCGCGCCGCGTCCAGGTCGATGCCGTGGAAACGCTCCATGATGTCGGTGTGGTACGGGATCTCAAAATCCGGCACGACCGGCTCGCCGTACTTCTGCACCTCTACGTTTTCGGAATCGTCGCGGCCGATCGGCACAGAGGGGTCGATCATCTGCGGGATCGTCATCATGATCCTGGTGATCTTTTCGTTCAGCTCGGTCTCTTTGGCCGAAAGCGCTTCCAGCTCCTTGGCCTGCTTCGTGACCTCGTCCTTCAGGGCCATGCCCTCTTCCTTTTTGCCCTGCGCCATCAGCGCGCCGATCTGCTTGCTGACCTTGTTGCGGTTGGCGCGAAGCTGGTCGGCCGCCTGCTGCACGTCGCGGCGCTCGCGGTCCAGGGCGATCACCTCGTCCACAAGCGGCAGCTTGCGGTCCTGAAATTTTTTGCGGATGTTTTCCTTGACGGCATCCGGATTTTCTCTTACAAACTTAATATCCAGCATGATGTTCTCCTTTACTCCTCGCCGAGTTTGTTGGCGATGTTTTTCAGATCTTCGCTTGAGTAAAACTCGATCTCCAGCGTGCCTTTTTTCTTGCCGTTCAGCACAACGCGCACGCGGCGGCCAAGTGTTTCAGTTAAACTAAGCTCCACCTCGTCATAAAAGCTGTCGCGCCGCTTTGCGGTGCGTGTGCGCCCGGCCGAAGTCTGCCGGCGCGCCATGTGCTCCAGATCGCGCACCGTCAGGTTCTTTTCCACGGTCTGCCTGGCGGCTTCCGACATCATGGCCGGGCTGTCAAAGGCCAGCAGCGCGCGGGCGTGGCCGGCCGAGATCTGCCCTTCTTTCGTCATTTCGCGCACATCCTCCGGCAGCTTCAGCAGACGCAGGCTGTTGGCGATGGCCGGACGGGAGCGGCCGATGGAAGCGGCCACATCCTCCTGCGTAAAGCCGCAGCGGTCGATCAGCGCCTGCAGACCCTCGGCCTCTTCGATCGGGTTCAGGTCTTCGCGCTGCAGGTTCTCGATGATGGCGATCTCCATCGTTTCAGTGTCGGTCAGCTCTTTGACGACGACCGGCACTTCTTTCAGCCCTGCAATGCGGCTGGCGCGGTAACGGCGCTCGCCGGCCACCAGCTGGTAACCGCCGCCGGGCAGCGGGCGCACAAGCAGCGGCTGCAAAACGCCGTGCTGTAAAATGCTGTCGGCCAGTTCGCGCAGCGACTCCTCGTCAAACGTTTTGCGCGGCTGGTCCTTGTTGGGAATGATCTCGTCAAGCGGCAGGCGGTTGGTGGGCACCATGTCGTCGACGGAATTTTCAAACATCAGGGCGCCAAGGCCCTTTTTTGTGTTTAATCCTGCCATAGAATGCTCCCCTCATACGTTTTGGCAAAGCCGTGTTATTGGTGTTTTAAAAATTCCTCGGCCAGCTTTTTGTAGGCCAGGCTGCCCTTGGAATACTTTTCATAATACAGGATCGGCTGGCCGTAGCTGGGCGCCTCGGCCAGGCGCACGCCGCGCGGTATGTACGTTTTGTACGTTTTGCGCGGAAAATACTTCTCCACCTCGGAAAGCACCTGCTGGTTCAGCTTCAGGCGCGAATCGTACATGGTGAAAACAACGCCCTCGTACTCCAGGTGCTCATTATAATGCGTTTTGACGATGCGCACGGTGTTGACCAGCTGGCTGAGACCCTCCAGCGCGTAGTATTCGCACTGCAGCGGCACGATGACCGTGTCAGACGCCGTCAGCGCGTTGATGGAAAGCAGCCCCAGGCTGGGCGGACAGTCGATGAAGATAAAATCGTAGTCGACCGTCAGCGGCGCGATCGCTTTTTTGAAAATGCGGTTGCGGTCCTCCATTTCGGCCAATTCCAGCTCTGCCCCGGCCAAATTCATGTTTGCAGGCAGGACGGACAGGTTTTTGAACTCTGTTTCGACCACAACGGCGCGCGCCTGCGCCTCGCCCATCAGCACTTCGTACATAGAATAGGCAAGCTCAGACTTGTCGATGCCGAGACCGCTGGTGGAATTGCCCTGCGGGTCCAGGTCGGCGATCAGTACGCTGTAGCCCTTTGCGCCGATGGCGGCGGCCAGATTGATGCACGTCGTCGTTTTACCGACGCCGCCTTTTTGGTTAAAAATCGAGATCGTTTTGCCCATGACAGCCTCCTGCAGATTGATAAGTTTATTTTACCATAGATGGCATGCGCTTTCAACCGTTTTCACGTTTCATGTGAAACATTTTATGCGGGATTTCAAAACAAAATGCGTTGTGCGGTAGGATTTTTTTAATCAGCTTGCAAACGTGATTTGAAAAGGCGGCACATAGCGGCAAGCCGGCTTGGATTTGCGGGTGAGCCATATTTGTTCCCCCTGTATGGGGTGTAAAATGCAACTCGGTAAATCGCAGTGCGCAGATGTGTGTAATTATGTTTGGATGCGCGATTACAGCGGATATGTTTCATGTGAAACGTTTATTTAGGTTTACACAAATTTGTTTCACATGAAACATTTTGATGAACGTTCGGAATGCAGCACCATTTTAGTGGCGAGACTTCTTTCGGGAAAAGGTGTTTGCAGAATGCAGATAAATTTCCCATCCTTTAAATAATGAAAAGTCATTTTAAGCGATACGGAACACGCGAAAAGAAATCGGGGCCCCGGAAAAAGTTTGCCCCACAAAAAAACAATGGGGGCCCCCGGAAAGATTTGCGTAAGCAAAGCTTTTTGGGGAGAGGAGGAACAGTGGAGTGAATGAGAGGCAACTTTTCAAAAAAGATTAAAGAAAAGTTGCCGCGAATGATACGGAACTTGCGAAAAAAATGGGGCCCCGGAAAGATTTGCGTAAGCAAAGCTTTTTGGGGAGAGGAAGAACAGTGAAGTGAATGAGAGGTAACTTTTCCATAAGGATAAAAGAAAAGTTGCCGCGAATGATACGGAACTTGTTCTGACGAGGGGAGAGGAGGAACAGTGGAGCGAGCGAGAGATGACTTTTGTAAAAAGTCATCGCGAACGATACGCAACTTGCGAAAAAAATGGGGCCCCCGGAAAGATTTGCGTAAGCAAAGCTTTTTGGGGAGAGGAGGAACAGTGGAGTGAATGAGAGGCAACTTTTCAAAAAAGATTAAAGAAAAGTTGCCGCGAACGATACGGAACTTGCGAAAAAAATGGGGCCCCCGGAAAGATTTGCGTAAGCAAAGCTTTTTGGGGAGAGGAGAAACAGTGGAGTGAATGAGAGGCAACTTTTGCACAAATAACAAACAAAAGTTGCCGCGAATGATACGGAACTTGTTTTGACGAAAAACGCAGAACGCCCCGGCAGCCTAGGCTGTCAGGGCATTCCGCGTGATGAAAAGAGGAGAATATGTTAAAACGGGTTTTCCCGTTTTAAGCTGGTTCATGCCGCTTGTTTGCGGCGCGGCCGTCGGCCAGGGTCGGCGTTTTGGCGGCCGATTTCGGGATGCGCACGAGAAATTCAATGTAGTCGTCGGTCTCGGTCTTTTTGGCGTCGGCGTTTATGCCGGCGGAGCGCATCGTTTCAATGGCTTTGTTGACGGTGTTCACAAAAATGCGCACGTCCTTGAAAATGCGCACCACATTCTGTTTGGGTTTTACGGTGTGGTCGGTCAGTCGGTCGATGTGCTCTTCCGTCTGGCGCACGTTCCAGTGGTTGCGCTCGATCAGACCCAGTGTGTCCCAAATGTCCTTGGGGCTCGAAAGCCGCAGCAGGGCGCGCGCGTGGCGTTCCGTCAGGTCGTGCTTTTCAATAAAATAGCGCACGTCGCTCGGCAGTTTTAAAAGCCGCAGCTTGTTGCTGACGGCGCTTTGGCTTTTGCCCAGCCGCCGGGCGATCTCTTCCTGCGTCATGCCGAACACTTCGCTCAGCCGGGCGATCGCGGCCGCCTCTTCAAAAAAGGTCAGCTCGCGGCGCTGGATGTTTTCGATGATCGAAAGCGTGGCTGACTGCTGAGAGGTACAATCGATCTCTATGCAGGGCACCAGTTGCTGGTTGGCCAGAATGCTGGCGCGCAGGCGGCGTTCGCCGGTGACGATCTCGTAGTAGTCTGAGTTGTTGATGCGGCGCACAAGCAGCGGCTGCAGCACGCCGTTTTCCCGAATGCTCTGCGCCAGCTCCAGCAGACCTTCGCTGTCAAAGTGTTTGCGCGGTTGGTTGGGGTTCGGCAGCAGGCGCTCGGTCGGCAGCAGGCGTACGTTCGTCTCTTCCTTCATATGGATTTTCCTTTGTCCTCTTTGATTACACTATAGCACACCTTTTTCAAAAAAGAAAGCGTTTTCCATCGCGGAAAACGCCTGCGTTCGACGGTATATGCTGCGCTTACAGCGGAGCTTTTGTAATTCTGGCCGGCTTTCTGGGGTAAGCCGTCGGAGTTTGCGATATTTTTCGGACAAGCACCACCCGGCGGGTCCCGGCGCCTTCTAAATCAAATGAAACATTCTTTTCGATTTTGCCGCCCAGCAGCGATACGGCGTTCTCAGCTTCCGGCGCTTCGTCTGTTTTTCCTTTCAGTGAAACAAACACGCCGCCGGGGCGCACAAACGGCAGGCAGTACTCAGAAAGCACGTTCATGGACGCCACCGCGCGCGCCGCCGCGCAGTCAAACTGCTCGCGCAGCGCTGCATCGCGTCCGGCGTCCTCGGCACGGGCGTGCACGGTCTTCGCTTTCAGATCCAGTTCGGCCAGCACGGCCTGTAAAAAGGTGATGCGCTTTTGCAGGCTGTCGAGCAGGGTCAGCTGCAGGTCAGGCCGGGCGATCAGCCAGGCGATGCCCGGAAAGCCGGCGCCGGTGCCGACGTCGATCAGCGAAATGCCCGGTGTCTGCGGCAAAAAGGCCAGGGCGTGCAGGCAGTCGGCAAAGTGCTTGTGCACGATCTCGTCCGGTTCGGTAATGGCCGTCAGGTTCATTTTTTGGTTCCATTCGCAAAGCAGGGCGGCGTAGCGGTCAAACTGCAAAAGTTGTTCCTGTTTCAGTGAAACGCCGGCCTGCGCGGCGCATGTAGCCAGCAGAGCAAGGTCAATCATGGCGCGCCTCCTTTTTCTGTTTCTCGTTTTGGCGCAGTTCGGTGCGCAAGGCGCGCAGCGCCGTTTTGTCCGCATCGGCCACGCGGAACGAGTCGCACAGCTTGCCGATCGTTTTATAAACGATATCGGCGCAAAACGCGCCGCCGCGCAACAGGGGCAGGATCTTTTCGGGCCACTGCAGGTAAAGCGTGGCCAGCGCCCAGGCGATGCCCATATTTACATAGTAGCCGCCCTGCAGCGTTTGGTAGGTGCGCAGCACTTCGTCAATATACGCTTCGCCGCCGTAGTAGAGCATGGTGCACACGGCAAAAAAGCGCTTTTCAAATTCGCCGCCTCCGGCGCGGGCAAACACAAAGTCTTTCCAGGCGGGCGCTTCTTTTTTTAAGAATTTCATGCTGCTCGTCACGGTGTCGCAGACCGCCCAGTTGTCGATGAGCGGCAAAAAGCGCGTCAGGTATTTTCGGCGCACATCCTGCGGCAGCTTGGCCGTGGCGCACACCAGGCCGTAAACCATTTTTTCCTCATACAGGCTGTCCGGTGCGACCGGATAGGCGGCCAAAAAATCCTCTGCGTCCGTTTTGGCCACGGTTTTCGCCAGGCTTTTGAGGTTCGGTATGCGCACGCCCAGAAAAGTTTCCAGTCCCGGCACGAGCGATGCGTGAAACGCACGGTATTTTTCGTCTGCCATGGCCGTCAGCGCACCTTGCAGCGCGTCTTTTTCGCGGTAGGGGTTCATTTTTTCGCCTCCAGCAAAATGTTCAGCGCGGTGATGTCGGCCGGGTTCACGCCGCTGATGCGGCTGGCTTGCCCCAGGTTCTGCGGCCGCACTTTGGCCAGCTTTTCAACGGCTTCCAGCCGCAGGCCGCGCGCGTTTTTGTAGTCAAAATCTTTTGGGATGGCCTTGCACTCCAGGCGGCGCATCTCTTTGATCTGCGCCTGCTGGCGCTTGATGTAGCCGGCGTATTTGATGGAGATCTCGACCTGCTCGAAAATCTCGTCCGGCAAATCGGGCCGCGTCGGGTCGACCGGGGCCAGGTCGCTGTAGTGCAGCTGCGGCCGCTTTAAAAGCTCTTCCAGCTTGCAGCCGGTGGTGCGCGGCGCGGTGCCGGCTTTTTCCAAAATCTGCTGCAAGGCGGGGGAAAGCGGAATGGAGGTCTCGGCGGCGCGCTGCATCTCCTGTGCGATCAGGCGCTGCTTTTCTTCAAAGGCGGCAAAGCGTTCGTCGCTGATGAGCCCAACGGCGCGGCCGACGGGCGTCAGGCGCAAATCGGCGTTGTCCTGGCGCAGCACCAGGCGGTATTCGCTGCGGCTCGTCATCATGCGGTACGGGTCCGAGCAGCCCTTGGTGACCAGGTCGTCGATCAGCGTGCCGATGTACGAGGTGCCGCGGTCGAGCACCAGCGCATCGCGCCCTTTGATCTTCAGCGCGGCGTTGATGCCGGCAATGAGCCCCTGCGCGGCCGCCTCTTCGTAGCCGGAGGAGCCGTTGAACTGCCCCGCGCCGTAAAGGCCGGGCAGATCTTTAAATTCCAGCGTGGCCTCCATGGCCCTCGGGTCCACGCAGTCGTATTCGATCGCGTAGGCCGGGCGCATGAACTGGCAGTGCCCGAGCCCCGGGATGGTGTGGATAAAGTCCAGCTGCACGTCCTCGGGCAGCGAGCTGCTCATGCCCTGCAGGTAAAGCTCTTCGGTCTCCAGTCCGCACGGCTCAATGAACAGCTGGTGGCGCTTTTTGTCGGGGAAGCGCACGATCTTGTCCTCAAACGAGGGGCAGTAGCGCGGCCCCACGCCCTCGATCTTGCCGGAGTACATCGGCGAGCGGTCCAGGTTTTTCAAAATGACTTCTTTTGTCTTGTCGTTCGTGTAGGCAATGTGGCACACGGCGCGGTTTTGCAGCGGCGTCTTCGTCTCAAACGAAAACGGCACGATGTGTTCGTCGCCGTGCTGCACCTCCAAATCGGTAAAGTCCACCGAGCGGCGGTTGATGCGCGGCGGCGTGCCGGTTTTAAAGCGGCGCAGCGGCAGATCCAGCTTATAAAGCGCTTTCGACAGGGCGTTTGCCGGGAACATGCCGTCCGGCCCGGAGGCGTAAGACACCTCGCCGATGTAGACGCGCCCGCCCAGGAACGTGCCGGTCGCCAGGATCACGGCCTTTGCCGTAAAAACGGCGCCCAGCTGCGTTTCGGCCTGCCAGAGGCCGCCGTCCGTCTGCTTCAGGTCTACGATCTCGGCCTGGCGCAGCTCTAAATTTTCGCACAGCTCCAGCGTGTGCTTCATACCGGCCGAGTAGGCGCGCCGGTCGATCTGCGCGCGCAGCGAGTGCACGGCCGGGCCCTTGCCCAGGTTCAGCATGCGCGACTGGATCTGGTACTTGTCGGCGGCTTTGCCCATTTCGCCGCCCAGCGCGTCGATCTCGCGCACCAGGTGCCCTTTGGATGTGCCGCCGATGCTGGGGTTGCAGGGCATGTTGCCCACCCAGTCCAGGTTGATGGTAAAAACGCCGGTCCTGCAGCCCAGGCGCGCGGCGGCCAGTCCGGCCTCAATGCCCGCGTGTCCCGCGCCGATCACCAAAACGTCTAAATTTTCTGCAAAATATCCCATGTTATTTCCCCACGCAAAATTGTGAAAAGATGTTGTTCACGACCTCTTCGGTCGCTTTCTGGCCGGTCAGGCGCAACAGCGCGTCGATCGCTTCGTCGATCATCACGCCCACGGCGTCGTAGGTCATGCCCATTTCGGCGTCTGCAAGCGCCTGGGCAACCGCGTCGCGCGCGGCGACGCAGTCCATGCGCTGGCGTTCGCTGATCAGGTTTTCGCCGGTCGCGTCAAAGCTTGCGGTGTGCAGGGTCTCGCGCACGGCTTTTTCCAGATCGGCGAGCCCGCTGCCGTTTTTGGCCGAAAGGCGCACCACCTTGGCAAAGCTTTTGCGCAGCAGCGCTTCATCCGTCTTTTCGGGCAGGTCGGTCTTGTTGATGACGGCAATGGCGTCGCGCCCTTTTAAGGTCTCGATCAGCCGGCGGTCGTTTTCGTCGAGCGCGTCCGAGCTGTCGAATACGGCCAGCACCAGCCGCGCCTGTTCGATTTTCTGCTTTGCCCGCGCAATGCCGATGGCTTCCACCGTGTCGCTGCTTTCGCGGATGCCGGCCGTGTCGTACAGGCGCAGCACCGTGCCGGCAAAGCGCACGCTGACCTCCACGATGTCGCGCGTCGTGCCGCGGATGTCGGTCACAATGCTCTTTTCCTCGCCGGCCAAAAGGTTCAGCAGGGTGGACTTGCCGGCGTTCGGCCGGCCGCAGATCACCGCGTCCACGCCCTCGGCAATAACTTTTGCGCCGGTGTAGTTCGCAAGCAGCGTGTCGAGCGCCTCTTTTGCGGCGCGCAGCGTTTCGGTCAGGTTGGCGCGTTCCAGCTCCGGTATCTCCTCGTCCGGGTAATCGACCCACGCGCCCATCAGCGCGCTGCAGCCGGTCAAATCTTCGCACACCTGCTTTATTTTTTGCGACAGCCGCCCCTCCAGCACGCCGTAGGACAGGCGCGCCTGCTCGGCGGAGGCGGCGCTGATGACCCCGGCCACGCTCTCGGCCTGCGCAAGGTCGATCTTGCCGTTTAAAAACGCGCGCTTTGTAAATTCGCCCGGTCCGGCCGGCACGGCGCCGGCGGCAAAAACGGCCTGCAGCACGCGGTCGGTCAGGTAAAGGCCGCCGTGCAGCGAAAGCTCGCACACGTCCTCGCCGGTGTAGCTTTTCGGCGCGCGGAAAACAAGCGCCACGGCGTCGTCCGCCGCCTTGCCGTCTAAAACGATATGGCCGAATTTGGCGCGGTAGCCCGCCAGGGCGCAAAGGTCGCTGCCGTCGGCCGGGCAAAACACCTTTGCCGCCGTCTCTATGGCCTTATCGCCGCTGATGCGGATCACACTGAGCCCTGCCGTGCCGCGTGCCGTGGCCACTGCTGCGATCGTTTCCATGGTAACACCTCTCCCCGCAGTCCGGCTGCGGAATAATATATAATGAAAATAAGTAATAAAGAATAACCCTATTTAAGCACATTTTGCCCGATAAATCAACACCTGCGCGCCGCCTTCCCCGCCCGGGTGCGCACGCCGACGGCAAAAATCAACAGGTACACAGCGAAAAATTGCACGCACCTTACGTTTTTCTTGCTATTTGGGAACTTTTGGTTTATAATAACAGCAGGAAAAGGCGGACAGGCCTTTTGCTGAAATTCTGTTAGGAGATGTGTCTAATGCCACTTGTAACGACAAAAGAAATGTTCCAAAAAGCGTACGACGGCGGCTACGCCATCGGCGCCTTCAACGTCAATAATATGGAGATCGTGCAGGGCATCACCCGCGCCGCGAAAAAGCTCAACGCCCCGGTGATTCTGCAGTGCTCTGCCGGCGCGCGCAAGTATGCCGGCCACGGCTACCTGTACGCAATGGTCAAGGAAGCGGCGGACGAGACCGGCCTGCCGATCGCGCTGCACCTGGACCACGGCCCCGATTTTGAGACCTGCAAAAGCTGCATCGACGGCGGCTTCACCTCGGTCATGATCGACGGCTCTTCTCTGCCTTATGAAGAAAACATTGCCCTGACCAAAAAGGTCGTGGAGTATGCCCATGCACACGGCGTTGTGGTCGAGGGTGAGCTCGGCACCCTGGCCGGCGTGGAAGACGACGTCAGCGTAGACGCGGAAGACGCCTGCTACACCCACCCCGAAGAGGTGCTGGACTTCGTTTCCAAAACCGGCGTAGACTCGCTGGCCATCGCCATCGGCACCAGCCACGGCGCTTACAAATTCAAGCCCGGCCAGAAGCCGCAGCTGCGTTTTGACATTCTGGAAAAAGTCGGCGAAGAGCTGCCCGGCTTCCCGATCGTGCTGCACGGCGCTTCCTCGGTCAATCAGGAGCACATCAAGCTCATCAACCAGTTCGGCGGCGAAATGCCCGACGCCATCGGCATCCCGGAGGATATGCTGCGCAAGGCCGCTTCCATGGCCGTCTGCAAGATCAACGTGGACTCCGATATCCGTATCGCCATGACGGCTGCGCTCAGAAAGCACTTTGCCGAAAATCCGAAAGACTTTGACCCGCGTAAGTACCTTACGCCGGCCCGCGACCTGATCGAAGAGGTCGTTGCCCACAAGATCGACGTGGTCTTCGGCTCCAAAGACAGAGCTTAAGTACACTTCAGGCTGTTTGCCGCAAAGAATACCAAAACGCCCCTCCTTGCGGAGGGGCGTTTTTTGTCGCAGGATTGCCTTATAAACAGTGGTGCCTTGGCCCGGTAGGAAGTATCCTTAAAGGGGAATGGTCTGTTTTGATGTCGCAGGATTGCCTTATAAACAGTGGTGCCTTGGCCCGGCAGGAAGTATTCTTAAAGGGGAGAGGCCTGTTTTGATGTCGCAGGATTGCCTTATAAACAGTGGTGCCTTAGCCCGGTATAAAGTATTCTTAAAGGGGATGGCCTGTTTTGATGTCGCAGGATTGCCTTATAAACAGTGGTGCCTTAGCCCGGTATAAAGTATTCTTAAAGGGGAGAGGCCTGTTTTGATGTCGCAGGATTGCCTTAATAAACTGCTGTATCTTGCCCGGTAGGAAGCTGGCCTTCCGGCTTCGCAGAGAACAGGGAAACAGCCAGTTTTGCGCCGCGCAAAAACGCCGTTTTACGGGCGATGTGTCTGTAAAGCAAACGGCTTTACTTTTGTATAACGCCTTGCTTTCACGCACGAAAGCGCGGGCAGGTCTGTGCGTGCGGCGGCAGATTTTGCCAAACTCCAAAGGGGTCAAAAACGGGGCTGTCCCGGGTTTTCCGCAAAGGTGTGTAAAATCTTTTGCAAAGTGCCGTGGCACGGCAAATGGGTTGCTGCAACTGCACTTTGCCGGTCATTTTAACAGGCAAATACAAGTTTTCCACATTTTCAACAGCGTTTTCCACAATTTTAAATTCCGTTTGTGCAAACTTCTGCGCCCGGGCGGACAGGCTTTCGGCCGGCGTTCGCACTTGTAAAGCGGTCTGCTTGCACACAGACAAGAAAAAAGGCCTGTCCGTGCCGAAAAAGCACGATCCAGGTCTTTCTTTGTCTGTTTGCGCGCCGGCGTCATGCGTCGGGCTGTGTCTTTGTGTCGCCGCGGTCGGCAAAAATTTTCGGCACCGGCGCGGTGTCGCGCACCTCCAGCTTTTTGGCGCGCATCCACAGCGCCGGCTCCACAGCCAGTGCAAAGCCGTAGCCCGGGTCCATCTGCCACTGGGCGCTCGGCGCTTCCGGCAGGCCGTAGCAGGCCAAAATCGTCATCAAAACGCCGCTGTGCGCCACGATCGCGGCCGATTCCACGCCGGTCTTCAGCATGGAGTCCACGATTTTTTCAAACGCGTCGGCCACGCGCGCCGTAAACTCGGCGCCGCTTTCACCCTGCGGCGGCCGTGCGCGCAGGTCGCCGGAAAGCCATTTCGCAAAGCGCGCATCGCCTTGCAGCTCGGCGGCCGTCTTGCCCTCAAATTCGCCGAAGTCGCATTCCTTCAGCCCGTCCAGGGCAATGGCGCTGTGGTTCGGGTACAGTATGGCGGCCGACTGCCTGGCCCGGCGCAGGGGCGATGTGAACACGGCGTCCACCGGCGGGTAGGGGTGCGCGCCGCAAAGCTTTTGCAGCTGCGCCTCGCCGCGCGGGTCCAGCGGCTCGTCGGTAGAGCCGATATACTGCGCGTTGAAATTTCCGGCGGTCAGTCCGTGGCGGAACAGGTAGATACGGTACGTCTTCATTTGGGTCACCTCGTGCCGGCAGATCTGCCGGCTGTTTTTTGCGCGGCTGTGCGCTGTTTAGAAATTGTTTAGAAATAAAAAGTTTACAAATGCGCTGTAAAGCATTATAATACGTTTTGTATAAAAAAATTCTGCCGCTTGTGCGGCTGTTCGTGATCGGGGAGTCGTTTTGTTTATGTCAGAAGCAACGGGAAAGAAAGAAAAGGCTGCTTTTCGCGGGCTGACGGCCAAAAAGCGTTCGGTTTTTGCCAGCCGCCTGTCGCAGCTGCGCCGCGAGCGCGGCATCAGCCAGAAAAAAGCGTCTGAAGCGCTCGGCATTTCGCAGGCGCTTTTGTCGCACTATGAAAAGGGCATCCGCGAGTGCGGGCTCGATTTCGTGGTGCGCTGCAGCGAATACTACAACGTCACCACCGACTACCTGCTCGGCGTGTCCGACAACCGCAACGGCATCGACATGCAAAGCTTTGAGTCGATCGCGCCGGAAACGGGCAGTGCGGAAAGCATCACCCTGAGCGAAGCGGCCAAGCAGCTGCTCGGCTACGCCGCCAGTGCGGTGGACGCGTCATCCACCCGGTATATACGCGACTATTTTCTGCTCAGCCTGTACCGGGCGGCCGTTACGCTGGCCAAGGCCGGCAGCCTGCCGAAAGAGATGTTCAAGCTTGACTATTCGCTCGGGCGCGAGCTGGCCAACGCCGCCATTGCGGTCCTGGACGCCAAGTTCGTGTTTATTGAGGACAAGTCGCGCACCGGCATGGACATGACCGGCACCACGCCGCTGCATGCCCTGATCGAAGAGGCTGAGGATTATATTCTGAATAATTTTGTCGTGAACTGAATTTGCTGCGCAGCAAACCTTTTGCGTGGTTTTTCGTTTGCAAACCGAGTCTTTTCACCCGGCGCCTTCCTCTTTTTTCCCAAGCGTTTGCAAAAATGCCAAAACCGTGGCCGTGCTTTTTGCGGCTGCGGTTTTTTTGAAGCGCGGGTAATCCATCTGGGCGTCCGGGTCGCCGCCGTCGGAAACGCAGCGCAGCACGGCAAAGGGCACGCCGTTCAAGGCCGCCGTGTGGGCGCAGGCCGCGCCCTCCATTTCGCCGCACAGCGCGCCGAACGTGGCGTGCAGCATTTTTTTCAGCCGGCTGTCGGCCACAAACGTGTCGCCGCTGACGATGGTGCCGCGGTGCACCGTAAGGCCCTGCGCCGCAGCCGCCGCGGCCAGCTTGTCCGAAAGCTGGCGGTCAGATGCAATGTGCACCGTGCCCAGCTTTTCAATGTAGCCGCGCACCTCGCCCAGGGCGGTGATGTTGATGTCCCACTCGCACAGGTCGCCGGCCACCACGGCGTCGCCGATGTGCACGTTTTCATCCAGCGAACAGCCGATGCCGGTGTTGATGATCTTTTCGCACCCGAACACGCTGATCAAAATCTGCGTGGCCGCCGCGGCGTTGACCTTGCCCACGCCGCACTGGCAAATGCACACGCCGGTGCCGAAGGCCTGCCCGCACACAAAGTCGGTGCCGGCCAGGCGGCGCACCGTTTTGCCGTGCAGTGCCGCGCAGATGGCCGCAACTTCTTCTTCCATAGCGCCGAGTATCCCGATCATGCTTTTGCCTCCGTTTTGCCGCAGGATGCGGCGTTTTTCTCATTATAAACGAAAATGCGCCGCTTTTCAACGCAAAAAGCCACCCTTTTTAAAATTGTAGGTTTGTCAAACATTTTGTACAGTCAAAGAGGAAAAGAAAGCAGCAAGTT
>ERZ1090878.430-NODE-431-length-23016-cov-37.417882_pt1 | contig 23016 bp, 19 predicted proteins | sample MGYA00478473_ERZ1090878 | MGnify/ENA primary metagenome ERZ1090878 (study PRJEB33644, sample SAMEA5815720) | chicken gut metagenome | biome: Chicken; feature: Gastrointestinal Tract; material: Caecum | place: Ireland | collected 2019-01-01 | study: A study of the... | reverse complement strand
CAAAGCCGGAGGTTTACAACCCGCTTAAAGAGGTTCCAGACATCGTGCTGGACGCTCTGAATGTTGGAATGCTGATGATGAGCCGCAGAGCGGCGGCGGAAGTGGAGCGGGCAGTGCTGGAGTTTGTCACCCGGTACGGTTTGTTGGGGCTGATGACCGCCCTGCCCACCACGCCGGCCTTTATGGACTATGAGGCGGTTTACCTGCCGAAAAATCATTTCCTTAAAGAGGAATGCATGGACACCGACCGATATCTGGCTTTGTTTTATCCCTTTGATCAGCTGGACTTGGTGAAACGGGGAATTGAATCCGCCTGGAAGGTTTCTGGGGACCGGACGATGGTTGCCCTGACCATGACCTTTATGGATGAACCCATGGCAAAAACTATGAGCTTCCAGCGGCAGTATGCGGAGCCTTATGACTGGGTCGCCCAGCAGTTCAAGGACTGGTCCTTCACACTGACCACCTCTATCTTGTACTACCAGGACTGCCGTTTAATGGATCAAGACACCCGGGAATTGTACCAAAAAGCCATGGCTGCGTTCGGCGGGATTGCCCCCAGCTACCATATCGAGCTGCTGGACAAGCCTACCATTTACTGGGATTTTCACTCCCTGCTGCTGGGTATCCAAATGATGTTCAGCTTCATGCTGGTGGACGATGAACGCCCTCTGAGGCTGTGTAAGAACTGCCAGAAAGCATTTTTGGGCAGTCACGTTAACACCACCTTTTGCAGTCCCCAGTGCAAGAACCAGTACAACGTCCACAAGAACAGGGAAAAAGCCAAAGGCAAACCAGAAGAAAACAAATGAATCCGCTGCGGCGGGGCTTTTATATACCTTTGTTCCGCAGACAGAAAAAGCTGGCAGCCTGTGCTTTTAGGCACAAACTGTCAGCTTTTCTTTGTCGCTTATGCTGCCCCGCAGGGGCACCTTTCACGCCATGGGAGCGGGGCGAGATAGCTGCCCACTCAGCCGTTCTCTGCTGCACAAAGGTATAACACACTAGACTTTGTACCCAAAGTCGTGTGCCACGAAACCCCGGCGCGGTTTCTTTGGATTCTTCCGGCTCAAAGGGCTAAGCCCTTTGATGACCATCCTCTAAACTATGCTACAGGATGGTCTGGCTAAGAGGAGGCTCTCACCCCCTCATAATCTCCCGGAGCCAAAGAGAAATCTTTGGAATCTTTATAAAAACCAAAAACAGCTCTGCATTCAAGACGCAGAGCTGTCATTTTTGATCTGGGATATATACCGCCACATCTTCCAGGCGACACTGTAAAATCTCACAGAGTTTATTCAAGGTGTGGGTAGAGACCGGCATATCAGCCTGTAGCCGTTGAACAGTAGCGTGGCTCATACCATGTTTGAAGCGGAGGGTATAGGTTGTCATGTGCTTTTCTGCCATCGTTTTCCATAAGGGCGAGTAGCAAATCATAAGATCATCCCCTTTACTTTCTTTATTATGGCTGATATAATGGCCATAGAGTATGGCCATTATTTAGCCATATAAAAGGGGGGTTAGTGATGGTACGATTGGCCTGTGCATTTACAGGGCATAGACCCAGGAAGTTTCCCTGGGGATATAACGAGGAAAACGCTGGCTGTAAGCACTTAAAAACAGCCCTGCGGCAGGAAATAGCTTTGCTGGCCCAAAATGGATACACCGACTTTTTATCTGGTATGGCAGAAGGTACAGATACTTGGGCTGCCCTGGAGGTCCTTGAGTTGAGAGAATCCCACCCTGAACTGAAGCTACACTGTATTCTGCCTTGCAGAACCCAGGCTGATCAATGGACTTATCCCGCAAAACTTTGCTACCGATCTATTTTGGATAAAGCGGATTCCATCATTTATGTCAGCAGAGACTATAGTAAGAGCTGTATGCTGGAGCGCAATCGTTTTCTGGTGGATCATGCCGGTTTGGTCCTGGCAGTGTATAATGGTGAACCTCGTGGTGGAACTGCTTTCACGGTTCGATATGCCCAGCGAACTGGAAAGCAAATTGTTTTGATTAATCCTGAAATCTACAGGGGATAGCATTGTATGATACAAAGAGGCCAGTGGGAGTAACTCTCACTGGCCTCTTACTATAAAGACTTTGTTTATATATTGTTGTGTGATACCTGTTTTGCTATAATAGATTTGATTATTTGGATACGAAATCGGTAATAGGGGAGAAGAGTGAATATATAAAAGGAGGTCCGGTCAATGACTATGATTCTTCAGAAAAAAGACATGACCGAGGAAGATATCAAGCTGCAATACATAACCCCTGCCGTGACTTCCAAGTGGGAGCGCAAAAAGATCACGATGGAAACTCAGATCACAGACGGCAAGATCAACTTGAAGGGGAACCTTGCGGTCCGGGAGAAGGGCAAGCGGGCAGATTATCTGCTCTACCTCAGTCCAAACAATCCGATTGCTGTGATTGAGGCTAAGGATAACAAACACCAAATTTCGGAAGGGTTACAGCAGGCGATGGACTATGCCAAAATGCTGGACCTTCCGTTTGCGTACAGCTCCAATGGGGATGGTTTTGCCGAGCATGACTTCCTCACTGGGGCCGAGCGACAGTTTGGAATGGATGAGTTCCCGACCGAGGCAGAGTTATGGGAGCGATTTAAGCAGGAATCCGGGTTTACACCTGCACAGGAGCAGGTAATGAACCAGCCCTATTATTCCAGCCAGAGCACATATCCGCCCCGATACTACCAGCGGAAGGCAATCAATCGAACGGTGGATGCCATTGCCCGGGGACAGAAACGGCTGCTTTTGGTGATGGCAACGGGTACAGGCAAAACTTATACGGCCTTTCAGATCATATATCGTCTGCTGAAAAGTGAGAAAGTACACAAAGTTCTCTACCTGGCAGATCGTAATATGCTGGTGGATCAGTCCATTGACCAGGACTTTGCGCCGCTGCAAAAAACGATTCACAAAATCAATGCGAAAAAAGACCGCCCGGAAACCATTACGTCGTATGAGGTGTATTTCTCCCTCTATCAGCAGCTGGTAGGGGATGATGACAAGGAAAACTTCCGCGAACTATTCCAGCCGGATTTCTTTGATCTGATCATTGTGGATGAGTGTCACCGGGGATCGGCCAAAGAGGAAAGCCGTTGGCGGCGAATACTGGAATACTTTTCGGATGCCATTCAAATTGGCATGACAGCCACACCAAAGGAAACAAAGTACATCTCCAACCTGAGCTATTTTGGGGAGCCTGTCTATTCGTATAGCTTGAAAGAAGGTATCGATGACGGATTCTTGGCTCCCTTCAAGGTAATCGATGTTATGACAAACATCGGCGAAGGTTGGCGACCCAGGAAAGGTCAGCTGGATATCTACGGCAACGAGATACCAGACCGTATCTATAACAACAGCGACTACGACTACAATATCATCATAAAGGATCGTATCCGGGAGGTGGCGGCGGAGATCACCCGTTACCTCAAGAGTACGGACCGGATGGCCCGGACCATTGTGTTCTGCGCCACCGAGGATGCTGCCTTGCGTATGCGGGACATGCTGGCCGAGCTGAATCAGGATATGGTGAAGAAGAACTCTGACTACGTGGTTCGGATTACTGGTAGTGATGAAATCGGCAAAGGGAAAATCAAACAGTTTTCTTCGGTGACCCAAAAATATCCGGTTATCGCTACGACCTCCAAGCTCCTCTCCACTGGCGCTGACTGCAAGATGACCAAGCTGATTGTTTTGGATGAGATGATCGGCTCGATGACGGAATTCAAGCAGATCATCGGCCGGGGGACACGACTGAAGGAAAAAGAGGGCAAGACCCACTTTGCAGTGATGGACTTCCGAAATGTCACCCGCCTGTTTGCCGATCCGGATTGGGATGGGCCTCTGGAAATTGACGAGGAGTTCGGAGCAGCCAAGGTAAAAGAACTGCCTCCCAAAGAGCTTCCGGAGGGAGATCCGACACCCCCGGATGCTCCTGAAAAATTGCCTACACCGATTGTGGATAAGAACGGCTGCAAAGTCTGTATCGTTCATAAGACGGTTTCAGTCTATGACACCGATGGCAAGCTGCTGCATCAGGAAAGCATTATCGATTACACCAAGGAAAATATTCTGGGTAAATATGCTTCTCTGGATAACTTCATCCGTCAATGGAGCGCCCAGGAGAAAAAAGAGGCCATCCGGGAACTTCTTCGCGAGCGCGGCATCGACCTGGAACAGGTGAAAGAGCAGCAGGGAATGACCGATGTGGATGACTTCGACTTCATCTGCCATGTGGCCTTTGATAAAAAGCCCCTGACCCGACGGGATCGGGCCAACAACGTCAAAAAGCGTGATTTCTTGAGCAAGTACAGCCCAGCGGCCCGAGAAGTTCTGGAGGCCCTGCTGGACAAGTACATGAACACCGGGATCTATGAAATCGAAAAGGCAGAGATCCTTCGACTGGACCCCTTCCTCAAAATGGGAAAACCCGCTAAGATCGCAAGTTATTTTGGTGGGAAAGAAGGGTACATGAAAGCCGTTAAGGAACTGGAAAACGAGATTTATATGAATGAGGTTATTTAACGAATGAGCAATTTATCTGGATTTGTCAAACGGCTGCGGGATATCATGCGTAACGACGCCGGCATCAACGGCGACGCCCAGCGCATCGAGCAGATCACCTGGCTGCTGTTTTTGAAGGTATACGCCACCAAAGAGGCGGACTGGGAATGGGATGATGAAAACTATCAATCTATCATTCCGGAGCCCTGCCGCTGGGAGAACTGGGCAGCCAGAAAAGACGGCAAGGAGATGACCGGAGACAAACTTCTGGACTTCGTTAACAACACCTTGTTCCCGACTTTGAAGAATCTGCCGGTGGATGCCGATACGCCCATCCGTAAGGCCGTTGTCCAGACTATGTTTGCCGAGGCCAACAACTACATGAAGGACGGCGTCCTGCTGCGTCAGATCATCAATACGATTGACGATCTCCAGCTGGACGATTATGCGGAAAGCCACGCCTTCGGCGAGATCTACGAGACCATTCTGAAAGAGCTGCAAAGCGCAGGTTCGGCCGGCGAATTCTATACACCCCGGGCTGTCACTGACTTTATGGCCCAGATGATCCGGCCCCAGGTGGGGGAGCAGATGGCCGACTTTGCCTGTGGTACCGGCGGCTTTCTGACCAGCTGGCTGAAGGAGCTGCACAAGCAGGTCAAGACCACCGAAGATGAGGCGGCTTTCAGCAATTCCATCTACGGCATCGAGAAAAAGCAGTTCCCCTATATGCTCTGTATCACCAACCTGCTGCTGCACAACCTGGACAATCCCCGGGTCTACCACGACAATACCCTGCTGCATGATGTGCTGGACTACACCGTTGAGGATGGTGTGGACGTTATTTTGATGAATCCTCCTTACGGTGGCAGCGAGAAAGCGGATGTAAAAAACCACTTTCCGTCCGATCTGGCCAGCAGCGAAACCGCTGACCTGTTCATGTCGGTTATCATGTACCGGCTCAAGCCCGGCGGACGGGCGGCGGTGATCCTGCCCGACGGCTTTTTGTTCGGTACCGACAACGCCAAACTGAACATTAAAAAGAAGCTGCTCAGCGAGTTCAACCTTCACACCATCGTTCGGATGCCGGGCAGCGTCTTTTCGCCCTATACCTCGATCACTACCAATATTCTTTTCTTTGACAACACCGGCCCCACCCAGACTACCTGGTTCTATCGGTTGGATATGCCCGAAGGGTATAAGCATTTCAGCAAGACCAAGCCCATGAAGCTGGAGCATTTTGACCCCGTGGTGGAGTGGTGGGACAACCGTCAGGAGCTGACGGTGGACGGCTTCGACAAGGCCAAACAGTTCACGGCCCGGCAGCTGGCGGAAGATCTGGGCTACAACCTGGATCAGTGCGGCTACCCCCACGAGGAAGAAGAAATTCTGGCCCCGCTGGACCTGATTCACCGCTATGAGGAGCAGCGGGCCTCGCTGAACGCCGAGATTGACCGCGTTCTGGCTGAGATCACCGCCAAACTGGGAGGAAACGCCGAATGACCCCGCAGGAACTCAAAAACAGCATTTTGCAGCTTGCCATCCAGGGCAAACTGGTAGAGCAGCGCCCAGAGGAGGGAACTGCCCAGGAGCTTTATGCCCAGATCCAGGCCGAGAAACAGCGCCTCATCCAGTCAGGCAAACTCAAAAAAGAAAAATCCCTGCCCAAAATCACCGACGACGAGAAGCCCTTTGAAATTCCCGAGGGGTGGATGTGGGTAAGAATCGGTCAAATCTTTAGCTTACAAGCAGGTAAAAATATTACATCTGCCAATATCTATGAACAAAAAGATTTAAAGCATCCGTATTTGTGTTACGGAGGAAATGGCGTTCGGGGATATGTTTCCTCTTTCAATCGAGAAGGTCATTTTGCGCTCATTGGGCGACAAGGTGCATTGTGCGGAAATATCAATGTGGCTAAAGGAAAATTCTATGCAACCGAGCATGCTGTCGTAGTTGACCATTTCAACCAATCTGATGTTAAATGGGGAGAATGGTTTCTTAAAGCCCTTAATTTGAATCAATATGCAACTGCAACAGCACAGCCAGGACTCGCAGTTTCAACTATCATAAAAGTTTTAATTCCTCTTCCACCTCTTGCCGAACAAAAGCGCATCGTCTCCAAAATCGAAGAACTCCTGCCCCTGGTGGATCGCTATGAACAGGCATGGACCAAGCTGGAAGACTTCAACCGCCGTTTCCCCGAAGATATGAAAAAATCCATCCTCCAGCAGGCCATCCAGGGCAAGCTGGTGGAGCAGCGCCCGGAAGAAGGCAACGCCCAGGAACTTTATGCCCAGATCCAGGCCGAGAAGCAGCGCCTGATCAAAGAAGGCAAGCTCAAAAAAGAAAAGCCCCTGCCCGAAATCACCGAGGACGAGAAACCCTTTGAAATTCCCGATGGTTGGATGTGGGTGAGGCTATTAGCGGTTGTAGATATCGCTACAAATTTGGTACAGCCTTCAGATTATTTAGCTTATCCGCATATTGCGCCTGACAATATAGAAAAGGGAACAGGGAAATTGCTTGACTTCCATACCGTAGAGGAAGATAAGGTGTCTAGTGCAAATCACTTGTTTTTCACAGGACAAATTCTCTATTCAAAGATCCGTCCGCTACTGAGAAAAGCGGTAATTGCTCCCTTTGATGGATTGTGTAGCGCAGATATGTATCCACTGAACACAAATATTAATAGAAAATATCTGTTGTATTATTTGCTTTCTGACGGATTTAACTTTCAAATTGCAGAAGCAATGTCTAGCCGGGTTAAGATGCCTAAAATTAACCAAACTGAGCTAATAAAAGTTTTGCTCCCTCTTCCACCCCTTGCTGAACAAAAGCGTATTGTGGCCCGGCTGGAGGAACTGCTGCCGCTGTGTGAAAGATTGAAATAAAGAAGGAATCTTAATGAAAATAGATTTTACAAATGAATGTTCTAAACCCTCCGATTGGCCAGCAAATGAACATGAATTTTTGTTAGAACAACTTGGAGATTGTCTTAAGGAATTTGAAAAAAAGCCAACATATAAAAACCGGGAAATTTTGATTTCCCTGATAAGCCGGCATGATTTAAACCAAAGCGTTGCACGTGGATTACTTAGAGTCACAGAATATGAAGTTGACCTTATTAATACGCTATATTTAAAAGGGAAATTCTATCAGATGAATTCTCTTATAACGTATCTATATGATATTATTACACAAATAACTAGACTCTATAAAATAGCATCTTGGTGTGGACCAACAGCACATGATGAAGATTGTTTGCGCATCCATCCGTTCGAAGAAAATCTTCTCCTTCCAATGAGATTTTATCATTTGGCATACCAGATTTATACGGTCGAAAAACAAAAGACATTTGCCAAGCAATTGATTGAAATTGTGGAAAGTCTAGTCCATCCAAATCGTAATGAAGAAGAAATTAATAATATTACTTATGCCTACTCCGCAATGTTATATGACATTAGTAATATGCATGGACGCAAAAGCGAAAAATTATGGGAATTTAACAGAGAAGAGTTATTTGAGCTTTTGAAGTTAGAAGCAAAGCTTTTGAAACTAAACGATCAACCTGCGAACATTAGCCCTACAAAAGGCGTCTTAATGATGCAAATAAGCAATTTTATATTAAAATCCAGACATGGATATAATGAAAACTATATTTGCAAGTATCTGCCAAAGAGTGTTGCTAGTGAAAGCATCGTTAATCATCAGATCTGGATGAAAAAGACAGAATTGTTAAATGATGATAGGGAGCAGAAAGTTGTTCCCGAGCTTTTTGGAGATCCATCGTGGATAGATTATGATTGGGCAAAGAATATAGATTTTACTGCAACAAGAACATATTATGTCTCTAGCTTCTGTAAAGCAATAAATGCTAGTGAAATTTACCGAGATTATGGGGAATGTCTGTATGGATATAAAAATGATCGGATTGCTGATTTGATTTCCCCGGTTTATATACGAAAACTAAGAAAAAAACCAGGTGTTGCCACTGATTTGCCGGACACAAAAGAAGTGCCAGTTATATCTCAAGTTATCACATTTGATGTTTTATATAATGTTGATGAAGCAAAAGACGAATTGCGGTTTTTATTTAGTGTGATTGATATGTTTGACTTGTCTGACACTGAAAAGAATCAATTCTTGCAGGAAATCATGCAGTATTGGATTCTGTCCGTTAAGGATAGTAAGTGGCAAAACGAACAAGAACGAAGATATGTGATATTTTTGTACGATGGTTATGCATACAAAGAAATGGAAGTGGATGATACTTTTTTAAAAGTAAAAACATCGTTGTTTATAATGCCGGATTTTATTTTGGGCGATAATCCAAGTAGGCATAAAATAGAAATGGAGCTGCAATCAAAGCGTGATGCACTTTTTAGTAATCGATATGTTCTCTGTGAAGATTGCTTAATGCAAGACCATGATATTGCATTTGGCGACCTACCAGACAGATGCCCAATATGTGGTTCTAAAAAACTAAAGATGATAGGGCAATAATATAAAGCCGCACACTCGCCAGGATTATCCCGGAGAGCGTGCGGCTTGTTCCTTTGTAGTTATGATAAGTTGTCAGATCATCTGAGAGTATTTCAGCACATCTCGAATGGCCTTTTCCTTTTCAGGTGTACACTGAGACTGATTGGGAGTTTTCGACTTGGACTTATTGTAACACTCCTGTTCGATGATCTCACAATTCTGTTTAATCTGTGCGATGGTAGCTGTTAGGTACTTTTAGGGGGAATTACTTCAACTTCAAGTTGTTTAATTGCGGCAGATGATTTTAAAGAGTTTATATCGACAAGTATGGAATCTAGATTTTCACACACATTTGCCAGTGAACGTAGTAGGTTTGCTATATCAAGGAACAGGTTGTGTTGAACTTTATTTTGCATAATTATGGTCTCCTTTCAACTTGAGATGAATGCCAATGGCATTCCACGAAACAGGGCAAAACATTGCTCTGTGATGATTTGTCATAGCGGATAAGAAGATATAAGGAAAAGGCCAGAAACACGAAGAGAGGTTACTCCTGTGTTCTGGCTTAATTGTATCTGATCCATCAGAAGAGTGTTAAGAACGAAAATTCGGAAAACTGGACTTAGTTAGAAGGGGGTAGGCTGATCTTTTGTCAGTGCATTATAGATTTTTCGCATATAACGGATACGTTTTGGGGTCCATTCACGAGGAGTGTACATCTGTTTTAAATTATAATGATCTCGAAAGAATTGCGCCCATTGCGCCCGTGTGGTATGTTTGGCAAAAAATTCTGCCATACACAATTCTGATTCTTTGCTGTGGATTTTTTCCGTTTCGATATAATATTTGGCTACTAAATACTGCCACATTTTATCCTCTATTTCATTCCAAGCTGGTTCTGGTGCGGAATATACAGAAGGAACTAATTTCAGTCGATACAAAACAAATCGACTTTCTGTATGAATATAATATGACGGTAACGGAATAGAAAGGTCTGCACATAATAGCCCCAAGCGTTGTATTGGAATCTCCTGTGTACCTGATTTTTCAGCATGGACCGCGCAGGAATAAAAGAGTTCAACATTATATTTCCATTCGAGAGTAAACAACGCAATTGTGCTAAAAATCACATCCTCATCTGATCCGTCAAGCTTGGCTATAAGCTGACTGATCAGCTCGTCATAATCTCGGAAGTATTCCAGAAAGACTGTGTTGGATACTTTTTTTACATCACAAATTCTTTTATTTACAATTGCTTTTAGCAGGGGGGTGGCAAGTGTATTTAATTCATAATACTGCATCCGATTAATATGATGACCTTGTAGTTTTCCGGACATGGTTTGAGTATCTGCAGGAAGTAGTTTTGGAAGTTCAATGCCTAGGCTAGTTTTTAATTCGTTATATTGAAGGCTACGATAATGCTGGGCATAAGCCATATTCCTACTGTCACGCATTCGGAGATCATCAGCATCTGTTCCCCGATTTTCTCTCAATGAGTATTTTGGCTCAGTTAAATCATAAGCTTGTTTTAGAGTGGATAGGATTATACAATCACGCAAATTTCTAATACTAAACGGAGAAAGGTCGTATAACTCTGGTTTTGGAAACAACCGGGCCAACCGATCATCAACCAGTTTGATCATATCTAATTCCATTGTATTATTACCTTTTTTGAAATAAGTCAAACTAAGCCTGTCTAACAAATAGTTCTGAAATTTAGGTTTCAGATCATCATTCAAAACATTTAAAAAAGGCCCGACTAACTTCTTTTCAATGTGCGGGTGGGTGATATTTGGGCCGAGTTGCCTTCTAATGTGGTTTTAGATTTCATGATAGTCATTGAGTTCGATCGTCGTAATATCTCGACCATAAGATAATCTTCAATGGTGTATGGAGTTCGTTGGCTACCTACTATTACTGCATCGATAGAACAATCTATCTTTTATTATTGTTTTTACTGGAGTAGCAACCTTTTTAGAATCACCGATTGCTTCTATAATAATATCTTTAATACGCAGTCTGCTTTTTCTAATTTCCGACATTGCTTCTTTTGCTGTAACTGAGCTTTTTGCACTTCGAATAAGTGATTCCATAAATCTTTGAAAAGAATCTAAATAACCCTCTTTCAAACCTTTATTTACATCAATGGAAACATAGTTTACAAAATTCAAGGGATCGCTTTTTTCAGTATTGTTTTGCAAAATAAGAATTTCGATTTCCCCAGAATATCTCCATTTAATTCGACCCTCTAGATGGTTCTTAAATTCTACAAATGCTTTACTGCTGAAATACCAATCGACATTTAATATTTTACAAACTTTTTTATAATGAGGATCTGATTGCTTTTGAAAATCATTGCTATAGCCAACGGCATAAATTGAACAGTATTTTGATGAATTATAGTGGATATATTCGAATTCTTGAACAATATCCATAGCGTCCTGATTCGTTGGCTTCACAAATAAAAGAACCACAATTTCCTGATTTTCAACAAACCGCTCATGATCAATAACTTCTTCATAAGTGCTTACTGCAAACATTTTCTACCACCTTTTAAAAGGGTAAGTCATCGTCGTCGTCTTCAATAAGAGTATAAGTGGGTAATGCTTTATAATTGTGGTTTAGTATTTTGGCAGCAGCTTCAAAGAACTGGTCACGGAACTGTGGATAGTGATAAAGAACTGTTTGGTAAATTCTCAAAGCTTGTTCAAGGCTTGACATTGGAATTTCTGTATCTAAATCTGTAATTCTACCATCAAAATCTAGAACTTTTGAAGCTGGAACATTTTTTTCCAGAATGTGTTCCAAAATAACTGCATTCAATCCTTCAAAGATTTTTTTAATATATTCCTTATCGAAGGGCACAGAAGTAGTAAACGTTTGCGACCATTGGGGATTGCCAAAGTAGTTTTCCCAGTCTACTCCTCGTAGGCATTCAATGGATTTTTCGACCTCTTCTCTAAAATCATCTAGATTAGGGAGCTGTTCGGGCACTTCACTGGGAACAACTTCAGGCTTTTCAGGTTGTTTCAGTAACTCTTTATAATATGTATTAGGGTGTATTTCAATTGTTTTTTTAGTTGCTTCATAGAACTCACTTTGAAGAAATTCGACATTATTTCTAAAAGCATTTTTATCATCGGTGATAAATACAACCTTATTTTCGCCGTTGTCCTTAAAGAAGTCTAATACAGAAAGCCATAACAAGCAATCTTTAAAACCTTTGTCGCTGGCACCCTTGTCTGCTATAAAAGGAGGAAGTCTTTTATTGCATCGCTCTATGATGCTGGAGAACATCTTACCGTCCTTTTTAAAAGGGATAATATGATTACCAAAGTAGCTTTCATATTTTTTTTGAATCCCTTTTTGATAGGATTCACTTACTTCCTCATACGATTTTTTGAAAGTAACGTTGGCAAAGTGACAAAATCTCATCTTACATTTTTCGGCTTCATCAAACTGGGCTTTCAGTTCACGGCATTGCTGTGCAATCCGTTCATCAATAGAAACCTGTGTGATGTAAATGGAAAATTGGTCTTTTAGTTTATCAAGTGCCTGGTCTAAATTTTGATTTTGAATAATAAAATTTGTATCAATAATAAAGGCTTTTGAATCTGACATAGATCATATCCCCCAGTTTACAGAACATCAATTATGGACATCGGTTTTCTGAATTCTTGTTTTTAAGATGGCAAATGCTAGCGCGATGAATGTCTTTTTAATTGTTTTTATTATAACATTGGCGTGAAAAAAAGAGAAGACTTTGTTAACTGTTCCATTATATGACCTTAATAAAAGCCTCACACTTGCCAGATTGTTCTGATAAGTGTGAGGCTTTTATTAAGGTTTGTTTCTTCGTTTGGAGCACTTGGGACAACCGTGTCCTTTTGTACGGTTGGCAATAACAGTTTCCCATTCATGTCCACATCGGGAACATTTCCACCATGCTTTTTTTCCACTACCGGGAAGCAGCTGGCTTGGATCTAAGTTTGTGTTTTTTTGATAATCCCATTCTTTCAACAATTCCGGATGCAAAGTAGCTAAGTCATTTACGCCACTTTTGGGAACACGTCCACTGCAGCATGGGCAACCGGAGCCTTTCTTTCGGTTACTAGGGCTAGCTTTCCATTCATAACCGCACTGCGGACACAGCCACCAAACAGTCTTAAAATGCCCTGACGAGATGTCGCTAGGAGATAGTGTCCCATTTTTTATGGGATGCCATTCTTTTGCTAAATTAGGCATTGTTTCAGCAAGAGAACCTACACGTTTTACAACTTGTTTGGTAAATGAAACTCCTCGTCTGCTCTTGGAACATTCTGCACAACCATATCTTCCAGGCCGTGTCATACTGTTGATACTGCATTGCCACTCATGACCACAGTTTGGACATTTCCACCACACAATTTGATTTGAGCTGACCGTAAACATACGGGGAGATAAATTTCCGTTTTTATGATAGTCCCAGCACCCAACGACATCGGGACGAATTTCCGCCAAGGAGTTCTTGATGTCACTTAAATAATTTAGGATATCGGCTCTGTCTTTTTTTAAATTAGCTCTCACAGAACTGTGAAAACATAGGGGATTAGTTCTTGTCCACATATTTGAAGTGCGATCAATCGAATCCAGTATGGCATTGATCGTTTCTTCCAATTTTGTGTATGTGCGCACTTTTGGAATGTAATAAATTAAATCCGCAACTCCCCACCAACGTGATTCTGTATTTTCCTTCACTCGGATAAGCCTTATATTATGCGCTCGACAAAGGGCATATTTCTTTCTTTCACGATTGAACTGTGTAACCGAGTTATGCCATTTTGCGCCGTCAAATTCGATTCCTAGACGAATGGAGGGGATATATATATCCAATTCCATGGAATGTTCAAATATTTCTTTATATCTGCTGATTGCATCTGGATATAGCTTCTTTACATAGAAGAGAATGGCCTGTTCAGGAAACGAGGTCTGACTTTTAGCATTGCAGATGGGACATTGAGTATTATCGCTATGTCTGTCACGAATAGTGGCCTGATACTCGTGTCCCAGTGGGCACAGCCACCACACCTTTTTCCCTCTCCCGGAAGTTACATCGAACGGCGATAAATCATGATTTTTTGTGGGATGCCATTCTTTTGCAAGCCGAGGGTTTATAGTTGCTAAATCGTTTTTACCTTTTATTAACCTACTCATAGTCAAACCTTTGATGTCAAAACAGGCAGTTTAACGATGCTGCTTAATATATGAAAATGCAGTAATACAAAAACACAGATGATTGCTAACTTACAATTCATCCGTGTTTTGCTTTGAGGTATTAAATCATCTGAAAATGCTTCAGCGCCTCCCGAATAGCCTTTTCCTTTTCGGGCGGGCACTGGGGTTGCTTGTAGCTCTCTGACTTGGGTTTGTTGTAGCACTCCCGCTCGATGATCCCGCATTTCTGCTTGACCTGGGCGATGTAGAGGGGAGTGACGTTCAGGCCGGTCTGCTCCTTGACGTAGTCCTTGATCTCCTGATAGGTGGCTTTGCTCTCCGCAGCAGTCAAATCCAGCTCATCCATATTGAGTTCGACCTCAATATGATGCTTGGAATGAAGTTTGGACAACAAGATCACTGCCTCGAGCATTGTCCCGGATTCCAAGGGCAGTTCTGTTACTTCCTGCCCATTCACAGGAACCGGAAAATTGAACACCATGTTCCTGATCCAGTTTCCATCCTTCTGTTTTTCTGGATACAGGTCAATTCGTTCAATGAACGCTCTCATAAACTCTTTTTGCTCGATTTCCGTGGCAGCACCGTATACTTCATCGAAGGCCAGCAGAAGTTGGTAAATATTGTCGCCAGAGATTTTTTCCTGCCGGATACTCTGAATCTGGCTCTTTACTTCATCTATCTGTATCTCGATTTCTTCTATTCTACCATACTGTTCATCATATCGCCGCTGCAAATCCAAAATTTTTCTGTCGAAATAGGGATCGTTAATATCCAGCGTGTCCATCTGACGCTCCAGCCTTGCTTTAATGCCCAAGGTCTGACGAAGCTGTGCCTGGAGTGCGACGAGCTGCTTTTCCAAATCCTCGGTATCAACAGATGTCCCTATTTTCGCCTTGATTGCTTTGGAGAATTGCGGGTCATTGACCATAGCCGAAATGATTGCCGCAACCATGCGGTTCATCTCAGTCTGTTCAATGTTCACACGGAATGTGCATTTGTGTCCGGTTGCGCCCAACGTATTTTTGCAGTAATAGTAATAGCGGGTTTTCTTATCCTTACTGTGTGCCTTGGCTATATTTCCATAAAGGCTTTTGCCACAGCAGGGACATTTCAAAATACCGGACAGGATATGTGCGTGTTCCGGGTCAATTACTTTTTCTCTCCTAAAGGCGTTGGCCTTCCGTTTATCCTGTGCCAGGTTCCAATCTTCTTCCGAAATAATTGCCTCATGCTGGCCATCGTAGATCGGGAACTCGTCTTGCTCGACCACGTGCATCTCGTTTCTTGTTCCCAGTTTCTTTTCCGTTCTGCGTCTGCCGTAGGCGATCTTCCCCATGTAAACAGGATTGTCCAGAATATCTTTCACAAAATTGGAAGAAAAGCCGGGGATCGTACCATTCTGACGGATTTTCTTTTTGTATCCGTGGTCATTCAAATACTTCGCAACACCGTTGATCCCATCGTTGCTATGGATATATCTGTCGTAAATAAGCCGTACCACTTCCACTTCATCTTCGGCAATTTCCAATTTACCATCCACTAATTTGTAGCCATACGGGGCAAATCCGCCGTTCCATTTTCCCTCACGGGCTTTCTGCTCACGACCTGCCATTGTCTGCGTCCGAATGTTTTCACGTTCAATTTCCGCCACAGCAGAAAGGACGGAGATCATCAGCTTGCCGGAATCCTTCGAGGAATCAATGCCATCCTCCACACAAATCAAGTTGACACCAAAGTCCTGCATCAGCTGTAAGGAGTTGAGAACATCCGCCGCATTTCTACCAAAGCGAGACAGTTTGAACACCAGTACAAACGAGATATCGTCCTTGCCCTGTTGGATGTCACTCAGCATCCTCTGGAACTCCAGCCGTCCCTGGATGTTCTTGCCGGAGAAGCCCTCGTCAGAATACTCTCCGACAATGGTCATATCTTCATACTCGGCGTACTTCCGCAGCTTATCCTTCTGGGCGTCCAGACTGTATCCATCCACCTGCATGGAGGTGGAAACTCTTGTGTAAATATAGCACTTAGTCCGTCTTTTCATGGCTGGAACTCCTTTCTCCGGCGTGTTTCTGTTCAGCCGGTGATTTTATCAATCCTTCATTGCGGATGTAATACTCCAAAAGACGCAGGACATATTCTGGCGCATGGCGGTTATCCAATTCCCATTCTGTTACTGTTCGATAGGGGATATTAAAAAATTTGCAAAAGTCCTTACGGTTCATACCTGTCATTTCCCGCAGTTCTTTTATTTTGGTTTTGCAGTCCATCGCATCATCTCCATAAATAAAAAACACACGTTGCGTAATTATTATAGCATCGGCCCAACAATTACGCAACGTGTAAATTGTAAACTTTTAAGCAGCGTCAGCAAAAGAACTGCTTTGCTTCGTATCTGGCTGTTTTTGCAAAGAAACAGGAGCAGCCGTCTGGTGCTGCTCCAAAACCTGTTTTCCATATTTCAGCATCAACTTTGTCATTACATCAATGCAGCGGTCAAAAGCCGCATTATATTTCGGATCATCATAGATTTTGCTCAATAGGCCGCTCCTTTCTCCCGTGGCTATCACGGGCATACACATCAAAAACTTCTTTGGGAATTCGATCCAGTACAGCAACAGCGTCAGCATAGTCCCGCCGCAGCTTGGCATCGGCCAGCTGCTTCAAAGTGCTCTCTTGGGTTGCTTTCTCTAGGGATTGCTCTAGCTGAGCGTTCTCCTGTTTCAGCTTTTTGTTCTCCACGGTGGTTTCCGTAAATGCGACCTGATACTTCTTCATGGTGCTGTGCATCTGCTCCACAGCCGGGATATACTGATCCAGTAGAGCTGCAATCTCGGCAGCTCTGCTTTTTGCGTTAAAGGCTCCAATACCGGCCAGCAGTTCCTCCAGCTTGGCTTTTTGCTTGGTCAGTCGGGTCATCTCTTTGAACACTCTAGGCGGGATGTGGTCACGTCCGGTCTGGCTGGCACTTTCCCCACGCTCGAGGTCGGGATATTTCCGCACCATGTGTTTCCAGAACTTGTCCTGCCACTGGGTCAGCTTTTTCTTGTTTCCCACGATCTCCTTGGCGCTGAGCCTGCCATCCGCAGTCAGCGGGACAAAAGAAAGGTGCATATGGGGCGTTTTCTCGTCCATATGCACCACGGCGGATATGATTGTTTTAGGGTCTTGATTTTGCTGGAGAAAGGTCAGCGCCTCTTGAAAATAGGTTCTGATCTCAGATTTCTTGTTTCCCTGAAAGAACTCCGGTGTGGCAGTTACCAGGGCTTCCACGACTCGAACACTGTCTGACCGTGTACGGCAACCCGCTTCCTTGATCTGCCGCTCCGCCTCCGCACGATATTTCCGCTGCGGCTCGATCAGATGGAAATTATACTTGCTCCTGCTGATGTCCACATCGGGATTGCTGGCGTATTTCTCTTTGGTGCGCTCGTTGTGGGCTTCAATATTCCCGATCTCCGGCCCTTTGTACTTGGCAAAGCGGAGAATGGCATACTGCGGCTTGCTCATGCTCTGTCCCTCCGTTTCTGCCAGATCAGATCGTAGCCCAGCACGTCGGCCAGCTCCACGACCTCCTTGTAGCGAATAGATTCCCGCTGGAGCTTGGCCGACAGGTTGGAAACACTGTCCGACCAGCCGTATTCCTCATGGAGCCGGTCAACTACCTCCTGCATGGTGTATCCCGCCCGGACGATCTGTGCCTTAATCTCGTTGCGTACCATCATCATAAAAAATCCTCCTAAATTTACTTGATAAAAAAGCGAAGCCGGTACGCCCTCTGGCATAACCGCTTCGCTGTGTCGTGAAAAATTCCCTTGTCACCAAATCCGTTCAGAATTGCCGGCGTGATGTCCTGTCCATCACCCGCACCTTCCGACTTTCCCATTCCGTGCGACTTGGCTCGAAACCGTGCATTTTCCCATGATTCCATGCACCCGGTTCGCTGGTTCGAGAAGCACGGTTTCGCAAAATGATTTCTTCCAACCGTCAAATACTTTTCGATTCTCATTTGCCTTGATTTTTTATCCTTAATAATGGGCCCTACCGATGAGCAGATTTTCTATATAGTGGTGTTTGGGGTAAAATACTGCGTACATACATACAGAAGCTGGAGAAACTTATTCCCTCCAGCCATCTGGTACGTACGTATCTTTTGAAACATGGAAAAACCCGTTTATATGGGGTCTGGCAATCGCTTCAATTCCGAAAAAGCCCCACACCCGCCGTCCGGCGGCATTGGTGATCCTGTTGCAGTATTCCAGGTTGTACTTGCCCTGATTGGCAATCACAGCATCACTAAAGCTACGCCGCTTCAGCGCAGTTAAATTGTTTTCCTCACACCACATCTGGTAAATCTCATACAGTTCCTTAGAACTGATGGTACTGTCCGCTTTCAGCCGGATATATCCCTCGGATTCCAGAAAATCAAAGATATTGTTGTTATCTCGTTTGACGGCCTCCCGATTGTCTTTTGTGCGCTGGCTCTCGGTAAACTTGAAGTTGTTGGCGGCCAGCCGCTGCAATCCCTCAAAAGCCCACAGCAGGATGCCCTCCACCTCGGCTTTCATCTTCTCGGCCAGGTCGGGATCGTCCACACGGCCAGCCGGTTTTTCTTTTGTAGTCAGCACCAACTGGCGGCGGTAAAATCCGTCGCTCCGGTCAAACAGCGCCTGCAAATCTCCATTGGAGAAGGCCAGCAGACGGGCGCACATCCATCCCTGATAGCTCTGCTTGCCCTTGCGCTCCAAATCCATCTTGCCCTGGGCGGTGACGATGGATTTCACATAGTTGGTCTGGCGCAGGGCCTCCATTCGCATATCGTCATCTACGCACAGGAGGATATGCTCCAAATCCGCACGGGCAAATCGGTTCTCAGATATTTTCCCGATGCTGCCATCCTTCATGTTGGAGCCGAACAAAACTCCCAGCACAGCGCCGATCTGAGACTTCCCTTCGCCGCCATTGCCCTTGATGACCATCATTCGCTGGCCCTTATTGCTGGGAATCAGACAGTAGCCGATGTATTCCTGCAAGGTGGGAATGTCCTCCGGGTAGAGAAGGTCATCCAGAAATTGCAGCCAGAGGACAGGTTTCGGGGCGTTGGGGTTATAGGCCATAGGGAAGCGGTTGCGGACGATTTCAGGTTTTCCCTCCACAAACCTCCCATCCAGAAAAAGCGTCCCGTTGGAAAGATGAATCCGGTCCGGCTCCGGTGGAAAATCCTCCACCAGCGCCGCCAGCTTCATCAGCTCCACAATGTTGCTGATTTTGCGGGGAATATTGCTGACCGCACAGCATTTCAGCTCCTCAAAAATTTCTCCTCGCAGGGGCAGTTCATCGGTCACACGGCCTTCGGGTGTGAAAAAAGCCCCGTTTGTGAAGATGATCTTGTGCGTCTGCAAGAACTCATCACAAAACAGGGCTTCGTTGATGTTTTTTCCATCGAACCAGACGGGCATCCCGTCAGGCTGCTTGTTTTTCTTCATGGGTAACTTCCTCCTTTTTCAATCTCTCCAATCGTTCCTCCAAACCGGCGATCAGGCCATCTTTGTTCAGTATTTCTACGATTTTTACCCGCTGTTCCAGCTCGGCGGCAATGAGCAAATCTGCCAGATACTCCACATAGTCCAGCATCTGGCAGGCTTCCACAAACCGGTCATCCAGAACATCTTCCGGTGTCTTGGGTGTGTACTGCACCTTCCAGCTTTCCAGAAGATGCAGATAATCGCACAATACCCGCAGGCAGCGCACCTCATCCTGACGGTATGCTCTCAGCAGGGGGCGTTCCGGTTTGGGCAGGGCGATTGCCGCTGGTGGCTTGTCCGGGTCAATCCCGAAGTCATGAGCCAGCTCTTTAGCCGCCTCGTAGCTGCTCAGACCAAACAACTTCGCCACAAGGTCGATCACGTCGCCGGTAGCTCCACAGCCAAAACAGTAAAAGTACCTCTCGTTCAGCTTCATGCTGGGGTGCCGGTCATCGTGGAAGGGACAACAGGCCATGCCGTTTCGGCTGACGTGCAGCCCATAATAGGCCGCTGCTTCTGGAACACGGACAACTTGTTTTATCAGCTCAAACCATGTCATTACTGCTCACTCCCTTCCGAAAGAAAATCCTGGGTTCCGTTCTTTACCATAGAGCCTCTCTTTCTTGCGCTTCCGGCGCAGTCGTTGTATAATGTTGATATAGTTCCGGAAAAAGTAATCTGGTTTTAGATTACCCTTTCACTTATAGGAGAAATCTGAGGTGTAAAACGGAACCATTTTTGAAAAATCACAAAATATTTTTGAAAGAGGTGAGGTCGTGACGTATCTGTCTGATGACGAGCTTCTGGATACCGAGGGTGGCTTCACCGGATGGGATGATGAAATAGGCACTGGGGCGGCGGAGGAAACGCTGGAACAGGCGCTTGCAGAGGAACGGCTGGCAGAGCTGGAAAGCGAGCTGGAGCAGGACGAGCATCCCATCGACTATGAAGCGGAACTGGAGAGCGAGGAAGAAGAATCCGCCCCAGTCAGCGAAAAGCGACTGAAACGAGAGATTCGGGCGGAAGCTGTGCGGCGGCTGGAGGAAGCCGCCCGCACCGAAAAGGATTTCCAGGCCGTGGTGGAGGAATGGAACAAGCTGGACCGGAACCGGGAGCGCCGGGAACGGGACCATGAAAACCTCCGTGGGGATGTGCCGCTGGAATATCAGGCGGTGCCGGAGCCGAAGCTCATTCCCCGATGGATGAACAACCCCGCGTACCGGCAGCTGATGGCCGGGAACTTTCTGGACATTCTGTTTGACTGCCCTTATGAGATGCACAACCTGACCGCTGATCCCTTTATTTCCCGCATGGTAGAGGAACTGAGCGAGGAACATAAGGAAGTTCTGCATTTCCTCTCTTTGCGGCTGTACAGCACTACCCGGCTTGCCGCTGTTCGTGGGCAGTCTGACCGCAATATCCGCAAGTTGCGAAAGACCATCCATAAGAAGTTGCAGCGCCAGATGTATGACCATCTGTGCGGCAAGACGGAACATAGCCTGACCTTGCGGGAACGCCAGTTTTTGGAGGAATACTCGAAAATCGCAAAGAAACAGGGTAAAGACGCCGTGATCCGGCGTGAGAACAAGACCAAGCGCAGAAAAAAACGCCCCTGATAATTGGGACGATTAAGGAGAAAGGGCGTGTATGATGAAAAATCTGTTTGAACAGTCCCGTTCCCATTGGGTGCGGTACGATCACTATGAGCTGAAAACAGCGGAAGATGGCAAGCGGTACATCACCCCCGGCAAGAGCGCAAAGCCAGACGTCTACAATCCGCTGAAAGAGGCCCCGAACATTGTGCTGGATGCGTTGAATGTGGGGATGCTGATGATGGGGCGTAAGCCGGAGGCAGAGGTGGAAAAGGCGATAATGGAATTTGTCACCCGGTACGGCCTGCTGGGGCTGATGACCGCTCTGCCCACCACACCGTCCTTTATGGACTATGAGGCGGTGTACCTACCGAAAAACCATTTCATCAAGGAAGAATCCATGGCGACAGACAAATACCTGTCCCTGTTTTACCCCTTTGACCAGCTGGATTTGGTGAAGAAAGGCATTGAATCCACATGGAATGTGTCCGGTGACCGGACGATGGTTGCCCTGACCATGACTTTCATGGACGAGCCGATGGCGAAAAACATGAGCTTCCAGCGGGAATATGCGGAACCCTATGACTGGGTTGCCCAGCAGTTCAAGGATTGGGCATTCACTCTGTCTACGTCCATCCTGTACTACAATGATTATGATTCCATCGACGAGGACGCAAGGGGTCTGTACCACAAGGCCATGGCCGCATTTGGCGGGATTGCTCCCAGCTACCACATCGAGCTGCTGGATAAGCCCACCATCTACTGGGATTTCCACTCCCTTCTGCTTGGAATCCAGATGATGTTCAGCTTTATGCTGGTGGACGATGACCAGCCCCTGCGCCTATGCAAGCACTGCCAGAAGGTGTTCTTGGGTAGCCGATCCAATGCGGTCTTTTGCAGCCCTCGGTGCAAGAACCAGTATAATGTCTATAAGAGCCGTGAGAAATCCAAAGAGGAAGCAGACCAATGAGGGCGTTGTCGCTGCGGCGGGACGGGGGATGATATACCTCTGCTTCCTTTTCCGGTCAGGCAGATTTTGCCCTGTGAGCAAATCCCGATTTCGTCCGTGACCGTACAAAATCCGCCTGCCCTACTGCCGCCGAAAAGTGCCTGCCCGCTATTCATCTGCCCAGGTTGCAAATGCCGCAGTCAGCCCCTTCCCGGCGTCAGCCGGAAGCAAAGGTATAACACACTAGACTTTCCGAGGGAAAGTCGTGTGCCAAGGAAGGCGCTGCCCTCCTTTGGAAACCTCCCGCCAAGGGGAACGCTGTTCACCTCTGGACTCCCTTTGCTAACAGGGGTGCTACTCGCCCCTATTGGAAACCCAGAGCCAAAGGGGCTATGCCCCTCTGGACACCCCGCCTGTCCGTGCAGTGGCTATCCATCCTGCTCCCGCACGTTGGATACGCTCCTGCTCGAACAGGTAAAACAGGCACAGAGATTTGCCCAGGTGACGGGCATATTTCTGTGCCTGTTTTTGTTCAGCGGCGGCTGGACAAAGCATACGTGGAAGCCTTGCAGAACCCTCGGTCTTGGTTGGAAATTTTCGTATTGAAGTGCGAAAACCGATTGTCCCAAGTCCCTATATCTGGTATAATAAAACAGTCGAATTTTCTGATCGGAGGTACCCATATGGCCATCTCTTACAATAAGCTCTGGAAACTGCTCATTGAT
>ERZ1090878.429-NODE-430-length-23064-cov-7.411795_pt1 | contig 23064 bp, 18 predicted proteins | sample MGYA00478473_ERZ1090878 | MGnify/ENA primary metagenome ERZ1090878 (study PRJEB33644, sample SAMEA5815720) | chicken gut metagenome | biome: Chicken; feature: Gastrointestinal Tract; material: Caecum | place: Ireland | collected 2019-01-01 | study: A study of the... | reverse complement strand
GCTTCATTCGGACCTGCCCCGCCCCTATCCCATCCGGTCTGCACGATTCCGATTGGTCTTCACCCAACCCTCCTACCCCGACCTTATTCCAATCCGACCGAACCTGTCGGGTCCGGCTCTTCCGAACCGTTCGTATCCTATCGGTCCTGCCCTATCCTATCCTATCCTGTCCCGGGCTGTTTACACGCGGTTTCTTCCCGTGCGCCGCCCCCGGAGCCGTGTGGTGCGGGCGGACGCCGGCCGGCAAAGCCTCCGGGCCGGGCGACACGCGGCGATTCCGGCTTAATGCCCGAAACGACGGATACGCAGGCAGGAGGACGGCAGCGGACCCTCCATTTTCCGCACGGACGACGACCGTCGTCCCGCGATCCGCCCGCTGTGCCGGCGGGCGTCCGCACACCGTATGATTTTCCGCAAAACGGACATCCGCAAAACCGTATATTTTGAAAAAACGGACTATATTTCGTATATTTGTAGCAGATGTTCAAGCATATAGCACATTCGGACACCTTCATGTAATTTATGGTCCAAACGACTGAGGTTTTGTTATGACAATCGAGAAGCTGGAGGGGACTTCGCCCCGACTTTATGCGCTCGTCGCACCGTTGGTCATGCGGCGCAGTGTCCTGCGCCAGAACAACGACTACCCGTTCTGGACTTCGCGCTCGCATACGTGGTTCGTCGCGTGGGAGGGCGAGACGGTCTACGGATTCGTACCGGTGGAGTTCGCCGACAACGGGATCGCCAGAATCAACAACTACTACGTCTCGGGCGACGATCCGAAGCTGCTCGCACGGTTTCTGCGCGAAGTAGTCCAGTATTACGGACGGGACTATACGATCCGATCCGTTACGCTGATCCGCCACAAGGAGGTGTTCCGTGCCGAAGGATTCACCGCCATACGCGAGTGGAAGCAGTATGTCGCCATGCAGTACGGCAAAAACCGGCAACAACCATGAATGTCTACGAGCGGACGCAACAGCGGCTAAAAACGATCTTCGATCACTTCGACAACATCAGCATCTCCTTCTCGGGAGGCAAGGACAGCGGCGTGCTGCTCAACCTCTGCATGGACTATATCCGGCGGCACGGTCTGAAACGCCGCCTCGCGGTATTCCACATGGACTACGAAATCCAGTACCGCGACACGATCGAATACGTCGACCGGACGCTGGCCGCGAATGCCGATATTCTCGACGTCTACCGCGTCTGCGTGCCCTTCAAGGTGCGGACCTGCACCTCGATGTTCCAGCAATACTGGCGGCCGTGGGAGGAGGCCAAGCGGGAGCTGTGGGTGCGGAAGATGCCCGCGGGATGCTTCACGCGCCGCGACTTCCCGTTTTTCAAGGACGACATGTGGGACTACGAATTCCAGAACTGCTTCGCCGAGTGGCTCCATGCCCGCAGCGGTGCGGCGCGCACCTGCTGTCTGATCGGCATCCGCACGCAGGAAAGCGTCAATCGCTGGCGCACGATTTACAGCGATCGCAACTACCACCGCTTCGCGGGCAAACGATGGATACGCCAATGGGCCAGCGGCGACATCTGCAACGCCTATCCCCTATACGACTGGCTGACGACCGACATCTGGACGGCCAACGGACGGTTCGGCTGGCCCTACAACCGTCTGTACGACCTTTTCTACATGTCCGGCGTGCCGCTGGACAGCCAGCGCGTCGCCAGTCCGTTCATCTCGCAGGCCATCGCCAGCCTGCACCTCTACAAAGCCATCGACCCCGACACGTGGGGCCGCATGATCGGACGGGTCAACGGCGCGAACTTCGCCGCCCTGTACGGCCGGACGGCGGCTACGGGCTGGCAGTCGGTCAGACTGCCCGAAGGGATGACGTGGGAGCGCTACATGCGGTTCCTGCTCTCGACGCTTCCGGAGCGGACACGGCGCAACTACCTCGAAAAACTCTCGGTCAGCATCCGTTTCTGGCGCGAGAAGGGCGGGTGTCTGCCCGACGAGACCATCGCCAAACTGCAAAAGGCGGGCATCCGCATCGAGGTGGGCGACAAAAGCGCTTATCGGACGGACAAGCGCCCCGTGCGCATGGAGTATCTCGACGACATAGATCTGCCCGAGTTCAGCAGGCTGCCGACGTTCAAGCGGATCTGCATCTGCATTCTGAAAAACGACCACGCCTGCAAGTACATGGGATTCTCGCCGAACAAGAGCGAGACGCTGCGCCGGAAAAAAATCATGGAAAAATATGAGTCGTTACTGCAACCCTCCGAAAAAAGGAGCCTACCGGAGCCCTGTCTATAACGTACGGGCCGTGCCGGTGGAGAAGGTCGTGGCGAACAGCTACAATCCCAACGTGGTCGCGCCGCCCGAAATGAAACTGCTGGAGCTGTCGATCTGGGAGGACGGCTACACGATGCCCTGCGTCTGCTATTACGACGCCGAAAAGGATCTCTACGAACTCGTGGACGGCTATCACCGGTACATGGTACTCAAGACCTCGAAACGCATCTACGAACGGGAGCGGGGGCTGCTGCCCGTGGCCGTGATCGAGAAGGACCTCTCGAACCGCATGGCCTCGACCATCCGCCACAACCGGGCGCGCGGCACGCACAACGTCGAACTGATGAGCGAGATCGTCGCCGAACTGACACGGGCCCATATGTCCGACCAATGGATCATGCGGCACATCGGCATGGACCGCGACGAACTGCTGCGGCTCAAGCAGATCACGGGTCTCGCGGAACTCTTCGCCGACAAGGAGTTCAGCCTCGGCGACACCGAAGAGGATGCACAGCCGGAGGGCGCAGCGGCGCAGGCCGGCGAAATGCCGTAGCGTGCGGTTCCCTCAGGGGGGGGGCAGCGCCGCACAATCCGGACAGGTGCCGGCCGGCGGCAGACGGCGTCCGCCCGGAAAGGCATCATCCCGAAACGGACGGCCGGACCGCAGCCCGGGCAGAACGCCCCGCCGCATGCGGCTTTCCGCACCGAGGCGGCACGTGCAGGGAGTTTTTGCTTCGGGCGCCTTTCACACGAGCTCCGCACGGAAATATACGAACGTCCCGCGTCCGGAATCTACCGGAAAGGGGCTCACCCGTTCCGAACCGCATTTTCACAGGGATTGCGGAGGCCGCAACGATCTCGTCGTCTTCCCCCCCCTTCGGCGACGGATGCCGATCGGGAGCGATCCCGGCAGAAAGCACGGCAGAACGCTGTCGCAACGGATCGCAGAGGGCCGCGACAAGTTATCGGAGCTCCGGCACGATCCGCAGGCAGGCGAACGCTGCGGAGCCCCCCCCTCGGAACCGAGGCGCCCCGCGGGGGGGGGCGCCGGACCGCCGTCTAAGCCTTACCGTCTTTTTCGGACGGCTGCACGAAGTGCCACGGAAGGCCCTCGACCGCCGTCCAGTCGATTTTCCCGGATTCGAGCAATCCGCTGACGACGACGTCGCGTGCATCGGGCCGCTGGTAGGGGTAGAGCCCGAACACCGGCAAGACGGACGCGAAATGCTCCATGATCTCGGATTGGATCGACTCGTAACGCGGCCAGTCCTTGTTGGACGAGAAACAGTAGACCTGCATCGGCAGACCGTTCTCCGTCGGCGCCAGCGTGCGCACCATCGACAGCAGGTCGGTGTTGACGAAAGGGTGCCGGTTCAGATACATCGCCATGTAGGCTCTGAAAAGGCCGGCGTTCGTGTCGATCGTTCCGTCCACGAGACCGGCGGGATTTTCCGTGTTGGCGACATGCCCTTCGGCCGCCTGCTTCTGTTTCTCGGTGATGAACTTCGACAGATCGGGATCGAAAGTCTTCATCTTCTCCAGAAATTCGGGCGTGCAGGGTTCGATGCAGTCGAGCTTCAGCGCGAACTCCCGCATGATGCGGCGACCGCCCGAATCGCTCATCCCGCGCCAGTTGATAACCGATCCGGAGACCAGCGCGTAGGAGGGTACGGAGACGATCGTGTTGTCGAAATTCTGGACTTTGACGATCGTCAGCGTAATGTCCGTTACGATGCCGTTCACATTGTTGTCCGTCATCTCTATCCAGTCGCCGAGCCGCACCAGATCGTTCTGCGAGATCAGCACGCCGGCGACGAGTCCGAGGATGGCATCCCGGAACACGAGCAGCAGGATGGCCGCGAACGCACCCAGCCCCGTAATCAGGTTGAACGGAGATTTCCCGACCAGAATCGAAACGATGACCACGATGATGACGAAGGTGAAAATCACCTGAAAAATCTGGATAAACCCCTTCATCGGGCGGTTTTGCAGCTCCTCTTTGCTGCGGAGCGCGTCGCCGACCGTATTCAGAATGGCATTGAGCGAGAAGATCAGCACAACGAAAAAATAGATCCATGTCGATTTTTCACCGATGACATACCATCCGGACTTATGATCGAAGGCGAACGGCAGAAGCGCCGAGATGATAAGCGGCGGTATCAGAGCCGTCAGATTGCGGACGACGCGGTATTGCACGAGCGAACGGAGCACCGGGACCTCCTTGTGCTTCAGGATCCGTCTAATCACGTGCACCGTGATGGAATGGACGATCGCGGCGAGGATGAAAGCGATGGCGACGATAAGGATCAGAAACAGGATTTCATCCAGCTCGTCGAGCATGTCGCGGGGTATGCCGATCCACGAAAGGAATCTTTTTATCCACTCCAACAGAGTGAGGGCTATTACGTTTTTATCCATATGACCGGTCGTGTTGACGATAGACGGCGACTGAAAAAAGCCGTCGTCTCCACCGGACAAAAACCGTTCCCGCAGGCTGCGGTACTCCACCCTGCGTCGGTTCGGCACACGAAAAGAGCAGAAATAGCGCATGGCGCATTTGATTTCCCGATTCTTTCGTCTAACTTTGTAAGCGGACGCGCAGCGCCGCAAGAAGCGGCGGGAGCCGCAACGGATCCCTTCCGGCGCGGCATATCGGCCCGCCGGATACGGACGCGGAATCCAGCGCTCACGGATTGTCGACAACACGAAAAACAGATGGCAGACGACTATTTGGGACGAAAGATGGAAGAGTACAGGGCCCGTTCGGCCGCGGCCCCGCCGCACCGCCGCAAACCTTCGGCGGCACTGGACAGCCTGTTGCAGAAAAATCGCAGCCACAGGGGCTACGACACGGGCTTCGCCGTGCGCGAAGACCAGTTGCGCACGATCATCAGCGTGAATGCGAAGATCCCGTCGGCCCGCAACCAACAGGTCTTGCGTTTCCGGCCGGTACTGGCGGACGAAGCGCACAAGGTGCTGCCCCACATCCGTCTCGGTGCGGCTCTGCCGCAGCTGCACCTGCCTGCGCCGGACAGCGCGCCGAATGCCTTTATCGTCGTCTGCTCGACGATCGGCGAAAACCGCTATGTGGATATGGATACGGGCATCTCGGCGCAAAGCATGCTGCTCAAGGCCGCCGAAATCGGCCTGAACGGCATCTGCATCGGTGCGTTCGACAAAAAACGCATCGCCGAAGCGCTCGGTCTGGAGCTCGAACCGATCTTGGTGCTGGCGATCGGCAAAGGGATCGAAAAGATCGAAACGGTGCCGATCGAAGCGGGCGAAAGCACCGTTTATTACCGTCGGGACGGAGTGCATTACGTCCCCAAGATCCGACCGGAAGATTTGACGATCCCGAAGAGCAGGACGGCGGATTCCCGTCCCGAACCCCTGGAATAGCTGCGCAAGGGGGACGGCGGCCATCCCGTCCGCACGAATCCTGCGGAGCAGGCGGTCGGCCGCTTCTTCGTCCGTGCAGAGCCGCTGCCGTCCGCCGGGACCGCGGGTGTCCGGTACGGCGGCAAGAGGGAGGGGGCAGATGCCTCCGAACGCAGCCTATGATAAACGTCCGTTCGACTTCGGAACCCGGAATCCGGCGGCCGATACGGCATTGGAAAGGGCTGCGGAGCCGTTCGCGGCCAAGTTTCGGGGAGCGTTCCGCACACGAGCCGCACGGTCATATCATACCCTTCCTTTCCGAGCCGTCCGGCCGTCATTCGGCGCCGCATACGAGATGCGATTCGGGCGGCAGGAACACGGATCCGCCGCCGGGAGGCATCGCCCGGATTCGGCACGGGGGCTCCGACCGCAGCGGCTCGCCGACCGGATGCCATGCGCCGCAATGCTTCATTCCGTGTCCGTTCACGCGATCCGTGCGCCCCGTCTCCTCGCATCTTGCTGATTTGTACGCTTTAGTGCATGCGCCTCCCGCCACGGTCCGAAAAAGCGATGCAACATACGGACGGATAAATGACGTTTCACTGAAACGCAACGTGTCTTTAGGGCGGCTTTCGATGCAATCTGCGGTTGGGCATCGTATCATATTGCATTCGGACCGCATCATATCTATCTCATACACAATATACTTTACCACACACCCGGCCGTTTCCCGCCACAGAACGGACGCTATGAGCCATCGTTGCATCCTCCGTTTTATTTTATACATTTGCATATCGGTACCAACCGGTACGTACTGCCTGAGGTTCTTTCTAATCGTTGGATTCGATGATACGGAAAAACCCTCGCAATTCCCGACGGTTCTTTTCCGTCCGGGAATTTTTTTGATGCGCACACACCGAATCCGCCGGTCCCGAAGCCCTTCGCTGCGGCGGGAACAACGGCCGAACTAAAAAAGCAGTGGTATGGAACAGAATTTCGATTTTTACCGCAACTATTTCGTCGGCAAGTTCTACGAACTGACGACAGACATAGCCGTCTCGCACGAAAAAGCCGACGAGAGAGCCTCGCAGGCCGCTGCGATTTATCTGGCTCTGCTCAAAGCCGGGCACCTCCCGGCCTACTCTCTGGAACGCACCTTGTGCGTACTGCAAAACGTTTGAACACTGAACACATCAACACACAACCCAAAGGAATAATATGGACGCAACTAAAATCGCCTGTCGTACGGAAACCGTCAATTTGCTCAATGCCGAACTGGTCGAGTTGTTCAGAGCCCGCGAAAGAGCGGAATGCGAACCCGCACTCCTGAAGGGAATCGTCAACATATCCGCCGACGCCGACCGACTGTCGGATTTGATCGAAGTTACCGAGCTGCTCCACGACTATTGCGAAGAGAGCGGCACAGAACTCTCCGTGCAGGACATCCAATACCGCCTGATTCAGGCGATGCACGAGCTGGAGAACGACTCCGTGCCCCCTACGACGGCCTATGAGAGGGCCATGGAGGTACTATTTCACGGCATCGAAGAACGTCTGCTCTGCAAAATCTCCTGATTCAGGCAGAAGCCCCGCTCAAGCGGCCCCCCGGTACGCCACCCCTGCCGACGGCATTCCGCCTCTGCGGGGAGGGTTTCGGAAGGGGCGGGATTCGTTTCGGGAAGAGGTGTTGTCCGCCCTCGCCGTGGATAGCGTATTCCGGTCTCTGCGAACAAACGGCGGCACTGTCCCGGCCGTTGCACCTTCCGCGGGAGCATTTGCAGATTCCCCGCCGGATACCCGCAGCTGCCGGTCGTATGGCTTCCGCCTATGACCGGACGCCCCCCCCGACCGTTCCCCGGGAAGCTGCCGGGCGGATGCCGTTCCACCCGTACCGGCCCGAACCGACGGACCGGTTGCCTCGTACCGGTCCATCCGGACCGGCTTTCGGCATTCCGTCATTCGCCGGATTCCCGGTGCGGGCTGCGTCCGGAGGCAAGTGTCGCCGAATTCCCCGGTGCGGACGGCCTCCGGCGGCAGGTGTCGCCGGATATCCGATCCGGAGTCTTCCCGCTCGTCGCCCTGCATACGACCCGAAAAAAACAGGACCGCCCCTTTCGACGATCCTGTTGCGGCATCCCTTCCGATGCCGCCCGAACATTTGTCTCGAAGATGCTCCCTCATGATCCGGGGCATTCCGTTCTCTACTGTGGCCGCAACGGCATACGCATCCGGCTCATCCGCGTCATGCTGCCGCCGCACAGCGACATACGACGTTCGACAAACCGCCTGAGCCCGGCCGTCTCAACGTCCTGCGCCGTCCGGCAGATGCCGGCTCCCCTGCTCCCGTCGTCCGCTGCGGCGGCACAAACCCGCCGGCGTCAAACGGCGGCCTGTCCGATCTCCCGCCCTTGCAGGAACACGCGCCGGACAAGGGGCGTCGTATAGGCATAGGGCAGGAACGCCACCGACGGAATCGGATCGGTGAGGAAGAAATTGGCGACCTTGCCGACCGTGATCGAACCGTAGTCGCCGCTCACGCCCATGGCGTAAGCGCTGTTGAGCGTCGCGGCGTTGATCGCTTCGGCAGGCGTCATTCGCATGCGGATCGAGGCGAGCGAGACCACCATCTTCATGTTGCCCGACGGCGACGACCCCGGGTTGTAGTCCGATGCCAGCGCTACGCCCAGTCCGGCGGCGATCATCTCGCGGGCGGGCGGATAGCTCATACCGAGGAAAAAGGCGGCCCCCGGCAGCAGCGTCGGCATGGTGCGCGTACCGCGCAGCGCAGCGATCGCCGCGGCATCCATCCGTTCGAGGTGGTCCACCGACAGCGCACCGTGCTCAACGCCGACCTGCACGCCGCCCGAAACGGCCAGTTCGTTGGCGTGGATCTTCGGTACGAGCCCGTGCTCGGCTCCCGCCCGCATGATCCGAGCGGTCTCTTCGACCGTAAAGAACCCTTCGTCGCAGAAGACGTCGACGAACTCGGCCAATCCCTCGCGGGCTACGGCCGGAATCATCTCGCGGCAGACCAGATCGACATACTCCGACTGACGGCCGATGTAGTCGCGGGCCACGGCGTGCGCCCCGAGGAAGGTGGCGCGCACAGCGATGGGCGAGGTCTCGCGGATACGGCGGATCACGCGCAGCATCTTCAGTTCGTCTGCGGTCGCGAGGCCGTAGCCGCTCTTGATCTCGACGCACCCCGTACCCATGCGGATGATTTCGCGGATGCGCTCCATGGCCTGCTCGTACAACTCGTCCTCCGAGGCGGCGCGGAGCCGGTCGGCGGAGTTGAGAATGCCGCCGCCCCGGCGGGCGATCTCCTCGTAGCTCAGGCCGTTGATCTTGTCCAGAAACTCCTGTTCGCGGCTGCCGGCATAGACCAGATGGGTGTGCGAATCGCAGAACGACGGGAAGAGCGTCCCTCCCTCGGCATCCACCGTTTCGTCGGCCTCGATCGGTCCGAGCTCCGACATCGGTCCGAAGGCCGCGATGCGCCCCTCTTCGGCCAGCAGCCATGCGTCGGTCAGTTCGGGCAGCTCGGCCATCCCGGCACCGCAGACGCGCTCGACGCCTGCGGGACGGATGCCGACGATCCGGGCGATATTCTTTACCAGCAGCCTCATAACGAACGAAGGAACCGGATCGAGGATTCGATATGGGGATACATCACCTCGTCGTTCTCGATGAAGGGCACCTGCTTGCGGTAGGCGGCGTGGAGCGCCTCGATGGCGGGCGACGAACGGAGCGGACGGCGGAATTCGAGCGCCTGAGCCGCGTTGAAGAGCTCGATGGCCAACACGCGCTCCGTGTTGAGCACGACGCGCCAGAGTTTCGTCGCGGCGTTCGAGCCCATGCTCACATGGTCCTCCTGCCCCTGCGACGAGGGGATCGAATCCGCCGAAGCGGGCCAGCAGAGCCCCTTGTTCTGGCTGACGATCGAAGCGGCGGCGTACTGCGGAATCATGAAGCCGCTGTTCAGGCCCGGATTCTTCACGAGGAAGTTGGGCAGTTCGCGCGCGCCCGAAATCAGCTTATAGGTGCGGCGCTCGGAGATGTTGCCCAGCTCGGCCACGGCGATCGCCAGAAAATCCATCGCCAGCGCGATCGGCTGGCCGTGGAAGTTGCCGGCCGAAACCACGACATCCTCGTCGGGGAAGACCGTCGGGTTGTCGGTCGCAGCGTTGATTTCGGTCGTCAGCACGCTCTCGACATAGGCGATCGTATCCTTCGACGCGCCGTGCACCTGCGGGATGCAGCGGAACGAATAGGGATCCTGCACATGCGTCTTGGGCCGGGCGATCAGTTCGCTGCCCTCCAGCAGACGGCGGAACGCACGGGCCGTCTCCAGCTGGCCCTTGTGGGCGCGGATCAGGTGCACGTTGTCGGCGAAAGGTTCGATACGGCCGTCGAAAGCGTCGAGCGACATAGCACCCACCATGTCGGCCTGTGCGCTCAGGTGCTTGGCCTTGATGAGCGACCACACGCCGAACGAAGCCATGAACTGCGTACCGTTCAACAGGGCCAACCCCTCCTTCGATTGCAGGCGGATCGGCTCCCAGCCCAGCTCTTCGAGCACCTCGGCGGCGGGACGCACGGCACCCCCGTACTCCACCTCGCCCAGACCGAGCAGCGGCAGGGTCATGTGCGCAAGCGGCGCGAGGTCGCCCGAAGCGCCCAGCGATCCCTGCTGGTAGACCACGGGGAGTATGTCGTTGTTGAAGAAATCGAGGAGACGTTCGACCGTAGCGACCTGCGCTCCCGAATAGCCGTACGAGAGCGACTGCGCCTTCAGGAAGAGCATCAGCTTCACAATCTGCGCAGGTACGCGCTCGCCCGTGCCGCACGCATGCGACATGACGAGGTTTTGCTGGAGCCGAGCCAGCTCGTCGCGGCCCACGGAGACGTTGCACAGCGAGCCGAAGCCCGTCGTAACGCCGTAGATCGGCCGGTCGGTGTCCTGCGCCTTGCGGTCGAGGTAGTCGCGGCACTTTTGGATGCGTGCGCGGGCATCGTCGCTGAGTGCGAGTTTGTAGTTTTTGGTGAGGATCTCCTCCACGCGCTCCACCGAAAGGTGGTCGGCGCTGATGTGATGAATCATCGGTTTATTCGAATTTAAGGTTTTTCAAATCGGTTGTTTTCGTATCGTTTCATTCCGCCCTCCGTCGGAGGCGGAGAGCGATGATCCTCCGGAACCGGCCCTCCTTCAGGAGTTCGGATCATTCGCTTTCGTGCAATCCCGTTCCCGCCCCGGCACAGCCCGAACCAACGTCCGGCCCGACATCCGGCTCGACAAAACGGCTGAACTGCTTTCTTCCATTTTCCGCCTCGGCGCAATCCGCCCCAGCATTTGGCCCGCCATTCGGCCCGACGAAACGTCCTTCGGCTTCCCGCCGCGGCAAAGTCCGGACCGGCGTGCGGCCCTCTCCCTTGCTCATCAATAGGGTCGGATCGCTTTCTTCCATTTCCCATCTCGGCACAACTCGAACTCTCGTTCGGCTTTGCCCTCGGCTTGTCGAAACGGTCCGATTTGCCGGCTCCGCTTCACACGCCCCTGCTCGGCCGTCGGGACCGGAACCGCATTTCGAACGGGCCCGACGCGCTAACGTCCTCCCGTACCCGCGCTTCGGCCGCAATCATGCGCAATCCCTTTCCGGCGCGGCGCAACGAAGAAGAGGCAGCGATCCGCCGACCTTCGGGAACCGGCTTTCCGCATCCGCACCGCTCTGCTTCCGCACGGAATCCGACCGACAACTATGCGCGCCCCTTTTCCGGCCAGCAAAGCAGGAAGTGGCAGCAATCCGGCCCGGAGTTCGGAGCGATGAAACCCGTTCCGTCCATCGGTGCTCCGTGCAGAGTGAACGGCCGGAGCATTCGACCGCTCCCGCCGAACCGGGTGCGAACCGAGCCGGCGCCCGCATATTGCCGAAGCAGGGAGACGGCTGCGAAAAACATCCGGAAGAGTCGAAAAGACGGCAGCAAACAGGATCGGCCTCTCCGAAACGGCCGATAGGGTCAGTCCGCCGGTCGGGATCGGGAGAACCCGACCGACCGGGCCTCCGCCCCTCACGGTCGGCCGGAGCCCTGCGCATTTACTCCTCCAACGCCTTGCGGATCAGAGCTTCGTCGGCGAAGTTGGGCAGCGTAACCCGCAGTCCGGGCGTACGCTCCATTTCGCGCTTGATCGCCGACACGGCACCCTCGTTGCGGGCCCAGCTGCGGCGGGCGATGCCGTTGTTCACGTCCCAGAGCAGCATCTCGCGGATGTGGCGCGCCGAATCGTCCGATCCGTCGATCACCATGCCGAAGCCGCCGTTGATCACCTCGCCCCAGCCGACGCCGCCGCCGTTGTGGATCGAAACCCACGTCGCGCCGCGGAACGCATCGCCGATGACGTTCTGCACGGCCATGTCGGCCGTGCGGTTCGAACCGTCGTAGATGTTCGACGTCTCGCGGTAGGGCGAGTCGGTGCCCGACACGTCGTGGTGGTCGCGGCCCAGCACGACGGGACCCGACAGACGGCCGTCGCGGATGGCCTCGTTGAAGGCCAGCGCAATCTTCGTGCGGCCTTCGGAATCGGCGTAGAGGATGCGCGCCTGCGAGCCCACGACGAGTTTGTTCTTGCCGGCTTCGCGGATCCAGTGGATGTTGTCGTCGAGCTGTCCGCAGATCTCCGCGGGCGCCGTGCGGCGGATCTCCTCCAGCACCTCGGCGGCCAGACGGTCCGTGAGTTCCAGATCCTCGGGCTTGCCCGAAGCCCAGACCCAGCGGAAGGGGCCGAAGCCGTAGTCGAAGAACATCGGGCCCATGATATCCTGCACGTAGGAAGGATAGCGGAAACGCCCCCTCTCGCCCATCACCTCGGCGCCGGCACGCGACGCCTCCAAGAGGAAGGCGTTGCCGTAGTCGAAGAAGTACATCCCCCCGGCAGCCAGCTTGTTGATCGCCTTGACCTGACGGCGCAGCGACTCCTGCACGCACTCCTTGAAGCGGGCGGGCTCCTCGGCCATCATCTTGTTCGAAGCCTCGTAGCTCAGGCCCACGGGGTAGTAACCGCCGGCCCACGGGTTGTGGAGCGACGTCTGGTCCGAGCCCAGATCGACACGGATGTTCTCTGCGGCAAGGCGCTCCCAGAGGTCCACCACATTGCCCACGTAGGCCAGCGAGACGACCTCCTTCGCCTCCACGGCCTTGCGGATGCGCGGGATCAGTTCGTCGAGCGACTCGTGCAGTTCGTCGACCCAGCCCTGATCGTAGCGTTTGCGCGCGGCCTTGGGGTTGATCTCTGCCGTAACGCTCACCACGCCCGAAATATTGCCTGCCTTGGGCTGTGCGCCCGACATGCCGCCCAGACCCGACGTTACGAACAACATGCCGCGGGCGTCGGTCCGGCCCGGCCCGAAACGCTTGCGGGCGGCGTTCATCACCGTGATGGTCGTGCCGTGCACGATGCCTTGCGGACCTATATACATATAGGATCCCGCCGTCATCTGGCCGTACTGCGACACGCCGAGCGCATTGAAACGCTCCCAGTCGTCGGGTTTCGAATAGTTGGGGATCACCATGCCGTTCGTAACGATCACGCGCGGAGCATCCCGGTGCGACGGAAACAGTCCGAGCGGATGGCCCGAGTACATCACGAGCGTCTGTTCGTCGGTCATCTCCGAGAGGTATTTCATCGTGAGGCGGTACTGCGCCCAGTTCTGGAACACGGCGCCGTTGCCTCCGTAGGTGATCAGCTCGTGCGGATGCTGGGCCACGGCCTTGTCCAGATTGTTCTGGATCATCAGCATGATGGCCGCCGCCTGACGCGACTTGTGGGGGTACTCCTCCACCGGACGCGCGTGCATCTCGTAATCGGGACGCAGGCGGTACATGTAGATGCGGCCGTACTTGCGCAGCTCCTCCGCAAATTCGCGCGCCAGCACGGCGTGGTGCTTCGCGGGGAAGTAGCGCAGGGCGTTTTTGATCGCCAGCACGCGCTCCTCGGGCGTCAGGATCTCCTTGCGGCGCGGCGCATGGTTGATCTGCTTGTCATAGGGCTTCGCGGCAGGCAGCACATCGGGAATGCCCGCGCGGATATCGTCTTGAAACTCTTGCAGTGTCATAGGCTATTTGATTTTGTTTTCCACGATTTCCAGCACCTCGCGCTCCATGCGCTCGGCATCGGCGGCCAGCGCCACGGCGTCGGCCACCAGCTTGTCGGCCGCGGCGCGGTCCTTGAGACCCGCGGCGTTGATCTTCACGTTGAGGCAGGCGCCCAGCACGGCGCTGCGGGCCGCCAGCGCACCCACGCCCGCGTCGGAGACGGAGTTGGGGTTGCCGATTTCGGCCATCGCCTTCACGACTTCGAAAGTCCTGAATGCGGTCTGCATCGTGCGCAGCGGAACCTGCGTGGCATAGAGTGTGGCGGCTTCGAGTGCGGCAGCACGGGCGGCCTTCTCCTCGTCGGTCGACTTGGGCATCGAGAAGACGGCCATGATGCGGTTGAAAGCCTCCGTGTCTTCGTCCACCAGATGTAGCAGTTCGCGCATCAGCGCATGGCCCTTGTCGGCCCAATCGGAGAACTCCTCCCAACGGGCGTCCCAGCCGGCCTTGTGCGACGAGAGGTTGGCGACCATCGTGCCCAGCGCAGCGGCCAGCGCACCCATGTAGGCCGAGATCGAACCGCCGCCCGGGGCCGGCGACTCGCTCGCGGTCTCCTCGGCGAAACCGTCGCACGTGAGATCGACGAGTTTCCGGGTTCCCTTGCCGGTTTCGAGCAGGTACTCGATCACCTTCTCCTCGGGGTCGAAGGGCTTGAGGTCGGCCAGCCCCATCGACTTCACGGCGATCTTGATGATCTCCGCCTCCGAAAGGCCCGTCGAGCGCTGCTGTTTCTTCAGGAAATATTTGCCCGCCTCGACGAGCGCGCGCTTGGGGATCAGACCGACGATCTCGGTGCCCGTAACGCGCAGGCCGCGGGCGCCGGCCGCACGGCACACCTCGTCGAACGCCACGTGCAACGGCGTAACGGAGATGTTCGTGATGTTCATCGACACCTGTGCGATGCCGTATTCCTCGATGAACCAGCCGATCGCCTTGGTCGCCTTGAGCGTCCCGGGCTGCATGATCGTCTTGCCGTTCTCGTCCTTGAGGGGTTTGCCCGCGGGCGAACCGCCCTCGCGCACGGGGCGGCCCTTCTCGCGCACGTCGAACGCGACGGCATTGGCGCGGCGCGTGGAGGTGGTATTGAGGTTGAAGTTCACGGCGATCAGGAAGTCGCGCGCACCCACGGCCGTGGCGCCCGTGCGGGCGATCCCCTCGTCGAACGGACGGGCGCCGAAATCGGGCGCCACCTCCTTGCGGGTCATGCGCTCGGGCAGCGCCTCGTACTCGCCCCGGCGGCACACGGCGAGGTTGCGGCGCTCGGGCGTGAAGGCGGCGGCTTCGTAGTTGTAGGTCGGAATGCGCAGCTCCTCGGCGATGCGCTTGGCCAGCGCCCGGGCCAGCTCGGCGCACTCTTCGAGCGTGATGCCCGCGATGGGGATCAGCGGCAGCACGTCCGTGGCGCCCATACGGGGATGCGCGCCGTGGTGCTTCGACATGTCGATCAGTTCGGCGGCCTTCTTCACCCCTTCGAAGGCGGCCTCGACGACCGCCTCGGGCTCGCCGACGAAAGTTACGACCGTACGGTTGGTCGCCTCGCCCGGGTCGACGTCGAGCAGTTTGACGCCCTCGACGGCTTCGATCGCCGACGTGATCTGCCGGATGATGTTCTTGTCGCGGCCCTCGCTGAAATTGGGCACGCATTCTACGATACGTTTTTCCATATATTTTCGGTTGGATTTAAGTTCTGACTTCAAAAGTAACAAATTTTCAGGAATCGGACACCAAATATGTAACGAAAAAATCGCATTCCGGTTAAGAAATATCACCGGCCCGCGCAAAAAGGGCCCGCGGCATTTGCCGCAGGCCCCCGTTCGTCGCAGCCGGAAAGGAGCGCTACCTGCCGAGCGTAATCACCACGCCGCCCGTCAGCCAGCGGCCCGGCAACTCCAGACCGCCGAAGTCGAAATACTCCGCATCGGTGAGATTGGTCGCATCGACATAGAGCTTGCAACATCCTTTTTCCCAAGCGATACGGGCATCCAACAGAAAGTACGGCTCGAAGTCGCGCATCTCGGTCTTCATCGCTCCCGTCTCGTCCAAACTCAGCGATCCGTCGGGATTGCGCAGGTAGGCCGTATAAGCTCCGTTGCGGTCGTAGAACGTGCCCGTGAGCGAAAGCGTGAAGCGGCGCAGGAAACACACCTCCAGTGCGGCCGAGAGCTTATGCTTCATGTAGTCCATCGCGCTCGACGTGATGACCTCTCCGCGGCGGTCGGTCGAAAGCCAGCCGTAAGAGAGGGTCGCACGGCGCAGGAAACCTCTGCCGGAGGTATATCCGCCCGTGGCCTCGGCGCCGAACGTATCGAGACTGCTCGTCTGCTCGGAATGCCACTTGTCGCCCAGATCGGGACGCCACACCCAGTCGATGATGTTGCGGCCGTCGCGGTAGAAAAGATTCGCCGAGATGCTCCAGCGCCCCTTCCGATAATCGGCTCCTACGCGATATGACACAGCATGTTCCGGACCCAGATCGAGATTGTTGAGCTGGGCCGGAGAGGTGTAGTAGAGGTCGGTGAAGGTCGGCAGACGCATCGACTGCGAGACGCCCGCATCCAGACGCAGCCCCGCCGCGGGCGCGAACCCGCCCGAGAGGCTCCAGAGCGCCGCCGTGCCGTAGGGCGAGAAACTCACGCCCGCCGAACCCGAGAGATCGAAACGCCGCCAGCGTTTCGTGTGCCGGAGCCAGAGGTTGCCCACACGGCGTGCATCGGCGTGGGTGTACTCGCCGTACGGTTCGGCAAGCGGAAGGCCCAGATTGGTGCTGAAAATGTGGTTGTAGGTGTAGTCGCCGCCCAGCGAAGTCTCGCCCCACCGCCAGCCGTAGTCGGCCCACAGCTCCGCACCGGCATTGTCCGTATTGTGGCGGTTCATCGGCGTGCCGCGCGTCCAGTCGTAGCGGTCGAAGTTCTTGCGGTAACTTGCGGTGGCATTCAGGGTAACGTCGCCCAACCGCTTCACCCACCGAACGGAAGCGAGCGCCGTGCGGGTCTGCTCGTACTGATCGGGATTGTAGGCGGCATAGAACCCGTTGGAGCCGAACGAACGGCTCTGCCAACCCGCCTGCACGTCGAAGAAACCGGCCCGTCCGGAGTCGTAGTTCATCCGCAGAAACCCGTTCCAGTTGTCGAAGTCGGTGTTGTGGATATACCCGTCGCTGCGGCGGTAGGAACCGGCTGCGAAGAGCGTGAACCGGCCGGCGGTCAGGGCGCCCGAAAGGTTGCCGTAGGCATAGCCGTATGCGCCGCCGGCCCCTTCGAAACGCAGATAGGTGGGCCGGAGCGGTGCGGTGCGGATATTCACGGCGCCCGCGAAGGCGCCGACGCCCGTTACCCCGTCGATGAGTTCGATACCCGACACGCAGTCGAGATCGACGGGCAGCGCGTGGGACTGGTGCCCCGTGCGCGCATCGGTAAAGTTGATGCCGTTGAGCAGGATCATCGTCTGATCGAAGGAGCCTCCCCGTATCGAGATGTCGGCCTGCACCCCCTTGCCGCCCCGCTCTCGGACGTCGACTTCGGGCGCAAGGCGCAGGGCGGACTCCAAGGTTTGAAGCGGCCCCGCACCCCCGGCCTTCCGGTCGAAGAGCGTGGCAGGCGGCACGACGCTGCGCGTGGGCGAGGACAAATTGCCCGTGATCCCCACCTCGTCGATCTGCAAGATCTTGCAGATTTCGAGCGAGTCGGAGACTTGCACCCGCGCGGCGGCCGCCGCCGGCAAGAGGATCGACATCGTAACGGAGAGCACCCCGATCGTTACAGGGCGGTGGAGGCTCGCAAAGGCTGCCCAGCCCGTGCGGGTCCAACGCCTGAAGCAGGGAATACGCTTCGTTTGGATCTCTTTCATCTTGTTCGTTTTTTTAATCGGATCAGTTAATAAAAAAACGGCCTGCCGAGCCCCCCGGCTGCGCAGCCCGCCGGCGCCCCCCGTGTATAAGTGGTTCGCGGGCCCCCACAGCGGAGACCGGGCCCCCCCATTCCCCCGACCTACCCCACGTCGGGTTCCAGCGGGAAGATGTGGCTCGGTTTCAGGTACCAGAGCTCCTTGCCCTCCTTGAAGTGCTCTTCGCCGCCGCCCGTGATGTTGAGCATCACCACGGCATCCTTGGCGATGCGGCCGGCCTCCACGCATTTGACGAGCGACGCCAGCGCCACGCCGGCGGCCGAATAAATATCCACGCCCTCCAGCTCCCGGAACAGGGCGCGCGCCTTGCGCGCCTGCGCATTCGTGCAGACCATCACGTCGCCGCCCGTAGCCTTCAGCGCGTCGTAGAGGCCGCCGGCGATGCCGTAAGGCGGACGGCGGTTCGAGAGCACCTTGGCGTCGATGATCTCGGCGTTGCGGCGCATCTTGTCCTCGTCGGCCGCGAGCATTTCGCGCGAATCGACCCGCCATGCGTCGTACATCGGCACGAAGGGGGCGTTCTGCGAGACGATCAGCTTCATCAGATTCGGGCCGTAACGTCCGTCTTCGATGAGCCGCAGGTTGGCCTCCCACGCCGCGATGGCGCCCGTGCCGCTGCCGACGGCCTGAAAATAGTAGTCGGGGATGCGGCCGATGGTCGTAACGGCCGAGAGCACGGTGGTCGCCATGCCGTCGCGGCGGGCGATGTTCTTGGCGCCGCCCTCGGCATAGAAGTTATCGCCCTTGAGCGCGAGGTCGCTCAGGCGGATGGCGTCGAAATAGTCGCCTCCGTATTCGCAGCAGATCAGTTTCACGCAGGGATTCAGCGGCTCCTCGAACCAGAGGGCCTGAAGGTTCTCGGCGGGCACCGCCAGCAGCAGCTTGATGCCGTTGTCGGAGCAGACCTTGGCGAAAGCGCGGGCCGTATTGCCGGCCGAAGCCACCACCAGCACCCGTTTCTCGTCCTTCGCCGCGCGGGCGCACACCGAGAAAGCTTCGGTCTCCTTGAACGAACAGGTGGTCATTCGGGCGCCGATAGCCGGGTAGTAGCCGTTGAAGGTGATGTAGAGATTCTCCAGTCCGAGGTGCTTGGCGAGCCCCTTGCTCTTATAGGTTACGGGAGCGGACGAGCCTTCCAGCATGCGGTTGACGGGGAGCCAGTCGGCGTATTTGTAGAGCCCGAGCTCGGACGAGCGGACTTCGAGCCGTCTTGCGGCGTAACGGGCCCGAACGAGCGAGGGGGTCTTGCAGGAGCGGTCCTCCATCATCCAGCCTTCGTCTTCGAACGTGCGGCCCGTGGCAACGCATTCGAGCGTATAGGAAGTGGGTGTAAAATCTTTCATTTATAAGCGGTTTGTAAGTTTTATCCGAATCAGGACATCCGGTCGCGGAAATCCTCGTAACCGAATTCGCGGACGATCTCTACCCGTCCGTCGCGCTGCGCGATGGCGATCGCGGGATGGGCCACGCCGTTGAACATCGTGGTCTTGACCATCGTATAATGGATCATGTCCTCGAACACGATCCGGTCGCCGACCCGCAGGCTGCGGTCGAAAGCCCAGTCGCCCGCATAGTCGCCCGCCAGACAGCTGTTGCCCCCCATGCGCCAGCGCATCTCCCCCGCGGCGGGCTCGTGTGCGCCGACGATCGCCGGTTTGTAGGGCATTTCGAGACAGTCGGGCATGTGGCAGGCGAACGACACGTCGAGCATCGCCGTGCGTATGCCGCCGTTCTCGACGATGTCTTCGACCGTCGAGACCAAAAAACCCGTACGCCACGTGAAGGCGCTGCCCGGTTCGAGAATGAGGCGCAGACGGGGATGCCGCGCCTTGAACCCGCGGAGAATGCGGATCAGTTCGTCGCAGTCGTAATCGGCATGGGTCATCAGATGGCCGCCGCCCATGTTGAGCCACGCGATGCGATCGAGAAAACGGCCGAAATGCCGCTCGACCGCTTCCAGCGCCAGATGCAGATGATGCGGACGCGACTCGCAGAGCACGTGGAAATGAAGCCCTTCGACACCCGCCGGCAGCTCCCGGAGTTCGCCGGCGGCGATGCCGAGGCGCGAACCGGGCACGCAAGGATTGTAGAGGTCCGTCTCGACGGGCGAATACTGCGGATTGATCCGCAGTCCGCACGAGATGCCGCGCAGAAGCGCCATCGGTCCGAAACGCTCGAACTGCGCCACGGAGTTGAACGTAATGTGGTCGCTGCACCGAAGGATCTCCCCGATGTCGCGGTCGGTGTAGACCGGAGCATAGGTGTGGGCCGGACGGCCGTATTCCTCGAATACGAGCCGTGCTTCGGCTGCGGAACTGGCCGTGGCGCCGTCGGAATGGCGGGCCAGCTCGGGGAAAATACGCCACATCGCGCATGCCTTGAGCGCTACGATGATCTCGGCGCCGGTCGCCGCCCTCACGCTGTCGATCTTCGCCAGATTCGCGTCCAGCAACGTCTCGTCGAGAACGAAACACGGCGAAGGCAGTTTTTGAAAATCAACCATCTATCGGGTCCTTGTCGTTTAGAAACGACACAAAAATATGAAATTGATCCGATCGGGCGCATCTTGCGGGCCGGATATTTGCGGAAAATACGTATTTATACTTAACGGGCAGGGGCTCTCCGTCTCTCCGTCTCTCCGCCCATCCGCCCGCTTGCGGCAAGGCACCCCATCCCCTTCGTCCACAGCCGCGATGCGACGGGTCCGCCCGATTCGCAGCCGGGCCCCATCGTCGGACGGCAGACACGCGAAGGTCCGCAGCGGAACCGCCCTCAGAAGACGACGGTTCACGACGAATCAGTCAAGGGATAGGCACCCGAGGGCAAAGCGGCGCCTCCGGCGAGGGATTCGAGCCGCGAACGGCATCCGGCGGAACCGCACGACGATGCGGCCCCGTCCGACGGATCGGACGGGACTCCGATTCCTGCAACGGCGCGATCACCCGATTTCCACCCGGTCCATGCGGATAATCCGCTCAAAACCGCTATCTTTGTTCTGCGACCGATAAATACGTCCGATCATGGATTCGAAAGTCATGGATTTGGAAAATTTCATCAAAGGGTGATCTCCCTGAAAAACCGGACGATCACCGACGAAATCTTTTTACTGATTCAGCACGCCGCGACCTGATGCAAAACTATTTAAGACTCGTCGAGAACGAAGGACTGAATCAGGTCAACCGGCAAATCGGGAAAGCCGTGAAGAAGGCGTACCGGCTGAACGACGACGAAATCCGCGAGGACGATCCGCACTCCACGCTGATCCGATCCCACCAGATTTTCAAGTAAGGCGGCTCTGAAGGCAGGCCCCGCCGGCCACGGGTGTCCGCCGTCGCCGCCGCATGCGAAAAGGGGCTGTCGAACAAGTTTTTTTAACCCTCCGAGAATGCGTATTCGAAAAAAGTTCTCGAATAGCAGTACGAATAAAAAAGGGGTGTCTAAAACTTGTTAGACAGCCCCTTCCGTGATCCCGCTGGGGCTCGAACCCAGGACCCCAACATTAAAAGTGTTGTGCTCTACCAGCTGAGCTACGAGATCTCCGTCGCCAAATCGAAAACCGTCCGCAGACGGCATTTCCGTTTTTGGTGGTGCAAATGTAAGGATTATTTTTGTTTTGCCAAAATAAAAAACTAATTTTGTTGCGCATAACGAAGAATTCATAACACTTAAACCGGAATACCTATTATGAAAGCCTTGATTATCGGCGCCGGCGGCGTCGGCACGGTGGTAACTCAGAAAATAGCCGCGAACCCCGTATTCTCGGAGGTCATGCTGGCCAGCCGCACCAAATCCAAGTGCGACGCCGTGGCTGCCGCCATCGGCGGCGGACGTGTGCAGACCGCGCAGGTCGACGCCGACAGCGTGCAGGAGCTATGTACGCTGTTCCGCGCCTTCCGGCCCGACATCGTCGTGAACGTCGCCCTGCCCTATCAGGACCTCACGATCATGGACGCCTGCCTCGAATGCGGCGCCAACTACCTCGATACGGCCAACTACGAACCCAAGGACGAGGCGCACTTCGAGTATTCGTGGCAGTGGGCCTATCAGGACCGTTTCAAGGCCAAAGGCCTCACGGCCATCCTCGGCTGCGGTTTCGATCCGGGCGTTACGGCCATCTTCACGGCCTATGCCGCCAAGCATCACTTCGACGAAATACACTACCTCGACATCGTCGACTGCAACGCCGGCAATCACGGCATGGCCTTCGCCACCAACTTCAACCCCGAAATCAACATCCGCGAAGTAACGCAGAAAGGGCGCTACTACGAGAACGGACGCTGGGTCGTAACCGAACCCCACGAGATTCACAAACCGCTGCACTATCCGGAAATCGGCGAACGCGAATCGTACGTCATCTACCACGAAGAGCTCGAATCGCTCGTGAAGAACTACCCCACGATCCGGCGCGCCCGCTTCTGGATGACCTTCGGACAGGAGTACCTCACCCACCTGCGCGTGATCCAGAACATCGGCATGGCCCGCATCGACCCGATCGTGTACAACGGGGTGGAGATCGTCCCGATCCAATTCCTCAAGGCGGTGCTGCCCGATCCGAAGTCGCTCGGCGCCAACTACCACGGCCAGACGTCGATCGGCTGCCGGATCAGGGGCGTCAAGGACGGCAAGGAACGCACCTACTACATTTACAACAACTGCGACCACGAGCAGGCTTTCCGCGAAACGGGCACACAGGCCGTGAGCTTCACGACGGGCGTTCCGGCTGCGCTGGGCGCCTCGATGTGGGCCAAAGGGCTCTGGCGCGGCGCGGGCGTGTTCAACGTCGAGGAGTTCGATCCCGATCCGTTCCTCGCCGAGCTGGGAGAGCAGGGCCTTCCGTGGGTCGAGAAGTTCGACGTCGACCTCGAAGTGTAGCGGGTCGTAAGCCGCATGCTGTAACGGACGAAGGCTGTCTGACAAGTTTTTCCACCCTTCGGAAATCGCCTGTTCGGGAAACGCCCGAATAGCAGTACGAATAAAAAAAGGGTCGTCTAAAACTTGTAAGACAGTCTTCGTTGAGTTCATAGTATGTTACATAGAGGGGGGGGGCGGACGACCGAACCGCAATACTGCAGAATCAGGCATCCCGTCCGTCAGAAAAGGAAGGGGGCTCGTCAGGACACATCGTCGGTTCCGTCCGCAGGATCGCAATACATCCCGCCGGGGCTTCAGCCGTCTTCGCGCACTTCGCACTTCACGCCTCTCCGATTCGCGGATCGTACCACTCGCATCCGCCGCCCCGGTCCGATACTGCATTTCACAGCCGGAGGAGAGCGGACGCCCCCTCCTCATCCGGAATATTCGCGGGGAGGGGCCGAATCCGCACCGCCCCACCGCGGCATGTCTTGCGACGATTCCGCCGTCAGATGGCGCCCGCGGAACGC
>ERZ1090878.423-NODE-424-length-23205-cov-11.725745_pt1 | contig 23205 bp, 54 predicted proteins | sample MGYA00478473_ERZ1090878 | MGnify/ENA primary metagenome ERZ1090878 (study PRJEB33644, sample SAMEA5815720) | chicken gut metagenome | biome: Chicken; feature: Gastrointestinal Tract; material: Caecum | place: Ireland | collected 2019-01-01 | study: A study of the... | reverse complement strand
AAAAGACAGGAATGCGAACAGTTGACGTTATTTCAGGAGGCTTCCCATGCCAGCCATTCTGTGTTGCCGGGAAGCGAAAAGGCAGGGAAGATGACCGTTACCTCTGGCCTGAAATGCTTAGAGTTATATCAGAACTCCGGCCCGCTTGGGTCGTTGGTGAGAATGTTGCTGGGATCGTCAATATGGCGCTCGACCAGGTGTACGCTGACCTGGAAAACGAAGGTTACTCCGTCCAATCGCTTATTATTCCGGCTTGTGCCGTCGACGCCCCGCACAGGAGGGACAGATGCGCCATTGTGGCTTGGGACGCAAACCGCAGGGACAGGGACGCATGGGCGGAGCGAGAAGTGGAGGAAAGGGAAAACGCCGAACCCGCAGGAATATGTGATGATGTTTCCACTGAAAAAGCACAACCTGAAAGGCGTTGTGATGTTTTATCCGACACCGACAACAGGGGCCGGTCTCTGTGGAGGGACGGGGAACTTCCAGCAGTTGAAGAAACTGCAACAAGCTGGGCAGATCACAGAGGAAGAGCGGCGGAATATGTCGCAGGGGAATGGTGGACAGCTCAACCCGGATTGGGTGGAATGGTTGATGGGTTTTCCTATTGGCTGGACGAGCCTACAATCCCAAGAATAGCAACCGGCATTCCAGACAGAGTAAACCGGCTGAAATGCCTTGGAAACGCCGTAGTCCCCCAGCAGTTTTATCCGGTATTTCAGGCCATAGCGGACATAGAGAGGGGTTTTGTACATGGATGACATCAAATTAGCCATGCTTGGCAATAAAGAGGCGGCGAAGCGGCTGACGGAGAAGGGGGTGCTGGTGCCGTGTATGTGGTGCGGAAAAACCCCAACTGAAGATGATTTGTATTACGGGTGGGGAAAGTATAGATTTTTCCACGACTGCAAAAAGGCAGGCCCGATGCGCGTTGGGGGAAAGACCAGATTTGATGTGTGCCTCGCCTGGAACACCCGCGCACCGATTCTGAGCGAAAGTGAGATGGAAAAATTAAAATGATGTGCGATGTATTGAAGTGTGAGCACAACGAAGACGGATTTTGCTGTACCGATTGTTTCATTGACGAGGACGGCATGTGTGTAACTATGCGGTTGTTACCACCCAGCGAATGGCCGGAGGTGGAGGATGAACACTGATGTGATGTTTTCGAGCAAAACAGACCTATGGGAAACGCCGCAAGAATTTTTCGATGAATTAGATGCTGAGTTCCACTTCACCCTGGATGCCTGCGCCCTGCCAGAGAACGCGAAGTGCGCCCGGTACTATACCCCAGAGCAGGACGGCCTCTATCAGCCGTGGGACGGCATTGTGTGGTGCAATCCGCCATATGGACGAGAGATTGGGAAATGGGTCGAAAAGGCTCATTACAGTACATACAATGGGATAACCACCGTAATGCTTCTTCCTGCACGGACTGATACAAAATGGTTTCATGACTACATATTGGGAAAGGCAGAAGTTCGGTTTATCAAAGGCCGGTTGAAATTTGGAGGAAGTAAAAACAGTGCGCCGTTTCCGTCGATGGTGGTTGTGTTCCGGCCTAAGATGGAGATGCTGGAGGGGATGGAATGAAGTGCGAAAAGTGCGGGCATGAAATTGATTGCCTGCTTGTAGATGTGTTCTATCGAGATGGAAGCGATAACTTTGACGAACACCCTATTTTTGAGTGCGAAGAAAACGCCGCATATATAGAAACTTCCCAGAATTGGACGGGTTATGAATTGTCAGAGGAAGAAATGCTTGATACTATTGTTTGCCCATATTGCAAGCAGTTCCCTTTCAAAAGCAAGGAAATACAGATTTATGATGTGGTGCGTGTAGTGTGTTTTAAGGAGGCCCAGCCATGAGCATGACGCGGGAAGAAGCGATTACATATTTGCAAGAGAAATATGACTACTGCAAATCATTTTATGATTTGGCGGCTCGCCCAAAGGAAGATTACGCAGAAACAGCACAATACCTGCAAGCCCTACAAGTAGCCCTCTCCGCCCTCCGCCCCGTCAGCCGGGAGCAGGTGGAGAAGGTGTGGAGGGGTGAGTGGAACAATATTAACCCTGCTGTGTTAAAGCCTGGTGTATCATGGGTTTGCCGTTGCGCAAAGTGCGGATGCCCCCAGGATTACAAGCATAATTTCTGCCCGAATTGTGGAGCCGCCCAGACGGACGAGGCCGCACTACGGAGGGAGCAGGAATGAACGAGATTGACGCAACCTTGCAAGTGATTGCGATTGCTTTGTTTCTGTTGCTACTTTTCAAGGATATGAGCGGGCAGGATCAACTGCGAGGAATTAAGGAAGAATTAAAGCGGATCGCTGACGCGCTGGAACGGAGGGAAAAGGAATGAACATATTCACATTACCGGGGACAGATGGGATTTTTATTCAGGGGAAGCTATATAGCAAGAAAAAACTTTGTCTTGACTGGTTCCAAATGAGTAATGACGCATTTTATGACTTTTACGGGTTCAATTTCAATCCCCATGAATATCCAGGGCTTTATGACTGGGGAAGGAAAACATTGTACGGAGAGTGAGGGAGCAGGATGGCTGAGTACATTGACCGAAACTATATTGTAAAAGCATACATAGACTTATGCAAAGCGTTGAGCCAGAAATCAAAGATTTGCCCCGGAGCAGACGAACCGACCGTGAAGAATGTCTTTGCGATAGTTATGAACGCACCTGCCGCCGATGTGGTGGAGGTGCGGCACGGCAGATGGGAAATGGCCCCATATAATGGAGTGTACGACATAAGATGCTCTGCCTGCGGGTATTGCCCAGGGATTAGATTTTATAGTTCTAACTATTGCCCCAACTGCGGCTCTCGAATGGACAAGGAGGATGAGCAGTGAAAATACATATCCCCGCTTTTCAGGCAATGGCTAGGTGCAATGAGTACATGAACCACGGGCCATTGGATATTGACCTGGGGCCTGATGTGGTGCCTGTGGTCAGGTGCCGAGAGTGCGCTCATTATAAAATCTGCGATGAGTGGAAAAACGGAAAGCGAATGCTGTGTGAAATCCACCACCATTCATACTTAGATCATGACGGAGATAATCATTTTTGTTCCTGGGGCCAGCGGAAGATTGAAACTGTACTTGCAAAAAGTGACGCAAAAGATGAAAGTTTGGAGGACGAGCATGAAGCTTCGAAGTAAAACAGGCGAAATCGCACTTACTATCGAACAGGCATTAGAGCAGTTTTGCGACAGCAAACAAGACTGCGACTATTGCGAACTCCGGGAACCAGTACAGCAGTATAAAGGGACAAGGTACCCATGCCATCAATATGTAAGGGCTAATCAACAAGAAGCCTCCCGCCTGATGGGCTACGAGGTCATAGAGGACAGCAAAGAGGGGGAATAAAAATGAAAATCAAACTGGAAAAGCGTATCAAATACGCTGGTGACATTCACAAAGAACTGATGGAAGCCGGTTTTACATTGAGTGGGGCGGCTGAATTGCTTGAACATGTACCAGATGCAAAAGACGTTGCGCCGGTTGTGCACGGAAAGTGGGAGTACGACAAAGATGCAACGGATTGGGGAATTGGCGGGTACGTTTGCAGTGAGTGCAAAAACAAAAACAATAATTTGCCTTGCACCAGAGTAAAATGGGTGAAAATGTTCTCTGGTGCAAGATATTGCCCGAACTGCGGAGCAAAGATGGATGGTGATAACGAATGAACGCAGTGGAAAACCAAGTGCGAGAACTGGTATCCGTAGAACTTGCGGCGGCAAATGAAAAATTTCCGCAGTTTCACAGCCCGCATGAAGGGTGGGCGGTTATGCTTGAGGAGTGCAAAGAACTCGAAGATGAATACAACACAATTTCAGACGAAATGGACGAAATGTTTTCAAGCATCCGCATGAACGACAAGTGCGATGTTGAATGTTCGAGGGTAATTCTTCGGCATGCTGTGTTTGCCGCTTGTGAAGCTATCCAAGTCGCGGCGATGGCGCAGAAGTATTTGGACATGGAGGAAGAAACATGACTAAATGGGCATTGGCGCATCCGTACATGACATTCGGAATAGCGATTTTTGCAATTTACGCATTTGAAATCACTGTAAAAAGGATATTGAATGTTGTGGTTGCAATTGCGTGGAGGAAGCGAGACGGGAACGCTGAAATCAAGTGAGAGGAAATGTGCTGGATAAAAATATATTCAAAGTCAAAAGACAGGTGATTCCATTTGAAAAAAGTAAAACGCATGGAAATACATTGCACCAAATGCGGGAGGATGTTGGGTGAGAGAATAGGAGACGAGTACATTTCAAGGAAGCGCGGGCGTGTTGTAATATCGCCCGCAGGCGGCGCGGTCGTGTGCGAGAATTGCGGCACAAGAATCAATATGGGAGGTCAAGAGGACTACGAATTGAGCGACTTTGCAAAGCAATACCCGATTTCCATTTCCTCTTTGCGCCAAATATGCCAAACGATTTGCGAATTTGTCTCATACACGCAGCTTTCACCTGAACAGATAGATCGGTATTTCTTTGAAGATGATGAACATACCATCCCGCACATTATTGGAGGTGCAGAGAAGTGAAAAAGGTTGTTGATGTAGTTTGCCCGAAGTGCGGAACGGTCATTCAAGTAAATCCGCAAAACAGTTCGTTCGTGTGTCGCGAGTGCGGGCATCGGACGGAGATCAGGGGAGAGAAAGAAAGGAGGTGCGCAGATTGAAGGAAGAAAATTTGATTAACGTGGGTTTGTATGGTGACGGTTCTCGGAATTCAAGGCTGAGAGCGGAGTACATATATTGCAAACACGCGAATGAGTGTTCGGCTCACAAGTTGGGAAAGTGCTTTTGCGTAACCACTTTGTTCGGAAGAACATGTAAACTGGGAACGGTTGAAAAGGTTTACGGTGGGACAAAACGATCTAAGGCATACAGTCGTGTTTGGGGCGCAGCGAAACAGAGTGGTTTATACGCAAAATTGTCTTATCCTTCTCATGAATACATCACGACGATTGGGGAACAGGTTTTCTTGACCATTCCGCACATTTCTATCAAAGAAGAAAACGGAAATATTTTAGTGGAACATCCCGGTTTTTCCTCTCGCGGATTCCTTACATTACAGGAAAGAATGAATCCAGAACTTTTACATCGGATTTGTTCCTTTGTTCCTCGCGCTATGATGGGTGGAGAGATCAAAGACTATCAAGAAACAGTTGTGCCGATGGTTTTGCACCAATTATCTGCACGGATTCCTAAAGAATACAAAGCGTTTATTGAAAAATATCCAAAGTACAAAGACATACAACCAAACTGGATTGGAAGATGGGCGAAGTTAAGCACCTGCAACCGCGAAGAAACGTACAACGATTGCCACGGGAATGCGTTTCACTTTGAAAATGATTTCCTTGTTTGTGAGGACTATCGGTGTTTGCTTGCTCCATTTAGCGCAAGTAGCGCGAGTACAACGGAAATGCGCATTAGAGTAACAGATGATATGAAAGTGAAAATCGACCGGAATAGTCAAGTGTTGCCCGATACAGTATTTATTTGAAAAATGCAGAATGGAGCGAAAAAATGAACGCAGATAACGGCTATATATATTGGATGGGTCTTGCGATGCAGCATTACGGGGAAAGTGCTTTTGAGAGAATAAGGAATATGGATGAACAAATTACAGAATTGAAAACCGTTACCGGACTTTCGATTGACAATATAATCGAGCTGTTCAAGAAAGGATATCGTCTGGAAGAACCGCCTGACGTGAGCAGAGAGTTTGAAATGCAGATGGAAATTATTGCGTTGCAACAGGAAAATGCCAATTTGAGACGGAAGAACAAAAAGCTGCGCCGCCGAATTTCCAGAATGTTCTTTGGAGGAAAAAGAAAGTGAAATTTCTTGGAAGGATCAGAAAAAAGTCATGTCGAAACTGCTACTACTTTTCCAGAATACCAAGAGACGAACTGATTATGCGTTGCTTGCCGGGTCGCGGAACATTTTGCGTGGCAAAGCGAAAGATAGTGAATGAAAACTATCCAAAGTGGTTTTGCATGAGTTTCGCAGAAAATAGAGGGTTTGAAGAACAGTTGCGGGATGCGCTGGGAATTGGGAGTGAATGCAATTGAACAAGCGGCAGAAAACATACAAGGAGTATTTGGAACCGCAGTCTGAGTTCAGCCATCGTTTTTCTTCTCGGGCGCGAAATCACAGAGGTTGGGCGAAGATGAAAGCATTTAACCGGAGACTGGCAAAGCGTCGGTTGCGTAGAATAGTAAGAAAGGAAATAGAGGTTGATGTAAATGAATAAGAACCAAATCGAATATATTGACCGCGAACTTGCCGAACTGGCTTTATTTGAAGCGGAAATAGAATGCGCAGGAATGGATGAAAAGACGGTAGAAAATATTTTTGCGTTGGAAAAAAACAAACTTGATTCTGTGAAGAGAGCAGATGTAGCACCGGTTGTGCATGGAAATTGGGAAATTTCAGAAATTGACCTTGGATTCTGTGAAGCTATTGGAAGAAACTACAAAATGAAAAAATATAAGTGCCCAGTTTGCGGATATGAGACAGGAACGCAAGCGGAGAAGTTTGTTTGTTGCCCAGTATGCGCAACAAGAATGGCCGGTGATTCTGATGTCTGACTACATTGAGCGAGAGCCGCTTTTGGAATATGCGGTATGCGGGAACAGCCGCGCGGTCGGATTTGTACCTGTTCGGTTTATTCTGGATGCTCCTGCAACGAAAATGGTTCCAGAAAGAAAAGCGAAATGGATAAACGTCAAGATGAAGCAAAACGGTGCATTGAAAATCGGCATTGCGTGCTCCGCGTGCTACCGTCAGCCGAAAGATCGGGTTACAGAATCGCTTTTCTGCCCAAGTTGCGGAGCGTCTATGACAAACGGGCATTTGGGGTACAACCCAACGCTGGACTATTCCGAACTGGCAATGTCGCGTACTGATGCAAGAGAGCGGGAAAGACTTCTTGCAGAGAGACAATACAAAATCGACTGCGAGGGGGTGAATGGAAAAAGTTCAAAGCAACGATGAAATAAGAAGAAGAACGAAAGAGTAAGTATAATAATCGTGAGAAGAAAGGATGGAATAAAATGAAAATCACAAAAACAAGCGATAAATTTCATAAGGAAAAGAAAAACAGAGAGGATGCGAATTTGGGTTGCTCGGTTTGCCCATGTTGTGGAGAATCCAAACCGTATGAGGAATATTTGTTCATTGGTGTTGTTGGAAAAGGAGTATTAGGAGGAACCAAAAAGACTTGGGCGACCGGATTTTTTCGCATAAAAACCATGCAATCGGATTGCTATACATGCTATACATGCGGAGCGGAGTGGGAAAGTGATCCATACGAGGTTTCATAAATGCGTTAATTGAAAGGCGAGAACGGAAATGGGAAATAAGGATAAAACCGAATACAAAGGATTCATGCACCTACGATGTGAACATTGCGGCGCGGTTCGGACACTGAACATTAACAAGTATGTTGCCGATTACAAATGCCAATCCTGTGGGGAAACAATGCCGTTGAGGAATCTACATAGAGCGTATTTCCGTTGCGAGTGCGGCGGTTCGTGGGCGTACAACACGAACTTAGACTGTAAAATGATCGAATTGAATTGCGTTCGGTGTTCTGCTCCAATGACAGCGGAACGGGACAAGTCGGGAACGTATCGACCGATTGTGAGATAGGAGTGTAGATATGAGCATAAAGCCTATTCTTTTTAATACAGAAATGGTAAAAGCGATTTTGGAAGGTCGGAAAACAGTAACGCGGCGGGTGGTGAAGTTTAACAAAGGACAGAACCCAGCATGGACGGGATATGTACCGGATGGGAATGTGCTGTACGGGAGCAACAATATACCCGCCGCAAAATGTCAGTTCCGAAAAGATGATGTGCTGTGGGTGCGTGAGACATGGGGAATACAATCAGCACATCGTTTTGAGTACGATGCAAAGATTGCATATAAAGCGGGCGGCGTTTTGCAAAAAGTTCAGTTTTCAAATCGGGATGATTACGATAGGTTTATTTGGAACAAGCATGTCGGGGACGGAAAATGGTATCCATCTATTCACATGCCGCGTGAAGCTGCACGCATTTTCCTACGGGTAACAAATGTAGGAGCAGAGCGCCTACAAGAGATAAATGACGATCAGGCGAAAAATGAGGGAATCTGCGGTTTTTTCCTTGGGATGGGTGAAACCGGGTATTCTGTAAACCCAGATAGTAAGAGATTTTACGATGGACCGGTCGGCGCATTTGCAAATCTATGGGACAGCACCATTAAACCAGCAGACATTAACAGTTACGGATGGAATGCAAACCCGTGGGTATGGGTAATTGAGTTCGAGCGATGCGAAAAGCCGAAGGAGTGGGAAAATGTTTGACAATCCGAGCAAGTACCAGTACGAAGATTGCTGCACGCACTACAATGAAAGCGGATATGACTTTGGGTATATCATGCTTCCGATTTTTAAAGTTCGCGTTTGCCGAAATTGCGGCGACGTGCAAGCGATATGGGGCGCGGCGGCTGATGTATTGTTTATGCTGTTCTTCCGTTGGTTTTGGAATGGAAAGGTACATATCACAGAGGAACAATAAAAAATATAATTGGAGTGAGAAAATATGAATCAGGAAATCAAAGTAAACGTCAGCGAACTTTTCTCGAAAGAGGAATTGAAAGAAATTGCAGAGCAGGAACTACGCGCGGCGTTTCGCGCGCAGTTTCAAAAAGAATCTGACGTGGAACGGGTAATTGTAAACCTGTCTTGGGAGTATGTTTGCAAACTGGTTGCAGAGCAATGGGACGGCGATTTTGAAGAACTATTACGGCAGAAAGTTCGTAAAGCGATTGAAGATGGTGTTGGTTGGCAGGTGTTTCGTCGCAAGGACGCATGGCAAAGTTCGGAAAGCCCAGCGGTTAAAATCATGGACGAAGAACTGAAAAACAGCCGTCCACTGATTCGCGCGGCAATCGAAAAGCACATTGCAGAATATCCGTTCCATGAGTTGGACAAGACCGAAATCGGAGAAACGATTTGGGAGGTTATCATGGAAAAGATTCTTACGCCAAGGAAAGAAAAAAGCAGCGAAGATATGAAATAAAGAAAGAGGGATAAACATGGATAGAAGATACAGAGAAGAACACCCAGAAGAATCGTTCGATGGTGGATATCACCTGCACGCGCAGGAAAAGCACAAGGAACGCGTTTCGAAGAATCCTGACCGTATTGCTTATGCTATTAAGCAGTTTGAGAAACACGGTATTGAATATATCTTAAAGAACGAGCAGACTGGGCATTTTCATTGCCGCCGCAAGTCTGATGATAAACTGTTTCAGTTCTATGCTGGAACAGGGAAAATTCAAGGATGCGACCGCGCAAGAGGTATTCATGCGATGATTAAGATTTTGGAGGTGTGAATATGGAAAGCAGAGTGGTTAAACGGAGGAAATTAACACAAGCAGAGCGAACGGAAGTATACAAAAAGACATATGGCCATTGCGCATACTGCGGATGCGAATTGCAATACAAGGATATGCAGGTTGACCATGTTGTTCCGCTCAATGGGTGGAAGGAAAAAGGAGCGGACAAGATTGAGAACATGCTTCCCGCGTGTAGAAGTTGCAACCATTACAAGAATCGAATGCCTTTGGAAAGTTTTCGCAAAATGGTTGAGAACATGCCAGCGGTACTTATGCGCGATAGTGTTACATACAAAAACGCGGTTCGTTTTGGGCTGGTGAATCCTACACCGCACAAAGTTGTATTTTATTTTGAGAAAATGAAGAATGATAGGAGATCGGATAAAATAAACTGTGAAAAATGCCAAAAGTACGAAGATTGCAAAATTGGTTCCGGTTTAACATGGCCGTGCGGGGCGTATAGACCTATTCAAACAACAAACTTTGAAATGATAAAGTCCTTAAACAATATGGATGAAATGGCAGAATTGTTTGTTTTGGAAATCGAGGGCGTGTTACCGTGCAAGATGTTCGTCTCTGTGCCAACGGGAGAAAGTTTTATTGCGAGAAACGCTGCGAATGAAGCAGTAAAGAAGTGGTTGGAAAAGGTGGTGGATTGATATGTTAGAAATGATAAAATACAAAGATAAGTGCGTCGATTTGGCGACACACGCAATCGGAATGGACAATAAAGGAACGTACACACGTCACGGAAGGATATTCTACAAGCCGTATCGGAATTATTTTGCAACCAGTCGAGATAGCAATGATTTTAAGGAATGGTCTTGGATGGAACAATACGGGTATGCAAAATCTCTCGCAGACGGAAACCACGTGTTATTCCGGTTAACCAGAGCCGGTCTTGATTGGCTGGGAAAAAAGATTGGCGTACATATTTACGACGAGGAAGATTGATATGAACGAAGTATTATACCAACTTTGCCGACACGCAGTAGGAATCGTGGACGGTTGGCATCCGTATCCAGCGTGGGCGATTGCGAAGCGAGCAGGAATTAGCTTGTCAACCGCACGAAGAAGGTTAAGGAAACTCAAGAAAGAGGGACTGGCAAGAACTTTTTCCGAAAAAGCGGATGAAGATAGCAAATATTCATTGCCGTATCACGGTTGGGGAATTACCGAAAAGGCAAGAGAAACGGAAGAATATGAGAAAGCGGAACGAGAAGAATTTGAAATTTGCAGAAAAGTGTGGGGGATGATATTACATAAATACGGTTTAAAAGGACGGGAGGATTAACATGGCTGTATGTGACCATTGTACATATCGTTATTCTTGGGATTGCGATGACGGATTACCGTATCCGCCAAAAGGTTGCGAAAATTTCAAACTTGATTTTGAAACGCTGACAAAGCGGCAGCAGAAAGCTATCAGGAGGATTTTAGCAAGAGAGGAAGATGATTAACATGAAAAAAATTGCAGTATGTCTTTTATTTTTGCTCACCGTATCTACTTTTAGTGGATGCTCGGAGACGGAAGTAGAGAACGATAATTCAGGAGAAAGATTTTATCGTGCGATTGATGGATTGTACAACGACGTGTATGTAGATAAAGAAACTGGTGTTATGTATTTCTACCGGAAGAAAGGAAACAGCGGCGGTTTAACCGTGATGGTGGATGAAGATGGGAAGCCTTTGATTTGGGAGGGAAATTAAATGGAATACAACGAAATCGAAGTTAACGCAGTATGTTTCGGTATTCTTTGCAACTTCCAGCAGTTTTGTGGAGAGGAACGCGCAAAAGAAGCGGCGGCGTTGGTGCGAAAAATTTATGAGGACAATAAAAAGCTGCTCGACCGCGCAGAATCAGCCGAAGTACGCGCCGAAACGCTTGAAAAGATGGTTAAGGAATATCAAGATATTATCGTTCCGGGGTATCGGGAGCAAGCGGAAAAGGCTGAACGAGAAAGGGACGAAGAAAAACTGAAAGTGGATGAGTATGCGGAATCGGCACGGGCTATTGCATTGTGGCTGTCTGCATTTTGCGATAAGTCTATTTCCTATCCGCAGATGATAAGCAATGCGGCAAGAAAGATTTCTGTTGCATACGCAGATATGGAGAAACGTGCGGAGTGTGCCGAAGCCCGCATCCGTGAACTGGAAACCCAGCACAGAACCGAAATGTGCGAAGCTGGTTATGACTGCGTGCAACTCGGAAAAGTCAGAAGAGAAAAAGCGGACGTAGAAGAAATTGCAAGTAACCTTTGTGATGATTTCACAGATTTCGTTACTGGTGGGGTTTATAACGCTGCACCTTACTGTGCGAACAAACGTCAAGAGTGCGTCAATGATCGTGGTTGGTGCAACGGAGACAACCCTGTTTGCAGAGGTTTTCTACCAAAAGCGGCGCGCATAACGGAGGATTGAAAAGGTGAAGCTAAACCATTTCAGAGTATTTAAGCCGAGTGGAACGGTCGATGTTTTGCTTTTGAAGCACAAGGGGACTGATGAATACAGCTTTGTAAATCTGACAAAAGGGCATATTTGCCCGTGTCGGTTCCGATCAATGGAGGAAGCAATTCTCGACCTTGCAGAGCGGAAGAAAGACGGAAGGATTTTCAATTACTTGATTTTGGAAGCGGAGGAATAAGCATGGAAGATGAAAACCTGATCTGCCCATACTGCAATATGCCGCAGTACACAAATGAACCGGATTCCATTTCTGCGTTCCTCTGCCTGACCGAGTGTGAGCATTGCGGAAAGAAGTTTTGGTATTCGGTTTCGGTGCGGAGAGAATATGATACAACAAAGTATGAGGAATTGGAGGACGCGGAATGAAACGACTGACCAAAGAAATCTGTGGTCGGGCGCACGGTGCAGAGGGCGTATCGGAAGATAAATTGACCGGCGCGTATTGCAGAGGTGAGTTTGAAGCGACGGCGATCGTAGAACGTTTGTTTGCTTATGAAAATACAGGGTTTGAACCGCACGAAATCGAAGAACAGAAGTTCTTCATCGCTGCGCAGAAAGACCCGGATAAACTGAAACGGTTAAGAGAATTGGTAGAAGCGGATGCGAACGGTAAATGTATTATTGCGCCGGTTGGAATCGGGGATACTGTGTATCACATAGCAAAGTGTGGGGAATTTCGGCAGGTTTATGACGGAACCCTTTATGGAGATAACGGAGAGCATGGGACGGCAACAGGATTGTATTGCCCATGTGAACTTGCTGAAACATGTCCGTTTCCATGCGATGAAGATGGAGGATTCGACTGCGAACAGCACAAGGACACATTCGGTATTTTTGAGGATGTGGTTACCGAAATTCATATTGATGACATATATGAATATGCAGTCCTTGATTATTCTGGTTCGGTAGATTTTGAAGAATTTGGAATATACGCATTTACGGATTATGAAGAAGCAAAAGCGGCGCTGGAAGGAATGAGGAAATAATTGTGGAGAAAACATACAAAGAATATCTGGAAGAAATTTTGTGTAGTCCGGTTTCAGACGATCTAACCGGAACGCAAAAGCAGGCGTTGGACGCAGTAACGGAATTGCTCGGATTTTGCGATTACGAACGTCTGTGTGAGTTGGCTAAATTGGATAAAGAAGGCATTTGTTCATTAAGCCAGAGAAATATTGAAGATATTTTCAAAGATAAAAATGCAAAGTTCATGGTTTTTCCGGTAAAAGAAGCTAAATGGATTGATTTGAGAAAAGATGATATGGATTGTTTCTTTCAGTGTTCTAATTGTGGAAAGAAGTTAGGAATGCCAGATGAAATAGAAACGCCACTTGAAATTGGGATTAAGTATTGCTCTAACTGCGGAGCAAAGATGGATGGTGAAGAAAGATGGAATGCAACCACAAATTGAAAGAACTGCAATATTGTTTTGATGATGATTATGGCGTATATACAAGTTGTGTCCGCTGTGGTGATGAATATAGGAAATTAAAATACTGCGTCAAGTGTGGTGCTGTATTTGCAGAAAAATATGAACAAGAAAAAAGTAGGTGAAAAAGTGTTTAATCCACTTTCTTATTTTAAGGGGTTTGATTCTTACGGCCCGGGCGGCGCGTACTATTTCGCAATGGAAACAATACTGAGAAGCCATGCGAGACAAAGGCGCGGTCATTTTGTGGGATGCTGCTATTGCGGTAGGTCGGACGTGACGCTATACAAGGTGGGAGATAAAAGGGTTTGCGCAAAATGTCGGGAGGAACACAATGAAAAAGATTCCTGATAGCATACAGGCGTTCATCGACAAGCTGAAAGCACATAACGAAGAAGAATTATTAAAGCCGTTTTGGAGAAGAAACATTTTCCCGGTTGAAACAGATGCGCAAGAAGCGGTGCAAATTCTTCGAGACTTGTTTTTAGAAGAAAATTGGTATATTGCATTGCCGGTCAATGCAAAGGAAGCGAACACGCTGATCGTGGACGAGATTCTATACAAGTACAGCCGACAGTATAGAAAAGCGGTTAAGAAGTACGAGAAGGAAGTGAGAGGGAGAAAGCAATCGCCAAATTCGATGAAATTAAAAAATCTGGTGTTTCTCTGAGAGACGCAGTATATCTCGATGCAGTAATGGCGGTTTTAGACAATATTGAAGCGGAGGATGTTTCCCTTATTGTTCGATGCAGAGATTGTAAACATTTTGGGCACGAGATTGAAGACGGGAAACACGCTTGCAAAAATTATCAATTACCGTATTGTAAGCCAGAAGATTTTTGCAGCTACGGGGAAAAGAAAGGAGATAATGAAATATGAGTTATCATGTTGTTTTCGAGGTGAAAGTCGAGGGTGTGGACGCATGGGTTGAGGTCGGAGACTGCGATGCGAACACGACATGGAACGTGCGGGAAATGATTGAGAAATCAACAGGGCTTCCGTGGTTGAATTGCGAAAGCAACGGATTGTGTTCGGAGGTCGTGCCAAAGATCGAACATGGGTTGCACGAACTGGAAAACAACCGAATGGAGTACATACAGTATGAAGCAAAGAACGGATGGGGAACGGTTGAAACCACAAAAAGATTTTTCAGGGATATTTTGCAGGCGTGGAGAGAACTGCAAAGGGACGAACCAGAACTGGCGAAGGTAGCGACGTTTTGGATTTGTTAAAAAAACAAAAGAGATGATGTTACATGACAGCAATAGAAAGTTTAAGCAAAAAATATATGATATTGTATTGCCGAAGGTGCGATATTGTGTATGTCGCAGAAAACGGAATTCTAATAAAAGCAAAACTTGAATGTGACGACTTTTTTATTGGTGACGCACTTAAAGAAATCGTAGAAAATGCAGGATATAATCGAAAATACATTGAAAGTTACTGCCGTTGGCATGATTTAATGGATTTTATTGATTCATTTGTTGGTAAAGATGTATCAAAACTAAAGCAAGCGATAGAAGATAAAGCGAATAGAAATCGAAAGAACCGAATTGCAGTGGCAAAAAGTAATGAAATTTGGCAAGAATCAATCAAGAGATTTGGAAATGTTTTGATAAGCGTGAAAGAAATAAATTATTTTGAGACAGGAGTCAACATTTTTGTATTACTAAGTTCATCTATTTCGTTTCAAGACCAACGCACATACATAAAAGAAAACAAAGAAATGTGTTTGGATTTTATTCTGTTTGAATTGAAAAGAAAAAACAGGAATAAAGCCCTCAACCTGATTCGGTTTTGTCAGATATCGCAAATCGTTGTCACAAAAGAAAATGAAGTGATGTTCACATTTGAGTTAAAAGAAAAAATACAGGATATATTGGAAAACAAAAAAGTGTAAGAAAATGTTGTAACTTTCGATATTGTTTATGTGATAAGTTGATTGGAGGTACTTATGAAACCTATTTATGAGCCAAAAGGAAAAGCGAAGGAATACGGAGACTACGCAATTAACATCTACACCGGTTGTCCTCACCGATGCTATTACTGCTTTGCACCGAATGTGCTGCGCCGTAATCGAGAACAGTTTCACAGTCATGTTGAGCCGCGGGCGAACATTGTTGAGGAAGTCAGAAAGCAGTTGGAGCGGGAGAAGATCACAGGAAAGACAATCCACCTCTGCTTTACCTGCGACCCGTATCCGTTAGGATATGACACAACGCCGACGCGGGAAATCATTAAACTGCTGAAAGAACACGGAAACCATGTGCAGATACTTACAAAGGGAGACGGAAGCCGAGACTTTGACCTGTTGGATGGTGAGGACTGGTACGGGGTTACTTATAGCGGAGCAGATGAAAAGGACGAGCCGGGCGCATTGAGGTGCGGGTATCGGTTGTTTTCCCTTGCAGAAGCAAAAACAAAAGGGATCAAAACGTGGTGTTCTTTTGAGCCTGTCATAAACGCAGAGAACGTATTGTGGACGATTGAAGAACACAAGAACCTTTTTGATAAGGTGAAGATCGGAAAGCTGAATTACTGGCCGTCGGACATTGACTGGAACAAGTTCGGACATGACGCGGAGGAACTTTGCAAGAAACTTGGGTTGGAATATTACATAAAGGAAAGTTTGCGGAAAGAAATGCGTTGATTGGAGGTAAATATGAAAAAACATATAAAGTATATTAGGAAAGACTATGCACTTGCAAATGTTCAATGGGCGCTTGAAAATCATTCACCTGTTGATGAGGCAATCGAAAGGACGGTTACTGAAGATGTTGCGATGGTTGTTCGATGCAAAGAATGTGCGTATTGGAACAGAAGCAGTGAGATTATGCCGGACGGTGGAAAATCTGATTATGGGTGGTGCGGAAAACTTTTAGATTCTGATAGCGAAACGGAAGTTGTGACAAGCGAAAAAGATTTTTGCAGCTTTGGCGAGAGACAATGTTAAAAAAGAAACATAGGAGATAATAAAAAATGGATAGAAAAGATCAATTTCCTTGGGCTGTTTGCAAAGACCCAAAAGAGTATATAGAAATTGCAATCGCGTTGGAGACGCTTGCATATCACAATAAAAATTATCTCGATTCAGTGATGTGCAAAGATAAGGAAAGGAACGAAGAAGTAAGGCTTTTGCTTTTGGAAGCGTTGGAAAAGATGAAACAAGAAAGGTGATATAAAGTGTTTGACAAAATCGAATGGGTGAGCGTAGAGGAAAGAAAGCCGTCTGGTTATATCGTGATTGATGAATACGGATTCAAGGAAGCTGCCGAATACTTAGTCCATGTAAGCGGTGCGGATTATCCGACGTTTGCAAGGTTTTTGGATGGTGAGTTTGTGTCTTGTTGCGATGGTGTTTTGTTCGCCGGTGAGATTGACTACTGGGCGGAAATTCCGAAGTGGAACCATTGATGGGAGGGAAAATAATGGTAGAAATGTCTACACCAGAAGAAAAGAAAGAAAAAATAAAAACAAGGTATGCGCAAGTAATTGTTTCTGAAAGCATTGGAAAGCCTTATTTTGAAATTCTTTGGTACGATGAAAAAAGAAACGATTTCAACATTGGATACGGTTCATATTGTATGGAATATGTATTCCAATGGATGAATGAAGGATTTGAATTTACAGAAGAAAAAACACTGGCACCTATTATTTATGCAAACTGGGAATGGTTTGATGAAAACGTAGGAACTCCCATTGACGGATGCGATAGGGAGTTTGGTTGGCGTTGCTCTAAGTGTAAAGAAGTACTAGGAGACGAATACGATAGCCCAGAAGAAAAGCCAAATTTGAAATACTGTTCGCATTGCGGCGCAAGAATGGAAGGATAACACATGAGTCGCTTACTATCTGAAATCTACTTAAATTCCCATACAACATGGAGAAATTAAAAATGGTTAAATTTTATGGTTGCAGCGATGATCTTGTGGAAATTGAGAACAGTAAATACAAAGAGGATGAAATCGGATGTTATGGAAAAGATGTTAGAATCAGATTTATCGACGGGACTGTAATTCGCGTTGGATATCCCAAGAAAAACATTGCCGTGTGGTTTATCGAAGTTGAAAATAAAGGAAGCGCAAAGCAGTTTCTTGAAATTTGCGAAGATGAAGATGCTGATATTTACAGCGATGTATTTGAAATTGATTCTGAAATCCAGAGTCATTCGGTGGTTGAAAAGAAATGAGAAGATATTAAGCAATAGTTGAATAAAATATATTTCAGCACCAATAGAAGAAAAGATTTTTGAATATGAAACATAAAACCCGCTCGCGTTAATCGCTGGCGGGTTTCTTCTTTATGAGGTTGTCGTACACGCCGCGCAGCCTACGCACATTCTCCCAGCTACCACGGCTGATGATATACGGGTTAAGCATATACGTCCCACGAGAGACACGACAGATTAGGGAGCAGGATAGGAGTTGTTTCAATGCGTAGTCGATATTGGAAACGCTGCAATCAAGCTGTGCGGAAAGGGAACGCTTGATATGGGAGTTGATCGGTATACTGTATGTTTCTCCGTTGGTGCTTGTATGGGAGATTAGGTATTGGAGGATTGCGCTTTCTGTTTTCGACCGGCAGAAGATATCTATGCTGCCGCCTATGTAGATTTTTGCGTACTGCTGTTCCGCTTCTCTGGAAGATGAATAGACCGATATCTGTTCCGTGATCTCTCCGGTTAGTTCGTTCACAGTGGTTAGGGTTTGCACCTTCTTTCTCAAAAAAACACCTCCAAATCAAAATAAGTTTTTGCAACTTTTTTGCGCTCTAAACGGGGTAGGCAATTTCACTTTGGTAGTCCCCACTACCATATTATAGTAGTCACCACTATGGTATTATGGTAGTCCAGACTACCTAATCCAAATTTTGACAAGTGAACTGTCCGTAGGGAAAACGCCCGATTTTCGGGTTTAATTCCTTCCTATTATATTATACTATATGCGAAAACTAAAGTCTCCAAAAAGTTCAAATTTACTCTTTAAGAATTTTACCAGCTAAGCCCACAGCAGACGGGTAGGCGGGGTGGGAGTGACACCATGCCGAACTGATTATGCATAGCAGGTGGTGGACATGCAAAAGCTATGCGCCAGCATTTGGGCGAGAATGCGTCAAGTTTTAATTTTAATCGGTTCATGGTGTAATTTCATTTCTCCGTAATGAAAATGCGAAATTGGGGCGTTCTGAGCGAAATGCGGGCATGGTGTGGTTTTGAGAAAGTGGGTAAGGGGAGGGGGTGGGATATAGCACACACAGTTTTTCAAAAATATTCCAGTATTCCTACTTGAAAACTACCCCCACCCTTTTCCCTATCAAAGTCCTGTTTATTGGACAAAAGCCCGTTTTAATTCTGCTTTATGTCTCATTCCTAAATGGAATGAGAAAGATAATTGACAGAAACAGGAAATGCTTTAGTTTAATAAACCTACTGTTATTATGTGTATTTGTGTATTCTGTACAAGATAACCTGAGTAAATGCAGGATGATAAAAGTATACTTATCGAGTGAAGTATACTAAAATCAAAACATAGTGATTTAATGAGATATGAAACGAAAGTGAAACAAATATGAAATCGGTTTCAGGGTAACAAACCGGCATTGAATTTTAACAACACCACAAAATCCATTCTTCTACTCTACAATAAGTAGTTTTCAATACTACATAATAAATGGAAGGAAGCGACATAGCAATTAGATTGAAGCATACCAACGCAAAACACGAGCACAGCATACAACACCCACCATTTGCCTATGAAAGATAAAACGGGTTTGTGCTTCTGTTCTGTCCTCTTTTGCGTTTATTTAAGTATACATGGAGTGATTGAGAAGTTGCGCGCGTGTCGGTCGGGTTTCGTTGCTGATCGTGAGCGCAGCGGCGCGCCTTGTGGGTGCATCATAGCACAGTAAACACATGATATCAAGGCTTGTTTGTTCTTTGTGTTTCCATTCGTCCCTGCTGTCCCTGTCCGTCTCCCTCTCTCGCTCCCTCCCTGTTCCTCTGTGTAAGCGTCTGTAAGTGTTCATGGTATAATTACACTATCGAATGCAAAAGCGCGTGTGCGTCATTCTCACGCGATTGTGGATGTGCCGCTGTCTGGCTCGCTCCCTCTGTTCCTGTCTCTATCCATAGTCACAGCATAAAGCCCTGTACCGTGTCCACGTCCAGACATGATGCAGGGGATAAGTGCAGGAAAAGAAAAACCGCCTGTCTGTGTTGACAAGCGGCCTTGTGATTGTATTTTGTTCTTTTGTCTTTCAGTTTTCTTTCTTCAATGGCGCGGCTTGACAGATCGGGCTTACGCCCAGATCGTCCGCGCGCCTACACACTTTTATTTTTATTGGGGGAATAAGAAAAGCCGCCCCATAATAGAGCGGCTATATCATTTTAATAACATGCAACAAACTCTTGCTTTTCCCTCTGCACTGCCCGCCATACCGCCGACACGCTGCGCCCCTGCGCCGTTGCTATCTCGGTTAGCGTGTACCCTGCAAAGAGTGAGGAAAGCAGCGGGGGCGCGTCTGCAAGTGCTTCCGCGTCTGTTTGTGGTGCTTGCGCTGTTATGGGTATGTCAAAATGCGTGTGCCGTTTCTGCTGCCGTAGTGCCTGCCGTGTGGCTTCATCTGCTGCGCGGGGGAGTGTGTACCCTTGTTCTACCATTAAAAGCCACATGCAAGACACGAGATCGTCAATGGTTGTGTAGGTTAGATTAAGCCGCGCGCCTGTTTTGCGTTCCCTGTGCCGTAGTGCGCACCCTGCGGCTTTGTGCAGATCGTCCAGCGTGTACCGCTGCTCGTTGATCGTGATAGCCTGTGTGTATACTGTTTTCATTGCCCCTGCACCTCCCATGCTTTGGAACACTGACGCACAAAATAAAAGTGCTCCCCGTAGTCCTCTATGGGATCGCCGGACGGGTTCAGCCCATGCGCCAACATTGCCATAATGCAAGCCTTTTGCAGTTCTCGGCGCGCGTCGAAATAGTCCGTGCGCGATACGTCAATATCATACTTTATAAGCATAATGACCTGATGCATATTATCGAAAAACCCGTCAAGGTCAAAATCAATATCAACCACGCCCGGAATTTTCAAAAGGTCACTTTCGAGCGCTTCACACCGCGCTAAAATTCCAAACCGCCGCGCGGTTTCTTTTTGTCTGTTATCCTTCATACTTTTCCCCTCCAGTTAAATATGCCGTTGCTTCTGCGCGTGTTTCTGCGGCTATCTCGTCAATAGCTTTTGTGAGTTTGCCGTGCTCGTCCCTGTATCGTTTCATCGTTTTGCATCCCCTTTTCTTTCTGCCCTAATCAATACAGTGCGGCGCTTTGCTCGCTATATTTGCGGCGGGCAATCATGTAAGCAGATCGTTGCACGTCGCTAAAATTGCAGGCGTTGAAAAGTTCTTCTATATTTTCATAATCTCGTACACTGGAGCAGTCACCAAAACAAGAGCAAACGTCAAAATCAGCTTGCCAGTTTATGCCGTATTCGTGGTTAAACATTTCATGCAGAAATGCGTTTGCCCAGTATTCAGGGGTTTTTGCCTGATTTGCCGCTTTTTTGAGCCGGTGCAATAATTCCTCACCAGATTTCACAAAATCGGCATCGCATTTATCGTAATATGCAAGAAAAACAGGACTAAAAATCATGAAATTTGTTTTATTTCTTATTCTTTCTCGCTCTTCATCAGAGCCGACAAAAAACATAGAAATATGATCGCGGCGCATACCGTAATAGTTTTGAATGTAATACCGCTTTGCTTGTTCGTCCTCGTAGCTGGTCACGGTTTCCATTTCATTTGCGGTAAATAGTTTGTTGCTTAGGCTGTTTAAGTAAAATTCTCTAAGTTCGTTTTTCGTTTTGCCGTTGTGGTGCAGCTCGTAGTCATCTGCATACCTGATATGATGGCCGTCTGCAAAAACAAGCGCAGAATAGCCAAAATACCCACCAAAATCAACAAAATAAATTTGATGCTCCTTAATGGTTGCAATCTCTTCGGCCATCGCTTGCGCTTGGCTCTCTGTTAAGGCTTCAATGTCACGGATTGTATACTCTTTATTTTCTGCGTTCGTCATTGTTGTTATCTCCTTTCTCAAATCCCCCACGCCATGCACAGAAGCGGCGCGGTAAAAATAAATGTGAAAAGTAAAAATCCTAAAATGTTTTTTAACATGTTTGTTATCCTCTTTCTGCCCTCCTGCGTTGTTCTGTTCTTTCGTTGTGTCTATATTGTAATATGGTCTAACCATATAATCAATTGGCGTTATAGACAAAGTTAAACCATATATTTTAGTGCAACATGTATATTGTTAAACCATACATAAATATATATAATATTGGCGGGAGGTGATAAAGTGGCACTAACAGATGCGCAAAGGCGCGCAAACAATAAATATGCGGCGCAACATATGACCGTTTTAGGGTGCAAAGTCCGCAAGGAATACGCGGAAAGAGTAAAGCAAAAAGCGCAAGACACAGGTACAACGGTAAATGCGATACTAAAAAAAGCGCTCGATGATTTTATGGAAAGCTAAACGGAAGCCCGGCGGGATGCATTACCCGCCGGGATTTTGCTTTAGTCCTGCGCACGGTAAAGCGCGGCGGCGTAGCTTTTGAAAAGGTATTGACCAGATCGGCGCATTTGTAAAACCCCCTTACGCTGTTTTTTCGTTTGCTTTGGATGCGGCGTTCAAAACATATACATTGTTTCCGATTTTGCTAATTGGCAACAAAACCGCGTCACCGTCACTGCTCAAAAAATACAGCGTGTCAAATCTTTTTGCGCCTGTATAGGCAACCGCCCCCGGCAATGCTTCCACCATATCCAGCAAGAAAGACGCGCTAAAATAGCACTTTTCTCCTGTTCGCGTGGTAAATTTCCATACAGTTTGGCATTTTGTGCCGGGTTTCCCAGTTTTCAAACGGAAATCCGCGCGGGCGTTTTTGATAAGGGCGCGCAACTCTGACGCGCTGGGAAGGTCTACACGGTCGGCTTCGGTTCGGTCGGTGGGGAAAACTCGATCAACGTCAAAACCGCATTTGCCGGGCGCGTTCTCTGGCATTGTTATAGCGGGGTTTGTAATTCTGACAGCGCGGAAACCGTCACACAAAGCCCGTGCGCCGCTTTTGGCTAAAAATGTGCCGTGTATATCTCTTTTGTTTTCGTGTTCCGCCTTTGCCATTTTCACGATATTTTCAAAGGCTTTCAACTGGGACGCGCGGCCAGTCAAACGCGCCGCCGACTTGCGGCTATCCTGTTCGAGTTCGTGCGCCAAATATGCCAAAATCGCGCCGGCGGTGGGTAGTGTTTCGCAAAGTTCTGGGTTGTTTTCAAGTGCATATTTATAGGTGTTGCGTTCGCTTTCGTCCTCCATTTTTTCAGCTGCCATTTTCACAAGCGCAAGAATTGTTTCGATTTTCATTTTTATACTTCCTTTCCCGTTTGTGGGCTTGCCGTGTTCTTTATAATGCAAACGGCCACTTGATTTTTTCGCCTTACATTGATATAATCAAGACAGCCGGGGTAAGGCTCCCGGCTTGCCTTTTTCTTTGGCTTGCGGTCTGCTTTGGTCGGCGTTGCCGCAAGCCTGTTTTATTTGGTCTTTGCTTCTCGGATTATCCGCGCCGCGTCTGCTGGTGTTTTCGCGGTGGACTCGACCAGCTTTGCAAGCGTTTCAAGAAAAGCGTTAAACTCGGCGTTTGTCATTCCGTCTGGCATTCCCTCACTTCCTTTCTTAAAGGGCTTTCCGTCCTTGCCTTACAATGATATTATAGTTATATTTGCGACTATATGCAATAGGGCATAGTAATTTTTATGACTATAAATTTAACATAAATATAGTCGCGAATTTGTATATAATGACCAGAAAAAAATAGCGTGCAGAATGGCTA
>ERZ1090878.422-NODE-423-length-23214-cov-11.066454_pt1 | contig 23214 bp, 24 predicted proteins | sample MGYA00478473_ERZ1090878 | MGnify/ENA primary metagenome ERZ1090878 (study PRJEB33644, sample SAMEA5815720) | chicken gut metagenome | biome: Chicken; feature: Gastrointestinal Tract; material: Caecum | place: Ireland | collected 2019-01-01 | study: A study of the... | reverse complement strand
AAAGTGAACTAAGCAGACTCACTTAAAACTGTCTGCAAATCTTATTATACGAGGAGGACTGCATATGTCTATGCGAAAAATATTGGATATTATTGGCGTACAAATGGATTTCGGCGCCTCAAAGCGCGGCGTGAGTATGGGACCTCTGGCGATTCGATACGGCGGCCTATGCGAGGGACTGCAGTGTCTGGGATACACGGTGCGGGACTTGGGCGACTTGGCCCCTCTGCCCACCGGCGCCAGTATGGCCTCCATGCGCAACTATGAGCAGGTCGTGGATGTCAACCGCCGTCTATATAAGCAGGTAACGGCCACCCTCCAGAACGGTCATATTCCAATTGTGCTGGGCGGCGACCACAGCATCGCCGCCGGGAGCATCTCTGCTGTGGCGGGGCATTACCAAAAGATTGGCGTCATCTGGATTGACGCCCACGGGGACTGGAACAACGAGGAGAGCACGCTTTCCGGCAATATGCATGGGATGCCGTTTTCAGCGGTCTGCGGCTATGGGCCGGATTGCATGGTTGCGTTTGGCCAGAAAGTCGTCCGAGTGGACCCCGCGCAATGCGTGCAGATCGGGGGACGCTCCATCGACGCCGCAGAACGGGTGCGGATGAAACAGGCTGGCGTGACGGTGTTCCCAATCAACGTCATTGATCGGTTGGGGATGGACCGTGTGATTAGCCAGGCCATTGAAATTGCCGGCTCCGGTACCGCTGGGATCCACCTGAGCTTTGATGTGGACGCAATCACACCGGAAGAGGCGCCCGGCACTGGCACGGTCGTCCACAGCGGCCTGACGGTCCGGGAAGCCTTTTTAGCCGTGGAGTCCATTGCAGAGTCCAACAAGTTGCTGTCCATGGATATGGTGGAAGTCAACCCAATTTTGGATGAGCGGAATAAAACCGGCATCCTGGCCTCCGAATTGATTCAATCCGCATTGGGGAAAACTGTATATTAAATTACCGCCTGTGCGGGAGAAATCAATCCCAACGCCAAAGGCATGGCGCCAAATTTGAGCTGGTTTCAGACGAGATTCAAAGGGCGAAAAATGCCGGATTCATTGATCCCCCTGTCTCCTTTCAGTGCGGGCCGGGCAGGCATGATTCTGCCGATATTCAACTGCGCAGCAGCACCCATCTTACGGCAGCCGCGCTTCGTGCACAGGACAGTGCGATGAAAACGGTAACTTGTGTACAGGGAAATGCAGAGTAGTAGAAAATGCGGGGTATTTCAAAATTCCTTTTCAATAAACACAGACGCCTTGATTCGGCCAGAAAAAGCCGTTTCAAGGCGCATTTTTATACAGAAACGTCATCCGCCTGCTATGGCGGTTCCGTCATCATTTCCAATGGCTGCCGTCCGGTTTTCACAAGATGGATTCCACGATATACAATCGATTTTCCGCCTGATTTCTGAATACAAGGATTTCGCTGTTGTCCTCCTGCGCCTTGTACCAGAAAGCGCACCCGGCATAATCTGGGCGTTGTTCTTCTGGCACACCGATCTCATCCAGCCATTTGGTTGCGGCCTTTTGATAACTGCCGTCAAATATCGTCTTTTTTTCCGTTTCCGACCAAGCAAGCATCCCATCAACCGGATCCCTGTCTCGATACGAAAACACATGGTAGCGGATCCCGTCACCGTGGAAGCTATCCCCTGAATCCTTCTCATACACCTCAGCGCAACGGGCCTGCCCCGGCAAAGAGAAGCCCCAATTGGCCCGCAGCACCTCTGAATACGATGGAAACAAAGTCCACCCTATGATGAGAATGACCAGCAGAACGCACAACAGACTGCCAACGACAATTTGTCTCTTTTTGATACGCATACGGCTCTCCCCCCCAGTTGGATGTAAACGGGCCATAATCCTATCCATTTCCAGTTATCGCTGCCTTCATGATACGATGGCCGGTCTCCGGGAGCATGAAGAAATCATGAAGAAATTATAAAATTGCAGGGCCTTTTTCGTTTCACCTGGCCTGACCGGATGAAAAAATGCTCGAAGTGACCATTCAGCAGTCACTTCGAGCATGGGTTGGTAGAAGTTTAAGCGAAATAGAGAGAGGAAAACAGGATTATCCGTTGCGCCAGGCGCAATGGGCGCAGGTGGGGCATTCGCCGGCGGCAACGCCCAAAGAGAATTTCTCCGCCCGCTCCCCGCCGAGAATTTCGTCGAGCGACTGCTCGCGTACGTTTCCCAAGGAGAGGTCAATAAAATCCGTACAGAAGCTTGTCTCCCCGTTCCAGGTGATGTGCAGGCTGTGCTGCGGCGCCCGGCAGGCGGGGGCTCCCTGCCCCAGATGCGGCAGGTGGCGGACCGGGAATGGATAGGGATGCTGGAAAAGGAATTCGTCATACCACGCCTGCGGCAAATGCTCCACCGGTTCCTGCGTGACCCAGGCATCGATGCCCGGCGCCTCGGCAGAGAACACCCGGCGCAGCCAGCGCTTATAGGTCTGTGCTTCGTGGCGCGTCAGGGCGATCTGCTCCTGCAAAAGGACTTCGTCCGGCTGAAGCGCTGCAAAGGCGTCCAGCGTTTCTTTCAGGTGCAGCCGCGTCTGCGGCGTCATGACGGTCATCAGCGTGCGCCGGGCCTTCCCGCCGCGCAGGCGCAGCAGGTTTTCGGCCGCCGCCTCGAAGGCCCCGGCTCCGCGGATCGCGTTGTGGATCTCAGGCGTGCCGTCCAAGGAGACATAGATTTCCGCAAACAAGGACCGGCAAAGCTCGATGTGCTTGCCCAGCAGCGTGCCGTTGGTGACCATCCCGAGCGGGAACCCGCGGCGGTTGATCTCCTCGCAAAGCGGCTCGAAGTTTTCGGAGAGCGTTGGCTCCCCGCCCCACAGGCGGATCTGCGGGCATTCTCCGGTCGCCTCACGGCGCCGTTCCAGCTCGTCGAGGACATGCTGCCAGTCGCGCAGGGTCATGGGCTTTCCGTCTACGGTATGAAAGGCCCCGCGCTCGCCCCACTGTCCACAGAACCAGCAGTGCAGGTTGCAGCGGCGGGTAATCTGAAAATGTACCAATTCCAGGCGTTTCATCTTAGGTTTCCGCTACCTTTCCACACTCCTCAAAATAGGGGAGCGCCATCAGTTCTTTGTCGATAAAGGCGATCTGGCTGCCCATCAGCTGCGGGGAATAAAACGTGCGCTCTTCCTGGATGCCCGCGGCCTCCATCGCCTGGGCAAGCGCGTCGTTGGCATGGTACAGGTCGTCGAGCGCCTCGCGGACGTTGAACCGGCCCGGGGAAGTCGGTTCAGGCGGCCAGCGCGCGTCGGAGACCCAGGCGCTCTCCACGGCGTCCCTGGCCGTTTCCAGGGCACTGGCGGCCTGCTCGTTCTGGGCGCAAGGACCTTCGAGCACCCGAATGCCCTCCCAAATCGAGCGGCAGACCGGGTCCAGGATGCGCGACTGGCGCGTGTTCGCCCAGGCCTTTGCCGTGCCGCCGTGCCACGCGACGCCGTCCTCGATGTGGGTGACGTAGGGGTTTTCTTCGAGGGGGCCCGCCTCGTGCAGGACCTGCGACGGGGTTGAGAGCAGGTAGCCGGCTTTCTGGGCTGCCCGGAGGATCTCGCGAAAGCGGGAGACGCTTTGGGGGGCGGGGGTAAAAAAGCGCGCCTCATTAAACTGCTTGACATAGAAATAGGCGGAACTGCCGATGTATTCGGCGTCTTCTGCATAGGGCAGCAGGAAGCTGCCCGTCTGTTGCACGCGTTCCTTCCACACGGCAAACATCTGCTCGATCTCCGCCATTTCCACGGGCTTGCCGCGCTGGCCCTCGGTGGCGCCCATCAGGTACCACAGCAGCAGATTGGCCATGCAGTCGGAGCGGAACAGCAGCGCAAGGCCGTTGGGCGCTGCGGTGGGCGCCGTCAGAAAACGCAGAAACTGCGGCCGCGTGCGGATATACTCCTCAATGCGGAAAAGTTTTGTTTTGTTGCTGTGGCCCTGCACATCATAGCGCAGGCCTGTTGCCTCGCGGATTTCGGGGAAAGAGAGCAGAAAAGAATCCGCGTCCATCACAAGCGCTCGCAGGCCCGCTTCTTTATAGGCATCGAGCACGTGCGCGCCCCAGCCGCATTCGGGGTTCCAGCCGACCTGCGGGCGCACGCCGGTGTGCTTTTCCCAGGTGTCGAGGCTGCGGCGCAGCGAATGCACGACGGCCTCGGGCGGGATGTTTGCGGTCATGAGGTGGATATACGGCGAGGCGACGGGTTCCAACTGCCCGCGCTGGACGAGGGCGCGCAGCTGCTGCATAACGTCCGGGGCGAGCTGCGCGATGAGGTCCACGGTCTTGCCGCTGGCCTCAAAGCCGATGGGAACGCCCTCCTCCTCGACGAGGGCAAACAGGCGGGCATAGCAGTTGCGCACGACCCATTCCCGCTTTTGCGGGGGCAGCTGCGAATATTGTAGGTTGGCATGCGGCAGAAATACCGCTCTGGGCTGTGTCGTCATCATCATTTGCTCCAATCAAAGAGAATCTTGAATACGTCCGCCCCCTTCTCTTCCAGGTAAGCGAACGCCTGCGTACATTTGCTCACGGGCCACATCTCCACGGGCAGGCCCTTTACGTCAAAGCGCCCCTCGCTGATCCACTGGAGGATCTGCTCTTTGCAGCCGGCTGCGAGCGCACAGGTCATCGTGATCGTGCAGTTCTTGACAAACCAGCGGTGGTAGTAGTCAAAGAGGATCTTTTCCGGATAATCGCCCTGCAGATGGATGTGCCCGGGCTCATCGTCGGCGCCCCAGCCGCCCTCTTTGAGGTAGCGGTGCAGCGTGCCGACTGCGGCGGGGTTGCCGGAGCACTCGATGATGCGGTCGGCCATGCGGCCGTCGGTGATCTTTTTGAGCAGATCGACCCCCTCATCGGGCGAAACGACGTAGTCCGCATACCGCTTAGCCACGCTTCTGCGGAAAGCGTTCGGCTCCAGGCAGACGGTCTGCAGCTGCGGGCACAGGATCTTCAGAATCTGCAGCGCGCTCACGCCAACCATCCCCGCACCGGAGACGACGACGGTCTGCCCCGGCCGCAGGGTGATCCTGCGGATGCCCTTGAGCGCCACGCAGGGCAGATAGGCGAGAACAGCCTCCTCCTCCGAGACGTTGTCCGGGAGCTTGACCATGTAATCAAAAGTATCGTTCGTGGTGCGGCTGTCCTTGACGGTAAATTCCGAGCCGCCGCCCCACGCCGCGCAGACGTCGCCATATTCGCGGCATTCGTTAATCATCACGCGGTCGCCCACCTGCAGCCGGTCGTCCGCCTGCGGCCCTTTGGCCACCACGACGCCGGCCGTCTCGTAGCCGGGCACGAGCGGATACCAGCACTGTTCAGGGTGCTGCAGGCCCTTGTAGGTCTTCATATCCGTGCCGGTGGAGATCGCGCTGAAATGCGTTTGCGCGATATAGGCGTCCGGCTCTGGGTCGGTCAAACGGATCTGCCGCAGAACGGCCCGGTGCGGGCGCTCAATGACGACAGCCCGCGAAGTCTTATACTGTTCCAGTCCCATAAAATGCTCCTTCCTGATTCATGCGTCCGGCGGTGCGGGGGAGACCATTTTTAGATAGCGGATGCTCTCGCGCATGCCTTCCTCCACATCTTCCGGGTTTTCGTATTCGATAAAGGCGGGGCCTTCATAGCGCGCGTGCGCCAAAAACACTTTCCAGTCCAGCCCCCCCTGCCCGCAGGCCACGGGCTTGAGGCTGCCGTCCTCCTGGCGGCAAAAATCCTTGACATGCATGCAGGCGATGCGCCCTTTGATCAGGTCATAATACCGCGCGGGGTCTTCCCCGACGGCCCACAGGTTCGCCGGATCCAAAAGGAACGCCAGATCCGGCGGCGCCTGCTGCACGAGTGCACACAGCATGTCCCACTTTGTGCTCGCAGAGTGGAAGTGTTCCACCCCGCTCATAAACGGGCGCACGCCGCCGTGCAGCTCCAGGCACAGCTGCACCCCTGCTCTGCGGGCGTGCTTAGCGCAAAAGCCCAGCGCCCAAATCAGGCCGTCCCAGCGCTCCCCACGCACCTCTTTTGCCGGGGAAAAGCCCGCGAAGATGCGCAGGTGCGCGATCTGCAGCCTTTGGCAGATGTCTATGGCGCGGCAGACCTTGTCCGCGTCGCGCAGAAGGCTTCTCCGGTCCGGCAGGGTGAAGTCATTTCCGGTCGCCGCCCAGGCAAGCGGGAGGCCGGCTTTTTCAAAGAGCGTGCGGACATTTTGCAGGTCCTCTTCCCCCGCATCGAGGGAAAGGCCGCCCGCCGCGTTGGCAATGTCCAGTTCCATCGTGAATGCATGTAGCTTCTTGCACAGGGCAACCTGCTCCGAAAGCGGCAGTTCCCGCATGCCCCAGCAAGCCAGTCCAATCTGCTGCATGGTCTCCCTCCTTTTGCTCGCTTATCCCTTCACGGCGCCGGAAACCAGGCCGCGGATGAGGTATTTCTGGAAGATCAGATAAAGGATGATGATCGGCACCGACACGATCACCGCGCCGGCAAAAGCCAGCACGTAGTTCGTCTGCAGCTGGCCGTTGACGACCGTATAGAGGCCGACGATGACGGTGCGCTTTGCGGTGGAGCTGATCAGCGTGAACGCCAGCGGGAACTCGTTCCATACCCACATGAACTGGTACAAAAGCACTGTGGCCAAGGCGGGCTTTGCCAGGGGCATGCCCACACGCGTGAAGAGCGTCCACTCCCCGGCGCCGTCGATCTCCCCCGCCTCGTAGATCTCTCGCGGCGTGGAGGAGAGGAAGCCCTGCAGCACGAATGTCGCAAATGGCAGGCCGCCGGCGATATACGTCAGCGTCAGCCCCGCATGGGAGTCGTTGAGTCCAATCGAGCGCAGAACCATCACGATCGGGAACACAATCATCGCTGCGGAGATCGTCTGCCCGATCAACAGGTACCCCATCGACACCTTGCTCTCGCGCAGGCGGTAGCGCGTGATGCCCCAGGCCGCCATCGAAGAGAACAGCAGCATGAACACCAGAGAGGCCGCTGTGATAATCACGCTGTTTTGAATCAGCTGCAAAAAATTGCCGCGCTTAAATGCCTCCACGTAGTTGGAAAACCGCCACTGCGCGGGCAGCGACCACGGCGCCATGAGCATCTCGCCCTGGGTCTTGAAGGAGGAGATCACCACCCACACCAGCGGCACGAGCGTGATGATGAGCAAAAGAATTAAAAATACGGCGAGCACGGTCTTGCCCAGCTTTGTCTTTGTCATCGCTTCTCCCTCCTTTACGTGTCGTCCCTGCTCAGCCGCAGCTGGATCGCCGTTGCCACGATGACCGCGATAATCAGGATCATCGAGATGGCCATGCCGTAGCTGGCGTTGGAATTCGTGAACGTGGTCTTATAGGCATAGGTCAGGATCATTTCGGTGTTATAATACCCCGGCCCGCCGTCCGTCATCGCATACACCAGCTCAAAGACGCGGAACACATCGATGAACAGCAGCGTATAGACGATTGTCGTCACCGGGCGGATGCTCGGCAGCGTAACGTGGCGGATCGTCTGCCAGCGGTTGGCGCCATCGAGCACGGAGGCCTCCACGAGATCCTGCGGCACGGCCTGCAGCCCCGCCAAAAACAACACAAAATAGACGGGCACCGTCTTCCAGATGGACGTAAAGCTCACCGCCCACAGCGCGGTGGTGGAGTTCGTCAGCCAGCCGGTCGTGATGTTCCCCAGGCCGATCAACTCTAAAAACTGGTTCAAAAGCCCGTACTGGGGATTATAGATCCACTTCCACAGCAGCACCACCACGATCGTGGGCAGGATTGCCGGCAGATAGGCCACCGTGCGGAAGAACGCCTTCCTGCGCACAAAGTTTTCAATGATATAGGCCGCCGCAAAGGACAGCACCGGCACCAACGCCATCATCAACACGCAGTAGATCAGGTTGTTGCGCACGGAAATTTGTAGGACGGAATCACTAAACAGGTTGATATAATTCTTCAGCCCGACGAAGTGCGCTGCACTCAGCGCCGTGGTGCCTTTCCAGTCTGTCAGGCTGATGGCGGCTGTCAGGACGATTGGCGCCATCCAGAAGATGGTGTACACCACCAGCGCAGGCGCAAGGAACAGCCAGAACCACCTGCGCGCTTTCCTTATTTTTATGGGCGGCCGTTTCATAATACCCTCCTTTTCTTTCTCAAAAAAGCAGCCGGCCACTCGCTCCGGCCGGCTGCAGGCGATTTACTGCGTCGAACTTTCTTCTTCCCAGATCGCCTGTACGTTATCCAATACCTGCTGCGGCGTCACCTTACCCTGGATCATCTCCTGGATGCCTTTGTTCATGTTGTCGAGTACCTTGGCGGAGACCATATCCACCAGATAGAAGGAATCCGCTGTGCTGGACTTCTCCAGCTGCTTGACGGACGTGATTGCGGCCGGATGCGTCAGGCCTTCGTTCCAGGCCTCCACGTTGACGACCTTGCCGAGTTTTTCGACGTCGTCTTTCGCGACTTTTTCGCCCCACAGGAAGCTCAGCGCCGCTTCGGCAGCTTCCTTGTTCTTCACGTTGGAGGGAATGCACCACATGCTGCCCCATGTGACCGAGGCGGCTGTCAGCGGATTGGACGTAAAGTCCATTGTCTCCAGGATATCATAGGAGAAGTCCGTTCCCTCTGCCAAAGAGTCGATGGAGGTTGCCATGCCGGTATGGGCCGAATACATGGCTGCCTTGCCAGAGACGAATTCCGCCACCGCGTCGTCGTCGGAGTAGTCCGCGCTGGAAGCGTCGATGACGCCGCTCTTGACCAGGTCGTTGACCACTTCCAGGGCCTGGACCATCTTGGGATCATTGTACTTTGCCTGATGGTTGTAGGCCTTGACCAAAAGGTCGGAGCCGATCGTCTGTGCCTGGACCTTTGCCAGGAGGTCTGTGGCGCACCAGTCCGTCGCGCCGGTGACGATCGCTTTGTAGCCATTGTCCTGCAGCGTCTTGGAGACCGACTTGAGGCTCGCGATGTCATGCGGCAGCTCGAGGTTAAGATCCTCGAAGATCTTCTTGTTGTAGAAGATGCAGCTCGTGTTCGCAAAGTCCGGGATGCCATAGACTTTTCCGTCGGGGTTGTCCAGCGGGCCTGCCCAGGCGAGCGCACCCTTATTATAGTCCCAACCGTTCTTCTTGATGAGATCCGACAGCTCCGTCAACTGGCCGTTTGCGGCGTAGTCGTTGAAGGTTGTCTTCATCAGCTGGACGATCTCCGGCGGGTCATCGCCGGAAAGCTCGGCTTTGACTTTGTCGTCATACCCCTCCGAGCCAAAGTACTGCGCTTCAATGGTCACTGGGTTCGAGTCGTCGGCGTTATACTCCTCGATCAGCGAAGGCCAGTTTGGCAGCTGGGATTCCGCCCACTTGATATACACGCGCACGGTCGGACGTTCTCCGGTGGCTGCTGCCGATGCGGTGGTTCCCGATGCGGCCGCTGTGCCGGACGAGGCGGATTCCCCGCCGCAGGCCGAGAGCCCCAGGAGCATTGCCGCCGCAAGCGAAAGGGCAATCAGTTTTCTTTTTAGCATCATCTTCTGTTCCTCCTTTTGTTTTTGGACAAGGTCTTTTGGGGAGATGCAGTTTGTGTAAAAAGTTGTAAATTTTTCTTCTGCATTGATGCCATTCAAGCGCTCTGCAAATCCGCAAAAGCGCAGAAACACGGCATTTTTCCCCCGTTTAGCACGTCGGAACACGTTCATATTGGCCAATATATTATGCATATCCGATTGACCTTTTGTGACTTTTATGATAGTATACTTTTATCTTGAAAACAAGTTTTTATGTTGTAGCTTATAGGCGATTTGTTGTTTCGGAATGGAGGACTCGCATATGACGCGCAACTTTGTGGAGTTTTTCCGCACTGCAAAATCGGGCCAGGCTTCCTCGCTGGTGCTCTACTATGCTGGGCGGGAGCAGTGTCTGCCCGGGCACGATTTCGGCCCCGCCGTGCGGGGGCATTACCTGCTGCATTTTATTTTGGACGGCCGTGGGGTTTTCCATGTCAACGGCCACGTGTATCCTTTGCAGAAAAACCAGGCGTTCATTATTAAGCCCGGGGAGAAAACCTATTACCTGGCCGATCAAAAGGACCCGTGGTCCTATCTTTGGTTTGCGTTCGATGGGCGGGACGTACCGAACATCCTACAGGACTGCGGCCTTTTGGGGGAACTGCCCTACACGAGCTACACGCAGGACAAACAGCTTCTAGCGGCTTTTAACAGCGTCATCCAGCAGCTCGAGCACAAGGAGGAGAACGACTATATGCTCATGGGCGATCTGTTCCATATTTTCGGTCATCTCAGCCGTACATACCACGCCAGCTGCCACAACAGCGCAAACGTCTATCTCCAGCACGCTTTGAATTTCATCCACAACAATTACCGACGCGACATCAAGGTGCAGGACATCGCCGACTATGCGCAGGTGGAACGCAGTTATCTTTACCGGCTTTTCATGGAAGAATTCCAAATCTCGCCGAAAGAATACCTGATCCGCCAGCGGCTGCAGTGCGCGATGGACCTGCTGGCGCATTCCGACCTCAACACGACGGAGATCGCCGACGCGGCCGGCTTTTCTGACGCCTCCGCATTTTGCAGGCATTTTCGCCGGCACACGGGATTCACGCCGCGGCACTACCGGACAATCGACGGCAAAAAAACATTGTCATTCATATCGCCATCGCTGCCCGCCGGATGCGACCCCACCGCCCTCGACGAACACGGGAGGCCGAAGTGATCTTTTCACTCTGGGCACTTCCGGACAAAAACATGGCTTCCGCCTCATCCGAAAGGCGTCATTCTCTACCCCAAGAAAAAACCGCACCCGTGGCTGTGGGTGCGGTTTTTCATGCGCGCTGGTGGAAAAAGCCATCTATTCAATTCCGCAAAATTTTTGAAGAGAATCGAATTCATGGCAGAAATCTGGGGATTGATAATCTTTGCGATGATCTTTCCGTTGCAGGTGATGAAAATCTCTTCCTTTGCAAAAGGATCCGCTTCCTTCTGTAAAGCTTCCGTGAACTTTCCACAAGATCCGCCAATCCCGGTTGCCTTTTTGTGGCAGGGTATGATATAGTAAAGTTAGAAAAATCATTTATTTTGGCAAGTCTTTATCTCTATCTTCCTTTCGGCGGGAAACGAGGAAACGATCGGATACGCTTTTTGAACGGTGACACGTTCCTTTGAAGGAGGCGATTCTATGAAAAAGAAATCTCGTATTTTGGCTTCGGTTCTGACAGCGGCGGCGATTGTGGCCGCGGTTGTCGGCGTGCAGACGGCGAATGCAGATTCCGAAAAAGTCTATATTCCCTCCTCTTATGGGGAGACGGCGATCTATAAGGTTTCCAAGCCGCGCACGCTCGGTTCCATCCTCGGCACCGATGCAGGCGGTATTGACCATATCTGCCTGTTAAAGTACGGGGAGTACTTCACAATTTCCGACCCAGCGCAGATAAAAGACCTCGTGGCAAAGCTCGACGGCGTGCAGTTCCAGCAGCTGTCGGGCGATCCCGGCATTAGTGGCGGCGACAACACGCTTCTCATTTTCCCGAAGGATGGAAAGGGCTATCTCTCGATCGGGGATGGCGGAAGCGGCAAGATCTTTAACAATGACGGCTCTACCTTCCCGGTAGAAGATGGAAATTATCAAATCGAAGAATCATCCTTTGACCAGTGGTCCAACACACTGAAGACGTACTACGATACCGCCGTTGCCCAGAACGCCCTGAAGCCATACGATTTTGAAAATGATCATTTTGTGACAGACTTCTACGCCTATTGAGTTTGCGCAGCGGGCCGTATTGAATCCTGTTCCGTAAAACCGAAAAGCCGTATCCGATCTTTGGATTGTTTCTACGCAGCCCCTTTTGGAGCCAGCGCCCCGGCGCCGATCTGAGAGGGGGTTTTTTGCAGGATTCTGCGTGTCCGTTTGGTCCTTTGCGACGGCAGCCGTGGCCGGAATTTTGCCGCAAGCCAAAAACGCGGCTGCACGCCTTTTTCGGGCATGCAGCTGCGCCTTTCCTGTGTGAAAAATCAGGCGTCTCGCATATGTAATTTTTTACAGCGGCATAACCTGCTTGTCGTAGCATTCGTTCACAACCTGGGCCACCGCGCCATAGATGGCGGACGCCCCGCAGACGAGCCCTTCCACACCGGCGATCACGGTGACGGCCTGTTGTCCGCTGAAATCGCTGGCCGCCAACAGGAAAAAGAGCACCATCAGCGTGCCGAACACAATCTGGTTGCTGCGCGTCTGGCGCAGGGTGCCGATAAACAGAAACAGCGTAAAAATCCCCCACAGGATAAAATACCATCCCAACGCGCTCCCATCCGCGGGCTGGATCGATTCAAACGGGTTGACCAAAATCACACACAGCGACCACCAGAACAGGCCATAAGAGGTAAACGCTGTAGCGCCAAAGGTATTTCCGTTCCGGAACTCCATGATCCCCGCAATGACCTGCGCGAGACCGCCCATGGCAATGCCCAGTGCAATAATGGCCACCGACATGGAAAATACGCCCACATTGTGCAGTTGCAGCAGGCAAGTCGTCATGCCAAAGCCAATGAGCCCCAGCGGCGCTGGATTGGCGATAGCCGCGTGATTTGTCTGCGTCGACATAAAAACATCCGTCCCTTCTTTGTCTTGAAAATAATCGTCACGTCTATGTTTTATTATAATAGAAACATGCGGCAAATGCAATAAAAATTGTCAAATATTCGACAAGAACCTGTAAAATAGATGCATGTCCCTTCCCGCCCGACGCAAAAGGAGAACTCGCCTTTGCCCGGCCATCCGCCTTTCACACAGGCCGGCATTTTGCAGGTTTTTGCTCTGAAAACCACGGGCGAACGGTTGACAAGGCTTTCGCGCGCCGCTATACTGATGTATAGTGATGGACAATAGGATTTGACCGGATGGTGATCCATGCGGTTGTCCGCTCGAAAGGGGCACCGCGTGCTTTTGGGCCGACCGAATGTTTTTTTGAAACGATTCGTACAAATGTCCATTAAAAGCAGCAGACATCTAGAATCTATTGGGGAAGGAGGAAACGCTGCCCATGCGGAGGACTGCGGCCGGCGCAGCCGAATCATCCATGCATGCGCTCCGGCGAGCCAGGTTTGCTTTGTTCATTTTGCTCGTGGCGCTTATTGCCGCCATTTTGGGGTCCTTCTGCCTGGGGCGGTACGCGATCTCCCTGCCCACGCTGCTGGGGCTGATTCGCGACGGCGTGCTGGGCCGGACGCCGCAGGCGGACCCGACGGCTGTGACGGTGTTTTATTCGGTCCGCCTGCCGCGCATTCTGGCCGCCGCGCTGATCGGCGCGGCGCTTGCCGCGGCGGGCGCCGCGTATCAGGGGCTGTTCCGCAATCCGATGGTTTCGCCGGATCTGCTGGGCGCCTCCTCCGGCGCCGGATTTGGCGCGGCGGTGGGGCTGATGCTTTCGCTAAACCTGCTGTGGGTGTCGGTGCTGGCGTTCGTGCTGGGCGTCTGCGCGGTGCTGCTGGCCTATGGTGTCAGCGCAGTGATCGGCAGGGGGGGCAATGCCGTCCTGGTGTTGATCCTCACGGGCATGGTGGTTTCGAGCCTTTTTTCCGCCTTTACCTCGATCATCAAATATGTGGCGGACCCGGACGATAAGCTGCCCGCCATCACCTTTTGGCTGATGGGCGGGCTTTCCAACATCACGATGGACAACCTTCTGATGCTGCTGCCGCCGATGGCGGTCGGTTTTGTCCCGTTATTGCTGCTGCGCTGGCGGCTGAACGTGCTCTCCTGCGGAGAAGAGGAAGCGCAGGCGCTGGGGCTCAACACCAGGCGCCTGCGGGCTGTATTTATCTTCTGCGCCACGGTGCTGACTTCCTCGTCCGTGGCGGTCAGCGGTGTGATCGGCTGGGTGGGGCTGGTGATTCCGCACGTCGCGCGGATCTTTGTCGGCCCGAACTACCGGTATCTGCTGCCCGCCTCCCTGCTGACGGGCGCGACCTTTCTGATTCTGGCGGACGACATCGCGCGGTCCGCGTTCGCCGCTGAAATCCCGCTGGGCATCCTGACTTCTGTCATCGGCGCGCCGTTTTTCATTCTTTTGTTGCTGCGGGAAAGGAAGCGCGGAACATGAAATTGACGGTGGACCGCATTTCCTGCGGCTATGGCGCAAAGACGGTGCTGCGCGATATATCGTTTTCCGTATCAGGCGGCCAGGTGCTGTGCCTGCTGGGGCCAAACGGCGTGGGCAAAACGACGCTTTTCAAAACGATCCTGCGCCTTTTAAAGCCGCAGGCCGGCCGAATCCTGTTAGACGGCGAGGACACCCGAAACTGGCCGCTGAAAAAATTCGCCGCCGCGGTCGCCTATGTGCCGCAGGCGCAGAACCTGCCCTTTCCCTTTTCCGTGCTGGATGTGGTCACCATGGGCCGCACGGCGCACCTGGGCGCTTTCGCCTCCCCGCGCCAAGAGGACCTCGCCATTGCGGAACAGTCGCTCGACCGCCTGGGCGTAGGATTTCTGCGCGACCGGGCGTATACGAAAATCAGCGGCGGCGAACGCCAGATGGTGCTGATCGCCCGCGCTTTAACCCAGCAGCCACAGGTGCTCATCATGGACGAGCCGACCGCCAGCCTGGATTTTGGCAACCAAGTCCATGTCCTGACGCAGATTAACCGCCTGGCCGCGGACGGGATGTGCGTGATCATGACCTCGCATTTTCCGAACCACGCGTTCCTCTGCTCGGCAAAAGTGGCCCTGCTGCAGCGAGGCGGCCACTTCCAGGTGGGGAACGCCGAAGAGATCGTGACAGAGGAAAATCTGCAAAAGACGTACGGCGTGCGCGTGCGCATCGGCCAGCTCCCCGGCGACGGCGGCGGCTCCATCTCCGCCTGTGTGCCGCTTTTGACCGGCCCATAACGGCTGTTGAGACTTTGTATTTTAGGAGGAAATGGTTATGAAAAAATTGATTGGCAGCGTCGCGGGCATCCTGCTTTCCCTGGCCGTCGCCGCCTGTTCGGCGCCCACCGGCGCATCCTCGTCCGCCGCTTCCGCGGCAGCCAGCAGCGCCTCTTCTGTTGCGGCAAGTGCCGCATCGTCCGAAACATCATCTGCGGCGAGTGCCGCATCGTCTGAGGCATCGTCTGCGGCGAGTTCCACGGCCGCCGGCACGATCACCGATATGCTGGGCAACACGGTGCAGATTCCGGAAAAGATCGAGCGGATCGCGGATTCCTGGCCCGCGCATTCAGAGATCCTGATGATGCTCGGCGCCGGCGACAAGATTGTGGCCACCGCGAACACCAAACAGACCGTGCCGTGGATGTTCCACATCAATCCGTCGCTTTCGGACGCCATCACCACATCAAATAAGGATTTTAACACGGAGGATCTGGCCGCCAAACAGCCGGATATTTTCTTTATGTCGCCCGGCAACACAAACGCCGACAAGATCAAAAGCATGGGCATCCCGACCGTGCAGCTGAATTTCACCAATTATGACGAGATGAAGCAGTGCATCTCCCTCACCGCGCAGGTGCTCGGCGGCGACGCGATCACGCGTGCGGACAAATATATCCAATACCTCGACAACACGCTCGCCTCCGTCAAGCAGAAAACGGCCAACCTCTCCGCGGCGGAAAAGCCGAAGGTGCTGCACATCCAGTCCCTCGAGCCGCTGAAAGTGGACGGCTCCGACACGATCATCGACGACTGGATCACAGCAGCGGGCGGCGTCAATGCCGCGCAGGGCGTCAAAGGGAACATGAAAGAAGTCTCCATGGAACAGGTCCTGCAGTGGAACCCGGACGTCGTCATCATTGGCGTCAACACCGGCAAAGACGGCGCAGCCGAGCTGAAAGCCAACAAAGCATGGGCCAATATCAAGGCCGTTCAGGACAACAAAGTGTACAACAATCCCTCCGGCGCCTATGGCTGGGACCGCTACAGCGCGGAAGAAGTCCTGCAGGTGCAGTGGGCCGCCAAAACCCTGCACCCGGATCTGTTCCAGGACGTCAATCTGGTCCAGATGGTGCGGGAATACTACCAGACCTATCTGAACTATCCTTTGTCCACAGATGAAGCGCAGCTGATTTTGGAGGCGAAGCCGCCGGCCGACTGAGGCAAAACAGGATAAGGGGGACTTGCGGATCACGCCCGATTATGGCAAAATGGTCCTGTCGAGGTGGTTTCATGAAACAGAAGTGGAAGCTGCTGCGCGTTGGCATCGCCATCGTGGCGGCGGCTGCGTGTGTGGTGGCGCTCGTTCTTTATCTGTCCCTCCGTCAGGCCGGTCAATCACAGACCGTGGCGACCATCACGCGGCAGGGCAAAGTCATCCGCACGGTGGATTTATCCAAAGTAACGCAGACGGAGACTTTCACAGTCGGCGAAAAGGGGAATTCCAACACCATCCAGATTTCCCCAAAGGGAATCGGCGTGATTTCCGCTGACTGCCCGGACCAGATCTGTGTCCATCAGGGCATCCGCTCCCACGGGCCGGAGCCGATTGTCTGCCTGCCGCATCAGCTGAGCATCCGCTTCTCAGCGCCGGACCCCGGCGGCGTGGACGCGGTGACCGGGCGATGAACACGAAAAAACAGTCCCCCATCCGCCGCCTCACGATGCTGGCCCTGTGCGCCGCCATCGCGTTGATCCTCTCGCTGGTGGAAATGGCCATCCCGTCCTTAAGCCCGGTTCCGGGCGTCAAAATCGGCCTGCCCAATATCATGACCTTGGTCGTATTTTATCTGTATGACCGGCGCAGCGCGCTGGCCGTCCTATTGACGCGAGTTGTGCTGGCGAGCATCTTTGCCGGGCAGCTCATGATGCTGCCCTACAGCCTGAGCGGCGGACTGCTGTGTTTTGCCGTGTGTGCGCTGATTCTGCGGGCTTTCCCGCTCAAGCGCCTCTGGCTTTCGAGCATGATCGGCGCGGTCTGCCACAACATTGGCCAGATTCTGGCCGCCATCGTCCTGACCAGCACGCCGGAAATCATCTGGTATCTGCCGGTTTTGCTGGTTTCGGGCCTCATCAGCGGTTTGATCACGGGCTTTGCGGCCCAATATGTGCTGTTGCACTGGACAAAATTAAAATGGCATAGGGATTCCTGATCCCGATTTCTCGCAATAATGAATCAGCACGCTGCGGAAAATACGCTTTCGCAGCGTGCTTTTTGCATATTTGCCCGGCAAAAAGTGAAAGGTTTCGCCCTTTTCACTTCATATCCCGCTGAATTCAGCACAATTTATTAACAAATTGTAAACTTTAGCACTCTACTATTTACATTGCTAACATTGCGTGCTATACTATAGACGTACTCAGGAAGAGGGGCTCGGAAGGGTCCCGAAGGTACAAAATAACACATTCGAAAACGGAGGAATGACTTATGTTACCGACTGTGTGGAGTGAAAATTTGTTTGATGATTTGTTTGATTTTGATAAAAACTTCTTTGGTACGCGCAATCCGCTGTATGGCAAACGCGGCAAGGACCTGATGAAGACGGATGTCCAGGAAAATGACAGCGGCTATACGGTGGACATCGACCTGCCGGGCTTTAAGAAGGACGAAGTAAACGTCGAATTGAAGGACGGCTACCTCACTGTCAGCGCTTCCAAGGGCCTGAACAGGGACGAAAAGGACAAGGAAGGCCATTACATCCGCCAGGAACGCTACACCGGCGCTTGCAGCCGCAGCTTCTATGTCGGCGATGTGCAGCCGGAAGACGTCAAGGCAAAGTTCGAGGATGGCGTGTTGAAGCTGACGGTTCCGAAGAAAGACGCGCCGGCGCTGGAAGCGAAGAACAAGGTCACGATTGAATAAAAAATCGCGGCAGCTAATATTTGAAAAAACACGAACGCCCCCTTTGGGGAGGCCCTTTGGCCGCTCCAAAAGGGGCGTTTTGTTGTATTTTGCAGCAGTGTGTCGTCAAAAACTTTTTCAGAAATCCGCAAAAGGCACGCAGGTTTATGTTCGTTTACTTTCCTTGCTGTTTGGGATATAATAAGAGCAGATATAAAGAAAACTTGAGATTTCAAGAATAGGAAGGGGAATTTTTATGAATTTGGCGAAAATTTCAGCAAACGGCCAAATCACCGTACCAGTGGAAATCCGACGGCAGCTCGGCCTGAAAGCCGGAGATAAAATTCTGTTCCTTCAAAAGCAAAACGGGGAGATCACTATCAGTAATGCCTCCGCGGCAGCTATCCGCAAAGCGCAGGCCGCCTTTGTCGGGGCTGCAAAAGCGATGGGGGTTTCCGGCGAAGAGGATGTTCAGGCGCTGATAGATGAAGTGCGCTACGGCAAGGACCAACCAAATGCGGGTGCTGATTGATACAAACATTCTTTTTTCCGCATTGCTCTTTCCGCGGTCAAAACCAGCAAAAGCGCTGTTCTACATCGCGGATAACCACGAGATCGTCTTATGCGATCGAAATATTGCAGAGCTGCGGGACATTCTTGAGCGGAAAGCGCCTCAATTTCTGCCGGATGCGGAAGTGTTCCTTGCAGAATTGTCCTATGAACTGATTCCTGCGGTCGACCACGCGGAAAAACTGATCCGCGATGCCAAAGACCAGCCCATCTTAAATGCAGCGATCGTATCGGGTGTAGACATGATCTTGACAGGAGATAAGGATTTTTTGAGCCTTGATATGGAACACCCAAAATGCATGACCGCTGCACAATTTTTGGCGTGCGAGCATGTAGAGGAGTAACCGCAAACGCCCCCTTTGGGGAGGCCCTTTGGCCGCTCCAAAAGGGGCGTTTTTCCGCCGCAGACATGGCGGGCGCATCCATCTGCGGCAAAAGGGCATCCGAAAGTTGATACGGACGGCGCCGGACAAGCTGATTGACTATGCAGGAATTTTCGGAACATAAATTTTCCGGTATATTTTCGTGCAAAGTATTGTTTTTCTCGTGCAAATGGCATATACTAAAAGTGCTATTTGAAAGGGGTTGATGATATGGCTGGAAATACCACAAACATCAGTATCCGCATGGACGCGGATTTGAAAGCAAAGGCCGATGCCCTGTTCGCGGAACTCGGCATGAATTTGTCGACGGCGTTCAACATTTTTGTTCGCCAGTCGCTTCGTGAGGGCGGCATCCCCTTTGACGTCAAGCTGGAACAGCCCAACGAAGAAACCATTGCAGCCATCCGGGAGGCAGAAAGGATTGCGCACGATCCCAACGTGAAGCATTACTCCGATGTGGAAGAAGCACTCCGGGAGCTGAAACGATGAAGCGCGACATTGTTTGGACGACAGAATTCAAAAAAGACTACAAACGGGCGATTAAGCGGCATATGAACATAGACCTGCTGGATAATATTATCCGGGCCTTGTCGCGGGGCGAAAAATTGCCCGAGAAAAACAAAGACCACGATCTTTCCGGCGATTGGGTGGGATGCCGGGAATGTCACATTCAGCCGGACTGGCTGCTCATCTACCGCATAGAAGACGATGTGCTGGTATTGACGCTGACCCGTACCGGAACACACAGCGATTTATTTGACAAATGATTTCAGGCTGGCCGCCGTACAGGTTTTTCTCTGTACGGCGGTTTTTCCATGCCGGCCAGCACGCTGGCTCCCGGCCTTTGGGATCGCCCTACTTCTACACAGAGAGCGCGGATAGAAAAATGCTCTAAGGAACCATTTCATGAGCCATGGGAAAATCCCGCGATTCAGAAGTCCCTTAGAGCATAGAACATCCGCCGCATTCCGGAACACGTCATACCGGGCAGCGTTCAAAATCCCGTTTGCTGTGCATCAAGCGATACAGCAGTAAATTTTTAAAGATGTATTTTCCAGATGCAGAATCACAGAATCACATTGATCTGCTTGCCGTCCAGGTAGCCCGTCACATTGTCGAACGTGATGTGCGCGCGGGCAATCATGGCTTCTTTCGTCGCAAAGGCGGCGTGCGGCGTCAGGACGGTATTTTTCGCGTGCAGCAGCGGGTAATCCTGCGGGATGGGCGGCTCCATGTCAAAGACATCCAGGCCCGCGCCGGCGATCTGCCCGGCGTTCAGCGCATCAGCGAGCGCAGCGTTATCCACCACCGGGCCGCGCGCCGTATTGATCAAAACAGCGGTGGGCTTCATCAGCGCGAGCTGTTCCTTGCCAATCATGCCGCGCGTCTCGTCCGTGCACGGCACATGCAGCGTGACGATGTCGCTCTCACGCAGCAGCTCTTCGAGCGACACAAAATGGACGCCCTTCTGCTCCAGGGCAGGCTTGACCGTCCGGCTGTAGGCCAGCAGCTTGCAGCCAAACACCGACGCAATCTCCGCCACACGCGAGCCAATGGCGCCTGTTCCGACAATACCCATGGTCTTTCCCTTCAGCTCCGGGCCCACCAGGCCGTCCTTGGTGCCGCCTGTGCGGGCGCGCTGGTCGCAGGCAGGGATGCTGCGGTACAGGCTGATCATCAGGCCAAACGCCAGCTCCGCCACGGCATTCGTCGAATAGCCCGCCGCATTGCTGACCTTGATTCCGCGCGCTTTGCAGGTCTCCAGCGGGATATGATCCACGCCTGTAAAAGCCACCGCGATCATTTTCAGGTTCGGGCACGCCTCGACTGCCTCCGCCGGAAGCGGCTGGTTCGCGACGATCAGGATCTCCGCATCGCGGATGCGGTCGATCAGCTTGGCTGTATCTGTCTCACGCTGCTCATAATAGGTCAGGGTATGGCCGGCCTGCTCGAGTGGTTTTGCGAGCGAATCGATCAGGCTGCGATCCACGCCCAGCGGTTCCATAGCTACGATTTTCATATACATGCGTCCTTTCTTTTGACGGGTGGATTGGCGGTGCATAGAATAGATGTGTGAATTTCGACAATTCGCACAGCATTTTTGCGCTGCTTTTCTATTTTTAAGCATCTTTAATAATATTGTACGCAGAATTGTACGATCTGTCAAATCAAAAATACGCCCAAGGCGATCGAACGCCGCGGGCGCATTTTGAAAATTATAGATCATAGATCAGGATTGTGTGGAAGGCCCCTCGGCACAGGCCCGGACCAGTTCCAGCAGGATTTGCACGCACTGCTCCATTGCCTCGACCGTAATATGCTCGAACGGGCCGTGGCAGGCGTAGCCGCCGGTGCCGAGGTTCGGACAGGGCAGGCCCCGCTCGCTGAGGACGGCGCCGTCCGTACCGCCGCGGATCGGTTCCTCGCGCGGCGTGAGTCCGGTCGCCGCGATGGCCTTTTTGGCATATTCGATGATCGCAGGGTGCGGCTGCACAAATTCCGCCATATTGCGATACCCGTCCTGGATGACCAGTGCGGCCGTACCCGCCCCATACTTTTCATTGAGCAGGTCCGCGATATGGCGGAGCATTTCCTTGCGGATGGCGAAATGCGCGGCATCATGGTCGCGGATGATATAATGCAGCTGCGCCTGCTCCACATTTCCCTGCATATCCGTCAGATGGAAAAAGCCTTCCCTGCCCTCCGTATGTTCCGGGACTTCGCCTGCCGGCAGCATGGCGTCCGCTTCCATGGCAATGCGGGCCGCATTGTGCATCTTGTTTTTCGCGCTGCCGGGGTGGATATTGCGGCCATGAATGGTCAGTTCCGCGCTGCACGCGTTGAAATTTTCAAAGGAGAGCACAGCCGGGTCACCGCCGTCCACCGTATAGGCAAACTGCGCGCCAAAGCCCGGGATGTCAAAATGCGCCGGGCCCTGGCCGATTTCCTCATCCGGCGTAAAAGCGATACACAATGGCCCATGCGGCCGGTTTTCCCGCAAGATGCGCTCGCAGGCAGTGACGATTTCGGCGATGCCCGCCTTATCGTCCGCGCCCAAAAGCGTCGAGCCGTCGGTCGTGATAAGCGTCTGGCCCTTGAGCTGTTTCAGGTGTGGGAACTGATCCGGCGAAAGCGTCAGGCCATGGCCCAGATTGATGCTGCCGCCGTCATACGATGCGTGGATTTGCGGCTGTACATGTTCGCCGCAAAAATCCGGCGCTGTATCCATATGGGCGATCAAGCCAAGCGCAGGCCTGTCCGCCAGGCCGGGCGTGGCCGGAATTTTGGCATAGACATAGCCGGTGTCCGACAAGCGGACGTCCACCAGGCCGAGTGCTTTCAGTTCCGATTCCAACAGCCGGGCGAGGTCCCACTCCCGCACGGCGCTGGGACTGCCCTTCCCGTCTGGGTCCGAAGTGGTGTGGACGGCGATATACTTCAAAAATCGATCCTGAACCTGCATGCAAAACATCCTTTCCGCTTTTTCCTTTCCAGTATACCGATTCCTGTGGCAGATGGCAACCAGAGATTGGAAAAAGCCAAAACAAAAAACGGCGGTACCGGGATTTCCCCGGCACCGCCGCAACGCAAATACACTACATTTATCTTGTTGAGATTTGGTTTAGTTGATGTTTAACCATTTCCTCAGGCCAGCGCATTATTGCGTGACAGCCGTAAAGACCTTGTAGTTGACACCCGCGATATTGACGTAGACGCCCACACCGCCGACAGCCTTTTCAGCCTTAATGGTGCAGAGATAGTCGCCGTTTGCATCCGGATAATAGGCCTTATTGTAGGAAGTGGAGAGAGCCGTGCCATTTGCCGTTGTGAAGGTAAACGGAGCGCTCTTGTCCTTCAGGGAGATCTTGAAGGTGTAGGTCTTGCCAACCGGCAGGTTGACGTTCATGGTCGTGTCAGAGGTAAACGGACGTTCCGTGACCTTTGCCATGAAGACCTTCTGGTTATTCACATAGATGCCCGTCGCTTCGCCGACCTTACCAGCCGCATAAACCTGGTAAGCACCGGAAGTGCCGTTCCAGACATTCAGCGTGTTGGTGCCAATGACCTTGCCATTGCCGGTCACATAGTTGAAGGAGTTAATCGTCTTGCCATTCACAGAGAAGAAGGTGACGTCCTTGGAAGTGGACTGTGCCACGTCGATCATATCCGTCGGGCCAACGAGCTTGCCGTCGACATAAGCGAGGACAGGCGTATCGGTGACAGACACATCGATTGTCTCAGTGACCTGGGTGCCATCAGCGACAGTTCCAACAACCGTAATGGTAGCTGTGCCATTCTTGACGCCAGTGATCTTCGCAGACCAGTTGCTCTTGCCCTGCGTGCCGGTCGTAACCGTTGCGACGGACGTGTCAGAGCTGGAGAAGCGAACGTTCGTCAGATTCTGGCTGCCGTTCGGGGTTGCATAGATGGTCATCTCTTCGCCAGGCTGCACATAATTTGCGCTAGTCGTGAGGGAGAAGCC
>ERZ1090878.418-NODE-419-length-23348-cov-10.296999_pt1 | contig 23348 bp, 18 predicted proteins | sample MGYA00478473_ERZ1090878 | MGnify/ENA primary metagenome ERZ1090878 (study PRJEB33644, sample SAMEA5815720) | chicken gut metagenome | biome: Chicken; feature: Gastrointestinal Tract; material: Caecum | place: Ireland | collected 2019-01-01 | study: A study of the... | reverse complement strand
TCTACACTTCTAGCTTCGTCGGCAGCGTCAGATGTGTATAAGAGACAGGGATTCTTATGGCGAAGTATGTGGGGATTTTAATTATTTGTGCTGTTATATTACTGCTTTTTATAGCATTGGATATTGGCATGCTCATATCTATAGTACGTTCTGGAGATGAACGCAGACAGATCATTGTCTGGAAGGCCAGTGCTTTTACCCTTATGGGAGTGACAGGAGCTTTGATCATTGAGATCATCGAAAACCTGGCAACAGGACAGGAGATGACCATGAATCCTTTCGTTCATCTGACAACTACGGCCATCGTTTATTTTGGCGCATTGTTATTTTTTAAGAAAAGGTATGGTGGCTGATATGTTAAATAAGATCAGAGAACTGCGGAAAGCCCTGGGGATCTCCCAGGAGGAACTGGCGAAAAACTGCGGAGTGTCCAGGCAGACAGTAAACGCCATAGAAAATAATAAATACGATCCTACCCTGGCTCTGGCTTTCCGCCTGGCCAGGGAGCTGCGTGTAACGGTAGATGGATTGTTTGTATTTCATGGAGAGTAGGATGTTGGAGATCTTTAAAGGGACAGTCCGCCCAGATTCCGCAGATAAAAGACCGCCAGCTGGGTCCTGTCCCGAAGTTCCAGTTTCTCCAGAATGGCGCTGAGATAATTCCGGACTGTGCCTTCGCTTAAATATAATTTCCCTGCGATCTCCTTGTTGCTCAGGCCCTGAGCTACAAGATCGATCACTTCTAATTCCCTGGGACCGATGTGATAATCCTCCCAGGGAAAACTTTTCTGACTGGTTAAAAGACCCGGGAGCTTTGCGGTGATCTCGCTGCCATAAACGGTCTGGCCGGAGTAGATGGCTTTCAGGGCAGGAATGATACTGTTGTAATCCTGCTTTAGAAGATAGCCTTTGGCTCCCAGTTTTAAAGCCTGGATAATGTATTCGTCATCCAGGAAGGTGGTAAGGAGCAGGATCCTGGCCTGGGGATATCGGGAGAGGATTTCCTTTGAAGCGGCCAGGCCGTCCATTTCTTCCATCCGGATATCCATGAGCAGGATATCCGGATCCAGGGAGGTATAGAGAGATATGGCCTCTTTTCCGTTTTTTCCGGAACCGCAGACCTGGATCTCCGGATCTGCTTCCAGAATGGTCTTTAAAGCTGTGGTAATAAAAAAATCATCATCTACGATCAAAACTTTCATATGTAAACTCCTGTTTTTCTTTTGGGATGGTGACAAAAATCTGAAATCCCTTTGTACTTTCAAAATGAATAGAACCTTTTAAAGCCTCCACTCTTTCCTGCATATTGGAAAGACCGATGCCTCCGCCGGGAGAACTGTCTTTCCCAATGCCGTTGTCCCGGATGATCAGCTGATACATGGCCGGATGTTCCCGAAGAGTTACCCAGGCTTTATCCCCCTGGCTGTGAAGGGAAATATTGGAAAGTCCCTCCTTCAGGATGGCGATAAAGCAGTACCGCACTTTGGGCGGAGGAGGCGTGCCTATATCGTATTCCAGAGATACCGGGCAGTAGTGGAAGGAGGCTATGAGATTTTCCACAGTTTCCCTTAAATTTACCGCTTCATCATGAAGATCATGGACACTTTCCCGTATATTATCCATAGCAGTGTTTAAAGTATCCTCCAGCTGAGAAAGAGGCTGGGCGGCAGCAGGATCCCGGAACATGGTCTTCATAGCCCCGGTCATAAGAATGGCCCGGGAAAGCATGTGTCCTACATGGTCATGGATCTCTCTGGCGATCCGGTTCCGTTCCTTTAAGGTGGCGGCGTAGATCTCATAATTCTGTTTCTCGATCAATGTTTTATTCTTTTCTTTTAACAGCAGACTCCTCTCGATCCCATCATCCCGTACCTTTTTATAATCCAGAGAAAGCTTCTCATAGGACGCGCTGCGGTACCATAAAAGTCCCCCCAGAAACATTCCCATCAAAAGATAATAGATCACAAAAGAAGAATATCCGGAGGCCGGAAAATAAAACAGGATCCCCAAAGGAACCAGGGACCGGAGCTTCCGGGAGAAAAGCTGTTCTTCAGAAAAGTAATCATAGGCCAGCAGAGGATAGAAAAAAACTCCCTGGGGAAAGGCCAGACTCATCAGGCCGTAGGCTGCCAGGCCGGGAAGGAGAAAGATATCTTTTCGCCAGATTTCCAGGCTGGCAGAAAGGGCTGCCGCCAGAAAAAAGAATCCCACATAGACAGGATCAGGCTGGATCAGCAGACAGGACCCCAGAGAATAGAGAAGAAGCAGGGCTTTATCTGTAAGACGGTTCAAAATAGATTCCTCCTTTCCGGCTGCCGGCACGGCTATATTCGCTGATTTTCAGTATACCACAAAGCGGGGAGCCAAGCGGGCAGTTATGTTCATTTGGCGACCGCCAGTGATACTAGCCGCTCTGCGGCTAGTATATCATAATTTCCCCGGAATGCCTATGTGACATTTGTCATGGCAGATCCTGACAGGAGACACTGTGAAGAGGAAAGAAACTCTGGTATGATGATGTCAGAATCAAGAAGGGAAAACCGGCCAGGTATTTTATGCCGGCTTTTCGGGAAAGGAGACTGGAACATGTCTATGATTGAAATCAGAAATCTGGTAAAAAGATATAAAGATACCGTAGCCCTGGATCACCTGAACCTGGATATTGAGGAGGGGGAGATCTTCGGTCTTCTGGGGCCAAACGGCTCGGGAAAAACCACAGCGATCAACTGTCTGCTGGCTCTTTTAAAATTTGATAAAGGAAGCATTAAGATCTTCGGAAAAGAGATGGGGCCGGACAGCTATGAGATCAAACGGCAGATCGGTATCGTGATGCAGAATGTGGCGGTTTTTAATGAGCTGACTGTTTATGAAAATATTGATTATTTCTGCGGCCTTTACGTGCCCGATAAAAAGGAACGGAAAAAGCTGGTGGAGGAGGCCATAGCCTTTACCGGACTGGAAGGCTATGAGAAGAAAAGGCCGAAAAAGCTGTCCGGAGGACTTCTCAGGAGGCTGAATATTGCCTGCGGCATTGCCCATAAGCCCAGACTGGTGATCCTGGATGAGCCTACGGTGGCGGTAGATCCCCAGAGCCGGAATAAGATCCTGGAAGGAATCTGTCAGATGAACCGTCAGGGTTCCACCATTATCTACACTTCTCACTATATGGAAGAGGTAGAACAGGTCTGCAGCCGGATCGCCATACTGGATAAGGGCCGGTGTCTGGCTCTGGGAACGAAAGAAGAATTGAAAAACATGATCAAGACCGGAGAGAAAGTCCATATAGAAGGGATACATCTCACCGAGGAACAACTGGAAAGGATCCGCCATATGCCTCAGGTATTTTCCACTGTTTATGAGGAGGAAAATCTGACTCTGCGTTTTGAGGGGACCGGAAGCCATCTGCTGAGTCTTCTCCGCTACATGGAGGAAGAGCACCTTACCTGCGGCAGGTGTTTTTCCGAGCTGCCCACTTTAAATGATGTATTCCTGGAGATCACCGGGAAAGAGCTGAGAGATTAGGAGGGAAAGATATGTTTCAGATCATGAAAAGACAGATCCTGGTCAATATCCGGGAAAAATCAAATATTTTCTGGACCCTGCTCTTCCCTTTGATCCTGGCTACCCTCTTTCATTTTACCCTGGGAGGGACTATGGGAAGACATGCCATGGAAGATGTCCAGGCAGCTTTTGTCACAGATCAGAGTGCAGATCCTAAGGAAGAGGAAGCCTTTCTGGAATATCTGAAAAGCTTTGACGGGGACTGGTTTCAGATCCTCCCTATGAGTGAGGAAGAGGCCGCAGAGGCCCTGAAAAATGATGAGATCCTGGGAATCTTCTACGGCGGCGAGGAGAAGAAACTGGTGATCGGAGAAGATTCTACTTATACCAGTATCCTTTCCCAGACCCTGGATATCTATGAGAAGAATGAACATATGCTGGCCCAGATCGCAGGGGAACATCCGGAAAATCTCCAGGCCGCCATAGAGGCTGTAAACGACTGGGGAAGCTATACAGAAACGGTAACTTTCCAGGGGGATTCTCTGGATAATGTACAGAATTACTTTTTTGCCCTTATTGCCATGACCTGTCTCTATGGAAGCTTTATGGGTATGTATAATACCGTGGGGGTACAGGCCAATACTTCCGATCTTGGAGCCAGACTGGCGGCAGGCTGTGTAAAACGGTATAAGACTATTACTGCCAGTCTCCTTTCTTCCTGGCTGATCAGCTTCGGGGAAATCCTGGCGCTGCTTTTCTATATGGGCCGGATCCTGGGAGATATCCATCTGGGAGAACAGGCGGGAGAAATCCTGGTGATCTGCTTTATTGCTACTATGTACTCCTCCAGTATGGGAATGGTGGTAGGCACGGTAGGAACCTGGAGCACAAATCTGAAAAACGGTATTATCGTAGCTCTGACTATGGCCTGTTCCTTTGCGGCGGATCTGATGATCAGCGGCGTGAAGGAAGCCATCGAGAAATATGTTCCGGTGATAAACCGGCTCAATCCGGGGGCTTTGATCACTGACGCTTTTTACAGTGTGCTGGTCTATCAGGACATGGAAAAATATCAGAGAAGCCTGTTTTTGCTGGCACTTTTTGGCGTCCTGCTTCTTGGGGCCGCAGTTTTATCAATGAGGAGAATGCGATATGAAAGTATATAAAGGTTATCTCATCGCCATAAAGAGAAACATTTCCACCATTATTCTATACTGCACGATTTTCCTGGGAGTGGCAGTTTCTATGGTTTATCTTTCCGGCAGAGAAGAAGCCGGGGGTTCCTATGCCCAGATGAGACTTTCCGTAGGGGTGGTGGACCGGGATAACAGTCTGTGGTCCAAGGCTTTAGAAGATTATCTGGAGAAATATCATGATGTGACGGTAATGAAAGATGATATGGACGAATTGGCAGAGGCTGTTTACAGCAGACAGATCCGGTATGCAGTGATCGTACCGGAAGGGTTTTATGAAGACTGTATACAGGGAAAGAAAAAAGTCGAAGCAGTTACAGAATCCGGAAGCCAGTGGGAATATTATGTGAATGGCCGTATTGATGATTTTATCAACAGTGCCAGGGTGTATCTGGCAGGGGGCTATTCTCAGGAAGAAGCGATGAAAAACGTACTGGATACCGGGGATATCCGGGCAGAGGTGGAGCTGGAAAGTTCCAGAGAGGATCTGGGGATTTACAATGTGTTCCGTTTTATGCCGTATCTGTATTTCAGTATCCTTTGTTTTGTCCTGGGGCTGATCCAGAAAGAATATCAGAATATAGATATACGCCGGAGGCTCCAGGCTTCCAGCCTGACCCTGAGGAATAAAAATATCCAAAGTCTTCTGGCTTTCTTTACTGTAGGGATCTTTTCCTGGGTGCTTTGTGAAGGGATCGGAGTCCTTACCTGTTTTTCAGAATTCCGGAGTAATCCCAACTGGTGGCTGATCCTTCTCAATGGATTTACCATTATGCTGGGAGCACTGGCGGCAGCCTTTTTTGTTGGCTCTATGGCCAGGACGGATGCGGCGGTAAATGGAATGGCAAATGTGCTGAGTCTGGGCTTCTGCTTTCTGGGCGGGATCTTTGTTCCCCTGGAAATGCTCACCGGAGTGGTCAGAAGGATCGGGCAGTTTTTCCCTACCTACTGGTATGCCCAGAATATTTCCATCCTCAGCTTTAATGAGACCCTGACCGAATCTTTAAAGACCACCCTTTTTCAGGGGATGGGGATCCAGATCCTCTTTGCCCTGGCCTGTGTGGCGGTGGCTCTGGCTATTGGCAGGGCAAAGAGGCAGGAGGAGTAGGTTCACTTTTTATCAGGATTTATGAACAGGAATCCGATCCCAAGTGCCATAGACAGTAACTGTGACAGGGGCACGCTTACCCAGGTGCCGAAGATCCCCGCCAGTCTGGGAACAAAAAGGAGCAGCAGTGCCAGGAGCACCGGTTCCCCGTAGATCAGCAGATAAGCTCGCAGATCCTTCCCTGTGGCATAGAAGTAAGAGGTAGTCACCCTGGATATACTGACGAACAGGTATCCTGCCAGGAATACGGGAAGGATACGGCTGATCTCGCTGGTGACTTCAGAGGAGGCGCCGAAGAGGGCACCTGCCTGTCCCCGGAGCAGGAAGAGCAGCACTACGCAGACCAGGCTGACCAGGAAGGAAAAACGGTAGGCCAGATTCCGAAGCTGCCGGGTCTTCTCCTCTTTTCTCTGACCGTAGGACAGGCTTAACAGAGGCTGGCAGCCGTCGCTGACTCCCTGGAGGAGGAGCTGGACCACGCAGCAGATATAGCTTACAGGAGCGTAGCAGGTTACAGCCATGGCTCCGCCGAAAATAGAGGCGCTTTTGTTTACCAGGATCAGGGTGATATTAGGAGCAAAAGTCAGGCCAAAAGGTGAGATCCCTACCTGGAAGATTTTTCTGATAAGGAGAAGGGCGTTTTCTCTAAAGGAGAATACCGGCCTTTCTCTTTTTCGTATAAAGAAGAACAGACATACCAGGAAGGTCACTCCCTGGCCGATATCTGTGGCAATAGCGGCGCCCATCATCCCCATGGGGAAATGCCATACCATGAGATAATCCAGGGCAATATTGGTGAGAAATCCTGCGATCATGGCAGCCATGGCCGTCACTGAGCCGCCCATATTCCGGATAAAGGGAACAAGCCCGGTACCCAGCACCTGGAACACAGCCCCCAGGGAAATAAAGAAAATATATTCTTTTCCCAGGGAATAGATCTCTCCTGTGGCGCCGAAAAGTCTCAGTACCGGAGCCCCCGCCCCCATCAGAAGGAAGGTGAAAAGAATGCCCAGGCCCAGAAGAAGATAAAGGGCCATACTGAAAAACTCCCGGCTTCTTCGGGGCTTTTGATTTCCCATGGAGATGGAGTATTCCACAGCGCCGCCCATTCCTATACCGGTGCCGGTGGCCTGGAGAAAGGCCGTCAGGGGATAGGCTACGTTAATAGCGGCCAGAGCGCTGTCCCCCATGGCGTTTCCTACAAAAAATCCGTCGGCGATAGAATAAATGCCGGACAGGGCGAAGGCCAGCATGGAGGGGATCACATACTGAAAAAATTCTTTATGGTCTTTCATCTGCCTGTGTCTCCCGGAAAACTTATTGATGATAATAACTGAAGAAATCTTTCATTTTTTCAGAGGCCTCTTTTAAGACCTCGATACGGGGCAGGTAAACAATCCGGAAATGATCCGGCTGGTGCCAGTTGAAGCCGCCTCCATGGACGATCAGGATCTTCTTTTCCCGGAGAAGATCCAGGGCGAATTTTTCATCATCCAGGATATTAAACCGTTTTACGTCCATTTTCGGGAAGATGTAGAATGCGGCCTTAGGCTTTACGCAGCTGATCCCCGGGATATCCAGAAGCTGTTTGTAAATAAATTCCCGCTGTTCATAGATCCTTCCGCCGGGCAGGATATAATCGTTTACACTCTGATGGCCGCCCAGGGCTGTCTGAACAATGGATTGGGCGGGAACATTGGAGCACAGACGCATATTAGAGAGCATTTTGAGTCCTTCAATATAGTCTTTTGCGATTCTTTTGTTTCCGCTGAGGATCATCCAGCCGATCCGGAAACCGGCGATCATATGGGATTTTGACAGACCGCTGAAGGTAACACAGAACAGGTCGGGAGCCAGGGAGGCGATGGACACATGTTCTTCCCCGTCCATGACCAGACGGTCGTAAATTTCATCAGAGAAAATGATCAGCTGATGTTCTCTGGCAATATCCACGATCTGCTGTAAAACCTCTCTGGGATAAAGAGCTCCTGTAGGGTTGTTGGGATTGATGATAACAATAGCTTTTGTCCGGTCTGTGATCTTCTTTTTGATATCTTCCATGTCCGGATACCAGTCGGACTGCTCGTCGCAGATATAGTGAACGGCTTTTCCTCCTGCTAAAGTGGCGCAGGCAGTCCACAGAGGATAGTCCGGAGAAGGGATCAGGATCTCGTCTCCATTGTCCAGCAGTGCGGACATACTCAGGTTGATCAGTTCGCTGACTCCGTTTCCCGTATAGATATCTTCCATAGATAAATTGGGGATCTTCTTTAGCTGGGCATACTGCATGATGGCTTTTCTGGCAGAGAACAGCCCCTTTGCGGAAGAATAACCTTCGCAGTCGGTAAGCTGCCGGCGCATGTCGTAGATCACTTCGTCCGGGGTTTTAAAGCCAAAGGGCGCCGGATTGCCGATGTTCAGCTTCAGGATCTGCATCCCTGCGTCTTCCATTCTTTCGGCTTCGTCTACCACCGGTCCCCTTACGTCGTATAATACATTGTCTAATTTAGATGATTTCTTAAATTCTCTCATTTTTCTTTCTCCCCTGGTCTGATTTGTCTGATTTTCTTTTCCCATTAACCATTCTTCCTCCACCTGGAGGGTTTCCGCCAGGAAATGAAGAATGTCTCCTCTGGGAAGGGTCTTTCCGTTTACATATTGACTGATATGGCTTTTTCCAAGTTTAACCCCCTGCTGGGAAGCGATGCGGATAAGATCCACCTGCTTTTTGCCCTGGAGGTCCATTGCCGTCTTTAATCTTTCAGCAAAAGTTTCTTTTAACATATTTTTCCTCCGAAAGTTCAACAGATTGACTGCATTATAGTACATATTTATGAAAAGTTCAATAGAAAATATGAAAAGTTCAAAAATAAATATAAAAAACAGAAAAAAGTTCAATTTCAGAGGCTGATAAGGGCAATAGAAAAGTCTGACAGAAAGCGGTTGAATTTTATATAGGAAGGTGATACCCTCAGTGTACAAGATTAACGATGGGAGAAATAATGGATATGAATGAGAAGAAAGCCTTCCGCCCTGTCTGGGGGCTGTCCAGAGAAGCGGAAGAAAAACAGCTGGCTCTGATCCTGGATACGGCCCGGGAAAACTTTGAAAAAACCAGGGAGAATATCCGGGGGTTGTCAGAAGAACTTCATGATTTAATAGAAACCTATGGGCCGAAAGATAAGGAAGCTCTTTCTCTTCTCCATAACACCCAGTCTCAGTTAAAAGAAAACCAGAGAGAACTTCTCCGGTGTGAGCGGGCAAGAAAGAAACCTTATTTCGGCCGGATCGATTTTAAAGATTCCAAGACCCCCTGGGAGGAATCTTACTATGTGGGGAGAGTGGGGATCACCAAGGGAAATACAGAGCCTCTGGTCATTGACTGGAGAGCTCCGGTGGCGTCCGTTTATTATGAAAACGCCCTGGGGCCCTGCAGCTATACGGTAAAAGACCAGGGGACTTATCATATTGATCTGCGGCGGAAACGGACTTATGAGATTGAAAATGACCGGCTGAAAGATTTTTATGATTCGGATATCGTAGCCACAGACGAGCTTTTGAACAAATATCTGGCAAAGAATAAGAAAGCAGTCCTGGGAGAGATCATCGCCACCATACAGAAGGAACAAAATGAGATCATCCGAAAATCCCCCAAGACAAACATGATCGTTCAGGGAGTGGCCGGCTCCGGAAAGACAACGGTGGCTATGCACCGGATCTCCTATATACTGTACAACTATAAAGAAACCTTCCGTCCGGAGGATTTTTACATTATCGGAAGCAACGGGCTCCTGCTGAACTATATCACCAGTGTTCTGCCGGATCTGGACGTATACGGGGTATCTCAGATGACCATGGAACAGCTGTTTGTAAGGCTGCTCTATGAGGACTGGGATGAGGAAAAATATCAGATCCGTCAGGTGGATAAAGAGGATAAAAATATAACGTTAAAAGGAAGCCTAGGCTGGTTTCATGATCTGGAAGATTTCTGCAGGGAATATGAAAAGGCCGCGGTCCCCCAGGAAGATATACGTCTGGAAAAAACCGGAGTTCTTCTTCTTGGCAGAGAATCCATCCTCCGGTATCTGGAGAGCAATCCCCAGATGTCTATGGAAGAAAAGATCCTGATGCTGAATAAGATCCTTACGGCAAAACTGGAAAATGAGCTGACAGGAAAGGAGATTTCCTATACTCCGGAAGAGAAAAAAGAATTATTCCGTTCCTGCAGATGGCATTTCGGAAAGAAAGAATGGAAAGGTTCTATACTGGAATTATATGAGGAGTTTCTCAAAAAGCAGAAGGAAAAAGGTATTGAGGTTTCCTATATAGAAAAGGAATTTGACCTGTATGACCTGGCCGCCCTGGCCTATCTTTACAAAAGGATCAAGGAGACAGACGGTATCCGGGAGGCCAGTCATGTGATCGTGGACGAGGCCCAGGATTTCGGCATGATGGCCTATGGAGCGCTGGCGTACTGCCTTCGGGGATGTACCTATACAATCATGGGAGATATCTCCCAGAATATCCATTTCGGGTATGGACTCAATGACTGGGAGGAGCTTGGGAAACTGCTGCTTACAGGCCCCTACGACAGCTTTCAGGTGTTGAAAAAGAGCTACCGGAATACAGTGGAGATTTCCAGATTTGCCACAGAGATCCTCCGCCATGGAAACTTCCCGGTTTATCCTGTGGAACCTGTCCGCCGCCATGGAAAAGAAGTATCCATGGTCGCCTGCAAAGGTGAAAAAGAACAGATAGAAAAGACGGTTAAGATCCTGAAAAAATGGCAGGAAGAAGGCCGTGAAACCATAGGGGTGATCTGCCGGGACCAGGAAGAAACCAGAAGAGTCAGCCGGGAATTGGAAAAACAGATCTCTCTGGCTGATAATGATCCGGAGACGGCCAGGTTCGACAGGGGGATCCTGGTGCTGCCGGTGGAATATACAAAAGGACTGGAGTTTGACGCAGTGCTCCTTTATGACCCTTCCAAAGAGAAATATCCCTGGGAAGACGGCTATGTAAAATTGCTGTATGTGGCGGCGACCAGGGCCCTTCATGAACTGGCAGTGGTCCATGGAGAGGACCTTACAGATCTGATCGAAAAACCGGTGCCGGCAAAGAAGCAGATGGAGATCCTGGAAGGGAAAAAACAAGATCCGGGAAAGGCTGCGGATGGCAAAAAGAGAGAAAAACAGCCCCGGAGAAGAGGTCATTACCCAGTAAAAGCAGAGGAAAAAACAGAAGAGCGTAGGAAAGAGGCCTCCTCATCAATAGAAGAGATCCGGCTGATCCAGAAGGCACCCAGACCTCTTCCTGTAAATCCTTCGCCCCGGGGGTTTGGGGATATCCCGGATACCCAGATTTTAAGATCTTTAATGGAGGGAGAGAAGCCCGGTCCCGGGGAAGGGGAGATCCTGGAGGTAAAGAAAAGCAGAGCCTGTCTGACTCTAAGGAGCAGGTACGGTACCCTGCGGCTGACCCCTCTGGGCGCCTCTGTGATCCGGGTACAGTTTATCCGGGGAAAAGACGGAAAGTTCCCTCAGGGCTGCTGGGACAGCGAGCCGGAAACTGCAGTGGCCTGGAGCGCCAGGGCAGGGAAGAATACGGTGGAGCTTGCCACAGATCAGCTGGTTGTACGGATCAGGAAAAAGACGGGAGCTCTCACATTTTTCGATATCAGGGGAAAGAAGCTGCTGGAAGAAGATCAGAAAATTCCCAGAACAGCAGACGGAAGGTCCAGGACCAGGACCTGTTTTGCATGGGCGAGAGAAGAAAAGATTCTTGCAAAAGGGATCCTGGCAGCCAATCAGGAACCTTTAAGCCACAAGGCCAGATACATCAGTTTCGGCGGGAAAAAGATGCGTATGCCTCTGATCTGGTCTTACCGGGGATACGGCCTTGGGATCGGATCCGGACATACGGTCCTGTGCTGTGATATTCCCATGTACGGAACCTATGTGTACACAGAAGGAGAAGCCCAGGCAGATTATTATTTTATTTACGGAGACTATGAAACTGTGGCAGGATACCATAAACAACTTGGTGTATAAAGGAGGGGAAAATGAAAATATTAGTGATCGAAGATGACCAGGGACTGCGCCAGGGCATTGCTTTTTCTCTGACTCAGGAAGGCTACCAGGTACTTCAGGCTTCAAGCGGGAAGGAGGGATACCGGCTTTTTTTGCAGGAAAGCCCTCTGGGGATCCTGCTTGACCTGAACCTTCCTGATATGGACGGAAACGACCTGTGCCGGAAGATCCGGGAAACTTCTCAGGTGCCTATTCTCATGCTTACAGCCAGGGATATGGAGACGGATGAGATCATGGGCCTATCCCAGGGAGCGGATGATTATATGACAAAACCTTTTTCCATAGCAGTGCTGAAACTCCGTCTGGCAAAGCTGCTGGACAGGAACATGGAAAAAGAAGAAGCTCATATTTTACGATCCGGAGACATTGTTCTGGATCAGGATCTGATCAAAGCATGGAAGGAAAACCAGGAGATGGAGTGCAGTGTGACAGAGTACAGGATCCTGAAATATTTTCTGGAAAACAAGAACCAGGTGCTGACCCAGAATCAGATCCTGGAAGCCGTCTGGGATCTGGATGGAAAGTTTGTAAATCCCAACACCCTTCAGGTAAATATCGGAAGGCTTCGGAAAAAGATCGAGAAAGATCCTTCCAGTCCCAGATACATCAAGACGATCCGGGGGATCGGTTATATATGGGAGGAATGAGGATGACAGAAGAGCTCATGTATGGGATCTGCGCAGGATGTATCCTTTTATGTATGGCTGTCTGTCTGGCGGCGGGACTCTATTATCGAAGGGAACTGAAAAGATTTTCAAAAGCTCTTCAGACCTATGAACAGACGGGAACCCTGGGAGAAGAGGACTGCAAAGAAGAGATGGAATCCAAGCTTCTGGGACAGCTTTGCCGGGTGCTGCGCAGGTCTTCTCTGGAACGGGAAAAAGCGGGAAAAGAGAAGGGAGAGATCGCTGCTCTTCTTTCTGATCTTTCTCATCAGCTGAAGACGCCTCTGGCTAATATCCTTATGAATACAGAAATCCTTAAAGAGGAAAAACTTACGAAAAAAGAACAGGAAATGTTTCTGGAACGGAACCAGGAGCAGGCGGAAAAGATCCAGTGGCTGATGAAAAATCTGGTAAAAGCTTCCCGGCTGGAACAGGGGATCCTGACCTTTGAAAGCAGACCGGCGCCCCTGGAAGAGACTATTGCCAAAAGTATCAGCGGAGTATATGCCCAGGCCAGAGAAAAAAAGATCAGCCTGGAGGCAGAACCCTTTGCTTCCTGTTCTCCTGTGCATAACCCCAAATGGACTGCGGAAGCTATGGGAAATATCCTGGAAAACGCAGTGAAATATTCCCCGGCGGGCAGCCGGATAAAGATACAGGTAAGACCCTTGGAGATGTATGTCCAGGTGAACATCCGGGACCAGGGCCCCGGGATACCGGAGAAAGAGTATAATAGGATCTTCCAGCGGTTTTACCGGGGAGAACAGGTAGAGCAGGAGGAAGGTACCGGTCTGGGACTCTATCTGGCCCAGCTGATCCTTCAGAAAGAGAAAGGCTATGTTACGGTGTCCTCCAGAGCAGGAGAAGGAAGCTGCTTTTCCCTTTACCTTTTAAAAAGCCGGGAATCCTGACAAAAGTGTCAGAAAAAATACCGGGCCATGTCAGGAGACTGTCAGAAATTTTCCGTATAATATAAACAGAAAAAAATAAAGAAGTTATGGTATTCGACAAATATTCTCAATTTTGTCTGATGCCATAACACCTTTATGGAAAGGAAGGGGTTATATGGAAATTTTAAAGACAGTGGGTCTGAAAAAATATTATGGTAAAGACGCCAGTCTGGTGAAGGCTCTGGACGGGGTGGATCTGTCAGTGGAGGAGGGAGAATTTGTAGCCGTGGCAGGGACCAGTGGTTCGGGAAAATCCACTTTGCTCCATATGCTGGGAGGGCTGGATTATCCTACAGAAGGCAAAGTTTTTGTAAGAGGAAGGGATATTTTCAGTCTTAATGAGACAGAGATGCCGATTTTCCGGAGGCGGAATATCGGCTTTGTATTCCAGAATTATAATCTGGTCCCTGTGCTGAATGTTTATGAAAATGTAGTCCTTCCCATTGAACTGGACGGGGAGGAACCGGATAAAAAATATGTGGAAGAGATCATAGAAACTCTGGGGATCAAAGACAAGATCTATAACCTTCCCAACCAGCTTTCCGGGGGACAGCAGCAGCGGGTGGCCATTGCCAGAGCCCTGGCCTCAAAGCCGGCAATCCTGCTGGCGGATGAGCCAACGGGGAACCTGGATTCCAGGACTTCCCAGGAGGTGCTGGGGCTGCTGAAGCTGACCAACTCCCGTTTTTCCCAGACCATTGTGATGATCACCCATTCCGAGGAACTGGCCCAGCTGTGTGACCGGATCATACGGATCGAGGACGGCAGGATCCTTGGGGACAGGGGGTGAGCGTATGCGGAATAATAACCAGAAAGTGATCCGGAAGCTTTCCGCCCGGAGCATGAAAAAGAACCGTATGCGGAACCTGTTTGCCATAGGCGCCATCTGCCTGACCAGCCTTTTGTTTACTGCGGTATTTTCTATGGGGATCGGCATGGGACAGGTGTTCCAGGAGCAGACCATGATGGAAGTGGGAGGAAAATTCCACGCCGGATTAAAGCATGTGACCAGGGAACAGTATGAGAAGATCACAGATAATCCCCTGGTAAAATCCTCTACTTATAATATTTATATCAGCATGGCAGATAATGTCCGGCAGCGCCAGGCAGAGATCCGGGTAGCCAGCCAAAAAGAAGAACTGGACCAGAGCTTTGCCAGGCTGAAAGAAGGAAGACTTCCTGAAAAAGAAGAGGAACTGGTGGCAGATACTATTGTACTGGAAGCCCTGGGGATTTCCCCGGAACTGGGAGCGAAGGTCCCTCTGGAGTTTGAATTTATGGGGCGGAAAGTAAAACAGGAATTTACTCTCTGTGGCTGGTATGAAGGAAATGAAATCAGCTATGCCAGCGAGCTTTATGTATCCCGGGCTTATTATGAGAAGCTGAGCCAGGGCTATACAGAGCAGGATTTTGTGGAAAATTACCGGCAGACAGGAAATATATGCGGACTGATCAGCGGCAATATTTTCTTTACCAATGCCAGGAATATTGAGGAGAATATAAAAGAGATCATCCGGGACGCAGGCTATGTGCCCCAGGGGGAGGCCGGAGAGAATACAAATCCGGATCAGGTGATCGAATACGGCACAAACTGGGCCTATCTGACTTCCCGGACGGAAAATCTGGACCCGGAAACCCTGATCCTTCTGGCAGGGGCTTTTCTGGTGATCCTGATCACCGGATACCTGATCATCTACAATATTTTCCAGCTATCTATTTTAAAGGAAATCCGTTTCTACGGCCTTTTAAAAACTGTAGGAACTACGAAAAAACAACTGAAAAATCTGGTCTACCGTCAGGTATGGAAGCTTTCGGCAGTGGGGATCCCTCTGGGACTGGTCCTGGGATTTCTGGCAGGGCAGCTCCTGATCCCCTTTCTCATCCGAGTTTCAGGATATGAGGGAAACGGGGAGATTTATTTCAGTCCCTGGATCTTTGTGTTCGGCGCCCTGTTTTCTCTGGCAACGGTGTTTATCAGCTGCAGAAAACCGGCCAGGATCGCAGGAAAGGTTTCTCCCATAGAGGCTGTCCGTTATACAGAGGGAGGAATCAAGCGCCGGAGAAAAAAGAAAGGCCAAAAGGGAGGCAGGATCTCCAGAATGGCCCTGGCAAATCTGGGAAGGAATAAGAAGAAAACCCTGATCGTGGTATTGTCCCTTTCTTTCAGTATCATACTGCTGGAAGTGGTGATGACCGGAGTGGGAAGCTTCCGGATGGACCAGTATCTGGAGGCGAGACTGGTAGGAGATTATATGATCGGAAACGCCAATTTTACCAGAGCTTCTCCTATAACCTCTGATTTTTCCATAGACGAAACCTATCTTGCCGGGGCAGACAGCCAGCCGGGGATCCTTGAAACCGGGGAGTTATGGACCGACCTGGGTATAAGACATACCCTTTCTGAGACCGGACGCCGGCGGTATGAGAAGCTCTATGAGGAAGGCAAGATGTATACAGAACAAAAAAGTATAAGAGAAGTAGCCCTGAGAGCCATTGAAGGAAAGGGGCGGATCGCAGAGCAGCGGTACGCCTATTCCGATTCCCTTCTGTCTAAGCTGAAAGCTGTGGCAGGAACCATAGATTTAGAAAAATTTGCCACCGGAGATTATGTGCTGGTGCAGCAGTTTGACAGTGAAGGAAATGACAGGGCGAGCATTTATGAATCGGGGGATAGGATCACTCTTTCTTATCCTACAGAAAACTCTGAACAGATCATGGAAACAGACGATAAAGGGGAAGTGACAGACTGGTATTACACTGATACAAAAGAGAAAGAATACCAGGTAATGGCGGTGATAGAACCTCTTCCAAACAGTATGAACATGCACAGGTTTTCTGCAAATGCTCTCACAGTAGTGGTTCCTCTGGAAGATGTGAAGGCGTCCTCCAATAGGATTCTGTTTGCAAAAAGCTATAGGGTACAGGAGGAAGATCAGCCGGCATTTGACTCTTATCTGGAGAATTATACCCAGCAGGTGAACTCTTCTATGGGGTATCTTTCTAAGGACAGTCTGGAGACAGAATTTTCCGGTATGGTGAATGCTGTGGCAGCTGTAGGCTATTCCCTCTGTGCTGTGATCGCAATCATCGGGCTTTTAAACTTTGCCAATTCTATGCTTACCGGGATCCTTTCCAGAAACCAGGAGCTGGCCGCTATGCAGAGCATCGGTATGACCAAAGGCCAGATCAGGAAAATGCTTCTCTGGGAAAGCGGATACTATATCCTGATCTCCGGAGTGGTCAGCATAGTCCTGGGAAGTGTAGGCGCCTATTATCTGGTCAGCACCCTGAACAACGTGGTGTTATGCTTCCAGTACCGGTACAACCCCTGGCCCTTTATCCTTATGATCCCTCTGTGCGCAGTCATAGCCGCCGGAATCTCCCTGGCAGCCTACCAGCAGACCCAGAGGAAAAGCGTGGTAGAGCGGCTGAGAGAAAGTGAATAGAGAGAAAAATAGCGCCGCCGCGTTAGTAAACTATGATTAATGCGGCGGCGCCATTTTTCTGTAATTATAGTAACTTCTGTTAAAAGATTAGACATACCTGTCGAGAAAGGTTATAGTATTTCGGAAATCTTAAGAAAAATGTCAGAATTCATTAAAAGAATTCTCGGTTTCTTTTGCTACAATTAGGCCGTACAAAACAAAGGGAGGACCAGAAGAATGGACAGTTACCATATACTGCTCGTAGATGATGACCGGGAGATCGTGAAGTCCCTTGGCAAACTGCTGGAACTGGAAGGATATAGAGTTTATAAAGCCTATGACGGCATGGAGGCTCTGGACTGTCTTATGACAGAAGAAATCCACCTTATCCTGCTGGACGTGATGATGCCTAAGCTTAACGGTCTTTCTGCCCTGATGAAGATCCGGGAGAAAAATAACATACCGATTATTATACTATCAGCTAAAACAGAAGAAAGCGATAAGGTTCTGGGACTTTCTATGGGAGCAGACGACTATGTGACAAAGCCCTACAATACCCAGGAACTGATGGCCAGGGTGAAGTCCCAGCTGCGGAGATATTTCGCCCTGGGAGCGGCAAAAATCCAGGAGGACGGCAGCCAGTTAAGAAACGGAGGGCTGATCCTGGATCGGAATACCAAGGAGCTGACTGTAGACGGCCAGCCGGTGCGGCTGACAGCCACAGAATATAAGATATTGGAGCTTCTGATGAGCCATCCGGGCTATGTTTTTTCTGCAGAAGAGATTTATACCCGGGTGTGGCAGGAACAGGCCTATGGAGTAGAAAACACAGTAATGGTCCATATCCGGCGGATCCGGGAAAAAATTGAGATCACGCCGAAGAATCCAAAATATTTAAAGGTGGTGTGGGGAATTGGATACAAAATTGAAAAGATTAAGTAAAAGACAGGAAGAAATCCTGCTGGGGGCCGGGTTATTTCTGGCATTGGTTTTTCTGAGCCTCACTTATATATATGCCGGCTATGCCAGTATGAGAGAAGATTATTATTATATGGCGCAGAAACTGAAAGATTCGTGCTTTAAAGCAGCAGTGGCTCTGGGAATCCTGACAGGGATCAGCAGTATCGGTATCGGATTTTTATTCAGGGATTATCTGAAAAACTGGCCTTTAAAATCCAGTTTCAGATTGTTAAAGCCGGACAGAATCTGGACAGAAATCCTGGTCTTCATGTTGGCGGTATGTATTGTGATCTATATAGGGTCATTTCCTGTTTTTGGATGGGAAATGTATGTATGGGGCTATGTTTTGCTGGATTTTTATGATATTTTTCAGTATCTTCTGCGCATGTCCCTGTGCCTGCTCCTGCTGATCGCCTCTCTTTTCATGCTTATCCGTAAGTTCGGCCTTGGAATCGGAAAGGATACCTCTTTTATCTGTCAGCAGATCCGTCAATATAAAAAGAGGACCTCTCTGGAAAAGCAGTTTCAGCATAAGTTCCGGGGGCTTCTGATAGCGGGAGGAATCCTTACGGCAGGAGCTTTATGGCTGACAGTGGGACCCTGGAACTGGTATGTCGGCTGGGAAGCGCTGGCGGCAGGAATCTGTAGTGCACTGGTTTTTCTGCTGCTTTTAAGAGTCAGTTTTACAAATCCCCTGGCAAGAGATGCCGGCTATCTGGCTTATCAGATACGACGGGTGGCAGAAGGAGAAAAGCTGGATGAAGATTACCGGATACCGGATACTTCTTTCTTAAAAGAAGCAGAAAATTCTATGGAAAATATTGAGTCTGCCATGAAAAAAAGTGTGGAAAAACAGGTCCAGGCAGAGCGGCTGAAGGCAGAGCTTCTCACCAATATGTCCCATGATCTGAAGACGCCCCTTACCTCTATGGTGGGCTATACAGATCTTCTGAAGCAGGAAGAGCTTTCGGACCAGGCCAGAGACTATGTGGAAGCTATTGCCGCAAAACAGGAGCAGTTAAAGAATATGATCCAGGATCTTTTTGATCTTTCCAAAGCTTCCAGCGGTTCTGAACAATTAAATCTGGAGATCCTGGATATGAACCGGCTTCTGGAGCAGACTCTGGGAGATATGGAAGACGCTGTTACAACCAGTGGAAGAAATATCCGGCAGAAATTTTCACAGGAACCCCTTCCTTTCCTGGGTGATAACCTGAAAATGTACCGGGTGGTCCAGAACCTGTTGGAAAACGCTTTGAAGTATTCTCTGGAGAATACCAGGATCTATATAGAAACCCAAAAACAGGGAGACAGGATTCTGGCTGAAATAAAAAATATTGCTTCTTATGAGATGGATTTTGAGCCGGAAGAGATTATGGAGCGGTTTGTCAGAGGGGATAAGGCCAGGACTACCCAGGGCCATGGTCTGGGGCTTGCTATAGCCTCTGCTTATGCGGCAAATATGGGAGGAACATTGCATGTAGAGATTGACGGGGACTTATTTAAGGTGATCCTGGAGTTCCCAGTGACAGAAGAGAAAGGCGGCAGCGCATATGGACAAGATTTCAATCGTAGTACCTTGCTACAATGAAGAAGATGCTTTGGAATATTTTTATGCAGAAATGAAAAAAGTTATGGAAAAAATGCAGGAAGTCTGTTTTGAAATCCTTTTTGTGGATGACGGATCCAAAGATCAGACATTGGCAAAGTTAAGGACCTTGTCTGAACTGGATCCAAGATGCAGGTATCTGTCTTTTTCCAGAAACTTTGGGAAGGAGGCGGCGATCTATGCCGGTCTTTCCCATGTTTCCGGAGACTATATAGCTATTATGGATGCTGATCTTCAGGATCCTCCCGGGCTTCTTCCGGAAATGTATCAGATGCTTTACTGGGAGGAGTGGGACTGTGTGGCCGCCCGTCGAAAGGATCGCCGGGGAGAACCGAAACTGAAATCCTTTCTTTCAGATTGTTTTTATAAAGTGATCAATAAGCTCTCAAAGATCCAGCTGGTCAGCGGAGCAAGGGATTACCGTCTTATGACCAGACGAATGGTTAAAAGTGTACTGCAGATGAGCGAGTATAACCGGTTTTCTAAAGGGCTTTTTCAATGGGTGGGATTTCGTACTGCCTGGATAGAGTTTTCCAACCAGGAACGGTGCGCGGGAAAAAGCAAGTGGCCTTTCAGAAAACTGATTTCCTATTCATTAGAAGGGATTACCGGATTCTCGGTAGCTCCCCTTTCTCTGGCTGCGGTTATGGGCTTGCTTTTCTGTGTGATTTCCTTTCTGATGATCGGATTTATTGCCTTCCGCACCTTGATTTTCGGAGATCCGGTACGGGGCTGGCCTTCCATGGCCTGTATAATTTTTCTGGTAGGAGGGATACAGCTTTTCTGCATGGGTATTCTGGGAGAATATCTGGCGAAGACATATTTGGAGACAAAACACAGGCCTATATATATCTTAAAAGAATCCAGCGAGGAAGACGATGAAGAGAGAAGCAGGGAAAGAAATGATGAAAAAACTACGGATAGATAGGGAATGCTGGATCTTATTTGCAGGGGCTTTATTTTTCTGTTGGCTTTTCGTCCTTCAGTACGGGATTTTCGGCTCCAGGGTAGACTGGGTCAGCCAGCACAGTGTGCTGCCGGATTACTTCCGCCAGAGATTTTATGCCACAGGAAATCTATTTCCTGATATAGCCTGGAATCTGGGCGGGGGACAGAACATCTACAATTTTTCTTATTACGGGCTTTTCAGTCCTGTGATTCTGTTTTCTTATCTGCTGCCATTTGTGCCTATGGATCTGTATATAATGATCAGCAGTATGGCAGCCTACGGGGCTTCTGCAGTGTTGTTCTATCAGTGGATAAACAAGAAGTTTCTCAGGAAAAATATAGGCTTTTGGACGGCTGGTATGTTTGCTCTGGCAGGGCCTTTGGTTTTTCATTCCTATAATCAGATCATGTTTGTAAACTATATGCCTTTTCTGTGTCTGGCTCTTATAGGAACAGAGAGATATCTGGAGAGAAAGAAAAAGGGGATGCTCATTCTAGGAATAACCTTTATGATACTCACCAGCTTTTATTTCAGCATAGGAGGTCTTCTGGCTCTGGTTTTGTATGGAGGAGGGACCTATATTGAGAGGACAGAAAAACTTACCTGGAAAGGTTTTTGGAAAAAGGCGGGGGGATATATGGGTGCGATCCTTCTTGCCATCTGCCTGTGCGGGATCCTTCTGGTTCCTACTGCTCTGGTGCTGCTGTCCAGAGAGCATGGGGGGAACGGCACGGAGGGAATGGGCTTTTTTTCCATATCTCTTCTCCGCTTTTTCTACAGCCCCTATGGACTGGGACTGACTGCCCTGAGTCTGTGCAGCCTGATAGGAAATCTGGCTGAAAAAGAAACCTGGAAGAAAAAGGTCATTCCTGCAGGACTTCTGCTGATTTTGTTTGTTCCTGTATTTGGGTATCTTTTAAACGGGGGTCTTTATGTAAAGGATAAAGTCTTTATCCCTTTTCTTCCCTTGGTATGTCTGGAGACTGGAAAATATGTGGACAGACGGAAAGGTTCTCAGGGAACAAAGGGGAAAACGCAGTTTTTACCGGAAGTCCTGCCGGTAATTCTTCTGATCGGCTATAGCCTGCTCCAGGACAGGATACAGGGCGTTGACCAGAAATGGATCATTGGAGCCCTGGGACTGGTAGCGGCAGGAGATACGGTTCTTGTTCTGGTGAGCCAGATTTTCTGGAAAAAATATTCCAGGATCCCCTGGCCTTTGGTACTTTCCTGCGGGATCCTTTTCCTATCCGGCTGGGCGGTAAATTTTCAGGGACAAAAGATGCTGTCTGTACAGGAGTACAGGGAGATTACAGACAACCAAAAAAAGCAGATGATTAAAGAAATCCTTCATGAGGATCAGGAATGGTACCGGCTGGAGGAGCAGGAAGGAGGCACGCTGGAATTTGCAGATATGAACCGGATACGTGATATCCGCCAGAATATTTCCAGCATCTATTCCTCTGCCTATAATCAGGATTATGCCTGGTTCAGAAACCATACCTTTCAGGTGAACCGGCATTTCCGCAACCGGCTTATGGAAAGCGTCACAGACAATCCTGTTTTTCTAAAGTTTATGGGAGTACGGTACCTCCTGGGGAAAAAACCTCCGGCAGGATACCATCTGGTGCAGGAAGAGGGAGGAATAAGTCTTTATAAAAACTCCCTGACAGCGCCCATGGCTTATGCCACCAGCCGGACCATCAGCCAGGAGGAATACCAGAGTCTGTCTTTTCCCGATAATCAGACGGCTCTTCTTCAATATGGGGTGACAGAGGAGGACTCCAGGCAGGAAAAGAAGGAAGAACTTTCTCTTACATCCATGAAAGATATCAGTCTCCGGCTGCCTGCATCAGAAGAGAAAGATCTTCAGATACAAAAGACAGAGAAAGGATACGAGATTTATGCGGCAGAGGAGACAGAAATAAAAGCGGAACTTTTCGGAACAGCAGCTTCTGATGATCTGATGGCAGTGAAGTTTCAGGTGCAAAACCGGAATCTCGGAAAAGATATGTATATCCGGATAAACGGACAGACCAACCGTCTTTCCTCACAAGATGGATATGAATATGCTAACGAAAATTATAGTTTTTCCTATACAGTAACTTTAGAAAAAGAAAAAAAAGAAGTTATCGTTACTTTGGGACCAGGCAGATATGTTCTGGAGGATATCCAGGCCTTTTCAGGAAATCTGGAAGATCTGGGAAATGAAGCCCTTTACGGAAGTCCTTTAAAAAATGTTTCTTTTTCCAGAGATGGGGACAGCCTTAAGGGAACTATCGAAACTGAGGAGACAGGACATCTGATCACCAGTATTCCGTATGATAAAAATTTCAGGATTACTGTGGATGGAAAACAAATAAAGACAGAGAAAGTCAACACTGCTTTTCTGGGAGGAAAAATCCCGGAGGGTATCCATGAGATAGAGATTTCTTATCAGGCTCCGGGTAAGAACCCAGGTTTTTTCTTGACAGGAACAGGCATGATATCTTTCATATGTCTGAAATTAAAAGACAGAAGGAGAAAAAGAGATGAGCAGGTTAAATAAAGAAGTGATACGGTATCTGATCACAGGAATTTTTACTACCCTGGCCAGTCTCAGTCTGTATTTTCTCCTGTCATCAACAGTCCTGGATCCGGACAAGCCTCTGGAGATGCAGACTGCAAATCTGATATCCTGGTCGGGAGCTGTTGCATTTTCTTATATTGTAAGCCGGAAATTTGTGTTTTCCAGTAAAAATCGTCATATATTGAAAGAAGCCGGCGCATTTTTCCTGGCGAGGATCGGAACATTGTTTTTGGATATGGGCGGTATGTTTATACTGACAGGAATTTTGAGTATAGATGACAGGATTTCTAAACTTTTTATTCAGGCAGTAGTGATCGTACTTAATTATAA
>ERZ1090878.415-NODE-416-length-23430-cov-39.273326_pt1 | contig 23430 bp, 23 predicted proteins | sample MGYA00478473_ERZ1090878 | MGnify/ENA primary metagenome ERZ1090878 (study PRJEB33644, sample SAMEA5815720) | chicken gut metagenome | biome: Chicken; feature: Gastrointestinal Tract; material: Caecum | place: Ireland | collected 2019-01-01 | study: A study of the... | reverse complement strand
TTCTCTCACTTGGAGACCGGGTTTGACAAGTACGCTGTTTCGTGAGGCGCTTACACAATAACTGCATGATTCCTTCTGGATATTTCGTTATCACCTAGAATTTGGATGTCCATATCATCAGCACGGCCGATAAAGTTTTTGCCTTGAACAATCTGATAATCTTTTCCCTGACGCGGCCCATCAATGCAAACAATCCAACCACAGACAGGCTTGATTTCCTCTCGAAAGAGCTCTTCTTCGATTTCCACCTCAGTGCGCTGCGTCTCGCGCTTTTCTTTTGTGGCGGTTTCAATATTGCAATAGGGACATACGGTCCCATACCGCTTTTTACTGAACACGTGTCCGTTGGGACAATGAATCAGATTGGATTCTACCATGTTGAATTCTCCTTTTTATAATTTCAACGTACCAATAAACGGACCAGGCCAATATAAAGAATATCTCCTGACGAAAGCTTACATGGGTGGCCGGGAGCAAGGCGATATTTACGTTCGTCCTGTTTTTGTACACTGACCCCGTTTTTTGAATTTAGATCTTCCACATACCAATTTTGTCCAGCATAGTTTAAAACAGCGTGTTCAACATCTACTGTACTTGCATAAGTAGAATGGGTAAGATTAATGTTTACCTGATTTTCGCCTACATCGCGGCCAATGACCAGGCCGGTTTTGCCGTAAAGTGTCCAAGTTGCCAATGGCTGATTTTCCTCATTGAGGAGGGCAATCTCTACTGGTTTTCCGGAAAATGATTTCTCATCTGCTGCCATGTCGGAAGGCGATGGAACATCATGGGGGATATCCATGAGCATGAGGATCAGAAAAACAATGACCAGAAGAATGCCAGCAGAGATAGTAAAAGTCCGGTAAACGCCTTCTAAGTAGAAATATCCAATCAACGCAACTGTCCCGCCGCAGAATGCAAGCAGAAAGTCAATGATTTGCTTCTTTCTCATGGTTTACCCCCAATGGCCTATTTGAATCCCATAAAACGATTGAACAAATCGGTTGTATCCAGCGGATTGCTTTTCTGACCGTTTTGTCCACGGAGTTTTTCTTCGTTTACAACTTGGCCGGTAGCAGGATCGAATCCAAAAAATTGAGCAAAGCTGCTTTGCATTTGCGAAAAATCCACGGTCCCGGTTTTCGGTTTGGCAGTTTTGCCGAAGCCTCTTCCAGATGATGCTGCATGTTGTTGTGTGTTCGTTTTTTGCTGCTGTTCTTGATCGTATTTGCGACGCTTCTCAGGATCGCTCAAGATAGCAAAAGCTTCATTGATTTCTTTGAATTTTGCTTCTGCTTCTGCATCATCTGGGTGAAGATCTGGATGGTATTTTTTCGCCAGGCTGCGGTAAGCCTTTTTCAAAACATTTTCATCGGCGTCGCGTGAGACGCCCAAAATACTGTATAAATCTTTTGCCATACAGACTCCTGACCCGAAATAGATGTAAAAACGATAGAAAGAGAAGAGGGCGCGCCCAACCATAGTCGGACGCGCCCCCACCTTACGCGGAATGCCGCGTCATGCCATTATATTGGGTTAGGCGGTTGCCGCATAACCGCCTTCGATGGTGATATTGGACAGTTTATCCTTCTTCTGCTTGATAGTCAGCTTAAAGGTACCAACGCCGTCGGTATCGCCAAAATCCTCGTTGTAGTTAACGACAAAAGCGTTGGGGAAATAGTATTTCCGCTCTACGATGCCAGCCTGAATAATCTCCACGGTCACTTTACGGTAACAGTTGGAATCTTCTGCAGGAACCATAGACCACAAGCCCATCTGCCGGGTCGAATCGAACGGATCACCGTCGGTAGCAGTGAGGATTTTGCCGGAGATTTCCAAGGTGCTGCCAACATCTTTGGTGCGGGCGTTGGAGTCCAGAGGAATGTCGGTTTTATAGATTACCTTGCGAACACATTCCTTTGCGATCTCAAAAGAACCCTGGCCCTCGATGGTTACTTTCAAAGACATACCGATACACTCCTTCCTGCATTATGCGCTGAACTCGCCGTCGATGGTCACTTTATCGGTCTGGTCTTTCTTCTGCTTTACGTGCAGATAGAACTGCCCTACACCCGTTTCATCATCCAGTTCCTCCGAATACTCCATAACAAAGGCATTCGGAAGCGTAACCTGACGGACGATCTGGGAAGCAGAAACAACATCAACTTTGACAGTGCGATAACTATCAGCAGATTCACTGGGAACTAAGCTCCATTTCGCCAAGTTCAGGGTAGAATCCTGTTCTTCGCCACCCAGAGAGAACAGGAGCTTGCCCCAGATTTTCAAAGCTGCACCGTTATCGGTTGCACGAGCATTGGAATCTTGCGGGATTTCACTGCCGAATTCAACTTTGGTGATTGCACGTTCTGTTAGCTTGACGGGACCGGCCCCATCAATTTCCAGTCTGAAACCCATAACTTAAAACCTCCATTTCAGATTTATTTAGAAGAACGACGATTGATCATGACTTCGAGATTTCTGGCGTTACCATTGAAGGAAATAGTGAGATCACAAATTCCCGAGGTTTCGTCAATAGCGTAGTCAAGACTATCGCCTTCTTCCAGTACCGCGTTTACATAATCCTTCTTCGCAAGCCAGAGACTTTTCTGACTCTTGGGATTATTCGAGAAGAACTGCACGATATTGTCCTGCTTGAAATCACTGGTGGCATGGCGCAAGATGCGTTCAATGTAAGTGGTAACCTGTGTCTTATAGGCTGGTTCATAGGTCGAATGATCGGGATCATACAGCAAATTCCGTGCCTTATAGACCATAATGTCTTTTACAGCAAAGCCATCCAGAATGGCGTTCTCCGAAGCAAAGATCCAGCCAAAGTTCTTGCGGTTGATCTCATCCTTAATGGAAGTTGTGAATCCTGTGATTTCTTTAGGCATGGTGGTTCTGGTGAGCAGGGAATGATCGCCAGCTTCGACATCATAGCGAACGCCGGGCAGTTCAGAATCAACTTTCAGACGACGGTAATGATCGCGCAGATATTCAGGACACTGGCAAGCAGCGCGGAAACCGGCAGCAATATATGCTGCGCCGATATAAACGCCCTCAATCCAAAGACGCATAATGTCTTCTTTTGCTTCAGAAAGCTGTGCAGTTGTCTTGTCTTCCGAGACTTCCATCAGGGTGTCGAGTGTGACCCCTGACTTGTTTTTCGGGATAACAGTAAAATTAGGCAAACAGGGGATGGCAAACTCGCTATAAGGATGCCCGACCAGAGGCTCGCAACGATCAATGAATTTCTGAACGCCCTCAGCTGCAACAGTACTGAATGTGGTTTCTTCCCGCGTTTCAAACGAGAAGAAGGTTTCAATACGGTAGTCTTTCATGACATCCAGAATAGTAGAGAGGGTTTCAAGACTATTGACGTCCGGGTTTGCTTTATGGACGTTGCCTGCAAAACGTTCCCTGCGAAGTTTGGAATTGATCTGCAAGCTGATTGAAACGTTGGGGAAAATTGCGTACCATATGGTATTTTCAAAGTTGTTTTTACTATTGACCGTATTGAGATAAGCGTGAAGGGAAGGAAGGCTGCTGCTCTTGGCCAGCATCTCGGGACGAATATTTGTGACCAACAAAGTGGGGACCATACCTTTTGTTTTGCATTTGTACTGGTCAAAAAACATCTTAACGCCGAGAAGCTTTTCTACCAAAGGTTTGACAACCTTGATAAACTGGTCTTTAGCATCTTTGTAGAACTGAAGATAGGAGTTGTAATTGGCGACCTCTTTTTCTACATCAACAACTGTTTGATAGGTAGAAGGCAGAGGACAGAAGGTGCGAACGACCAGGGACTGTACATAATCAGACGGAGATTCATTTACTGCCTGATAATCTTCTTCCAGTGCTGCCACAAGGCCCTTGTTAATATTGTCATCCACAACAGCCAGGGCAGTGGATTCCTGCTTTGGCGCTTCCAAAACTTTCAGCTCGCCATCATCACCCATGGTCAGCATACCAAGAGCAATCTGGCTATTACTGGATTTCTTTTCACCGTCACCCAGCATAAGGCGAGCTTTGATGTCCTCAATAGCCAAGGGCAGCATGGCCATAACGTTGTTATAGTTATCGCTGGCCTGTTCAAATAATTCATTCAGCTTATCGCCGACATCAAGTTTGGCAGGGTCGCCGTCTTCCAGTGCTTCATATTTGCTGTAATTGTAGCGGATTTCTTTACGTACCTGGCGGATATCATCCATTACCTTTTTAGGCGAGATCATATCCAGCAAATTCTCGAAACCAAAGTCAACGTTCAGAACGCCCTGCGCCCGCCGGGAGTCCATAAGGGTAAAAAGCATTTTAAGAAAATCGTTCTGCTGATTCAATGGAATGACAGTCAGCATATTTTCAGGGATATGTTCAGGTTTTTTCAATACATATCGGACCTGCTGGCTGTTTGCATCAAAGAAAGAATAGATGCACGGCGCAAATTTGGCTTGAAACTCATCAAAGCTGCGACATTCCAGATACTGATTGATCTCCTTAATCTTATCGTCACTTAGACTGTCGATCCCTTTGACATCGCCAATCATAGTCAGAAGATCTAACTTTTCCGGGTTAATCTCCTCGAACAAAATCGTGCGGTTTGTTTGCTTGATAACCATGGGCAATTGAATCAACTCCTTATCGACCGTTTCTTTTAAATAAAATGTTGGGGGTTAGACGCCCGCATACATTTTTGCTTCACTGGGCTTTACATCTCGATATTGTATTACCATTTCACTGAACTCATCTTCAAATGTGATATCCAGTTTTGTGTCGAGACCTATAGAATAACTACGTCCCTTCATGAGAATTTCTCGATTTTGGATAACAGTACAATCCGATTCATTGGAGAGTATTAGGCAACGATTGGAACCAGGCCGGAAATAAATTTTATTTGCGCCTTCCAAAAGTTCTGTAACATTGCATCCGTCTAAAATCTCCTGCAAAGATAAAACTTTTCCACGGGGAATACGGAACAAATTATAAGTAAGCGGGGGAATGTCATATCCAGATTTGGTTCTAGTAATATAGAGATTTAATCTTCCAGTGTAAGAGTATTTGCTTTCAATAGGAGTAACCTTTGGCGTTTCTTTGTTGGAAACAGAGGAAGTGGCTTGATGCCTTTTGGAAGAAAACCAATATATAATTACCAATCCTACAAATAAAACAAAAACACCAACAGCGACTATTACAGGACGGTTATCTTGTTCCTGAACGGGAACTGGAGCAGCATCCACTGAAACGGAAAGAGGTTGAGCAAGCAGAATGTTGGTTTGTAGATTGCTAAAGTCAATGGAAATATCCATTGTTTGTTCGTTAAGAACGGGGGTGTGTAAGCCGATCTTGCCGGAGTGCAAGGAGGAGCTCCACGGAACATCACCAATAGTTCCGGTAACAGAATAATTATCAAAAACTGAATCTGTAAGAACCTGCTGCTCAGGATTAGAAGAATCATAGAAAGTAAGTTCAATATTGGCGGTACGATTTATAGCAGATGAATCTGCTGTAGGAGTATCGGTATATGTAACATTTGTATGAGTAGTTATGGAATATTCTGTGATAACGTTTACCCTGACTTGACTGCCAGCAACACCTTGAAAGGTAGTGTGTACAGAATTGGTGGAAGGCCGGGTCAATTCCAACAGTGTATAATGTTCACCAGAAACCTGATGAACATCTTCAGCGTTGAAGTCGGCATTCATGTTATGAATGGGACTGTTACTGATAAACATAATTCGAACCTTGGAAGCATAACTGCTTGGAAGAGAAATATTGATCTCCTCTATGCTGCTAGAACCGATATCCACAATAGCAGCTGTTGTCTGTTTGATCTGAAGTTGTTCAGTGAGGAGGGAATTGATAGCTTGTTGGATCTCGGTGGCTTGTGGGGCATGATGACTGCTCCCCTTAGTTTCTGTAGAGGCAGAAAAAATCGTGTTTTCCACATTTTCCATATCTGCACCAAGGCCAATTACATGAATAGGGATATTTTGAGCTTTGGCATCGGCTACCGCATTGGCGAATTGAGAGGCAGAAACAGTAGTCGCATCCTCTGTACCCATGATAATCTCGCCATCAGATAACATAACGATAGACTTGCAATCAGCAGACACGGTATCTAAAAGAGTGATTGCTTGAGTTAAGCCGGCCCCAGCATTGGTATAACCTCTATAAACGACCGAAGTGGCTGCTTCCATAATGGAATCCCGATGGGCGCAGTCAACCATTCCTACGGAAGCTATAACATCAGTATGATAGGCAACAAAGCCGACCATGTAGTTCGATGGTAAACTATATATGAGCTGGGCAATGCTGTCGATTGCAAGACGATCGGGGTCATTTTTGTTCATACTATTACTAGTATCCAGAACAAAAACAACCGCTTTCTGCTCGATATGAGAGGAGTTATCAGGACTGGCGGCAGCAATCAAGGATTGCATAACCACCATAAGGGTCAATAGAGAAAGAAGAAAGAATCGCTTGGCAATCTTCATGTTGACTTGCCCTCTGATAAAAAGATTTGAAAAGAGTGAAAGGAGAGTGACGGAGTGTACGATATGTTTTATGTTAGTATGAATGAATTTTGTAGAAATTTCCACAAAATTGTAATAAACAAAGAAAAAATTGTAATGAATAAAGAAAAAGACCTGCTCGCCTCTCTGCGAGCAGGTCTTAAATTTTTGGTTTTAAATGCCTAACCAGCTTTGTGATTTAATTGAGACCTAAATTTAGGAAGACTGGGAAAACAATTTGATGATATCATGCAGAATTTGCATCTGTTGTGCAGAGAGATTACTGCTTTGATTTGTTGGTGATAAAAATTCGTTGCGAAGTGCAATTAGAGTTTCTACTTGGAATGGGGTGAGATCTTTAAGCGAAATGGCGTCAGGCTCTTTGAGATTGGTTAATTCATTCAAAGATACACCAAATATTGCAGCAATGCTAATTAACACATCCAATGGTATTGCATGTGCTTCCGTTTCATAGCCGCTGATAGTTGAGGTTCCCTTATTTAACTTTTTGGCTAAAGCTTTTTGTGACCAACCGCGACTTTTCCTCAATTGTTTTAACTTTTGCCCCAGATAATGCTCCACAATAGTACACTCCTCTCTTGTTATTTAGTGTACTATTTGAAAATTCGATAAGTTCGAAGTATTATATAGAAAGACTACTATTATACGGAAAACATTTGACAAACTATTGACAAGCTTGAAGGGAGTCGTTAATGTTAAGGCAAAAAGCAGGATTAGCTCGGATAAGATTGGAAGGTGCCCACATGGAAGTGCTCGTTTGCGATGATAATTATGGGACAGTAGAAAAAATTTCGAATATAGTAGAAATGTATTGCCAAGAAAAAGGGAAGACACTTATGATTACTAAAAACACTAATCCGGAAGAGGTGGATATAGCAAAAAGGTTTGATATTGCATTTTTGGATATTGATATGCCGCAAATGAGTGGAATTGAATTGGCCCGAAGAGTACATAGTTTACAGCCAGATACGATTATCATCTTTATTACAAACTGTATCCAGTATGCTCCTGAAGGTTATGAGGTTGGTGCGTTTCGATATTTGATGAAGGATCAAATTTCTAAAAAATTAAATTATTATCTCGATTTTGCTATTGAAGAAATGGTGAAGCGCCGACGTGTCACAACAATCCAAGTCAATGGAGAATGCATAGATATACCTGTTGCAAATATTCTCTATATGGAATCTCAAAGAAGAATAATTGTGATGCATCTCATAAACGATCAACGAGCTGAATATCGATTTTATGGAAATATAACTGACTTGGAACAAAGATTTGAAATTTTTGGCTTTTTACGAGTTCACAAAAGTTATCTGGTGAATATGAGATATATTGAGATTTTTCAATGTAAAAGGCTTGTGCTAAAAGGAGGAATTCAAATCCCATCTAGTACAAGAAGATACTCTGATCTGAAACAGCAATATTTAAAATGGGAGGCGGAAAATAAATGGAGTATTTGCTGAGTGCTTTATATAGTAGTGTCGATAGTATTTGTTTGTTGGTTTTCTTGAGTGCATTTGCATCACAAAGGTTTACTAAGATAAAACAAGGTTTTATTGCAAGTCTTTATATTTTGTCTGTTTGCATTGCTGTCATATTAAATATAATACTATTTCAATATAATACTACAATTAAAGTGGCACTTGTGCTTGTTTGTGGGTTTTTATATGGGCGGATTTTATATAAGAATATATCCACTCCATATCTGCTGCTGTTTGTAATACTTGAATATCTGTTGACATATTTGTTGTCATTTATAAGTTTATATATATCAGCAGTTATTTGTAATGTAAATATATCTACATTTAAGGAAAAAGAGGTGACACCATTTGTGGTGTCATCAGCAATTTATTATTTTCTTCAGGTTATCTTTATATTGACTATAAAAAAGTTGGTTTGGCACAAAAAGAATCCAAAAAATAATCTCGGACAAAATTCAATACAGATTATTCTCTATCTATTATTTCCGTTGGCCTCTTTTGCTATGCTGCTTGTATTACTACGAATCACAAGTAGACAGGGTCTAAGTGAAGGGGCTATTATTGGATGCTGTTGGATGATTTTTATAGCAAATGTTGCGATACTTTATCTTCTAGATCAGATGGAGCGGAACAGACAAAGTAGAGAAAAATTATTAGCATTGGATCAACAAATACAATTACAGGGAAAAAACATTGAAGAAGCATGTAATTTGTATTCTAATCAGCGCAAACAAATTCATGATTTTCGAGCGCACCTTGATATGCTAAAACAGCTTCTTGATGACCAACAATTTGACGCTGCTGAAAGTTATCTAGACTCAATTTTGAAACAACAAAGTGAACGTATATTCCTTGTCAATTGCCACCATGCTGTTTTGAATACATTATTTAATTCTAAAGCGTCTGAAGCAATTAGACAAAATATTGATGTCCATTTTGAAGTGAACGATTTGTCCAGCCTAACAATAGATGCAATAGATTTGACCGTTTTACTGTCCAACCTGATTGATAATGCAATTGAAGGATGTAAAAGATGTGCTCAAAACCGTTCAATTCAAATTCAGGCGAATGTTAGAGCAGGTCAATTTAGTTTCATTATCCGAAATACGGCGCTCCCAGTTAAAATAATTAATAATGAAATTCCTTCAACTAAATCTAATCCGCATTTGCATGGGTTTGGGCTTTCCAACATCAAAGCAATCCTGAACAAATACTGTGGAGAATATGCCATGTCATACAAAGACGGCTACTTTCAATTCATCTTTGAAATCCCCTTGAATCTGCATTCATGACAAAAAATCCTGCGTTTATTACAATATAATGGATTTTTAAGGCGTTGATGTGTAGTATAGTAAAAACAACAAAACATAATATAAATTGGGTATCATGATATGAGGGCGTTTGCGGTATGGCTGACAAAACAATGTATAAGCTTTGATCTTATAGAGAAAGACTTATTTGAATGGTGTGTTTATAGCTTTGAAAAGCGAATAACATCCCTTTTGACATGGGTGTTTCTTTTGACCATCGGATTTTACTTCTTTGGAGTAATTCATACAATAGCATTTGTAGGAAGTTTTCTTTTTTTGCGAAAATATACCAATGGATATCATGCATCTACTTATTTAGGGTGTCTCATGTTATCTATTTTGGTTGAACTTTTTGGCCTAACATTTGCACAATCTTTACCGTTGATACCTGCAGTGATTATGGTATGTTTATCCGATATTGTAATCATGATCTATGCTCCGTGCAATGATATAAAAATACATTTAAATGCAGCGGAAAATCTGGCGTTAAAAACTAAAATCAGACGATGTGTACTTCTATTGAACGGTATTTATATAATTCTAGCCATTATTCAATCTTCTATATCGAACTATATTGCGGTGGCTTTAGCTGCTGATGCAATATCGTTAAAAGTGAAAAACAATAAATTCCATAATTAAAAGGAGGTTCTTTATGCGAGACACTGCAAAGCTCATACTGCAAAATGTTCTTCAGGGTATGATCAAACGTGAAAGGGAGAAGTGGCCGCCGGACTCACCCGGAGCATACTATCAACCTATGCGCCCAGAGAGCGATAAAACAAGTAAGCGCGATGATAAAGCCGACTCTTGACAGAGCAATCAATAATTTATACTACTAGGTAAAAGGCGGCAAGTGAGCTTCCTGCATCCCATTTGGAATAGCTAGAAAGTTCGCTTGCCGTCTTTTTATATTCAGACGGTAATTCACTTGTTTACCTCAGAAAAGCCGAGATATGTTTCTACACAAAGGAGGACACCCATGTTAAATGATTTACGATCCGAGCTGCACGTTTCCAGTTGTCCTAGATGCGGAACTCGCCTCATGTGTGGAAAAATTATCGTCACTGGATTGCATAAATGTTCTAAATGCAACCGGCACTGGGTAATCCAAATCGAACGGAACAGAGTTACCGTGACGAGAGCATCTGTGCATTTTGAGAAATTCGAGGACTTCATCTGATTTTATAAAAATTAAATATGGAATGAGACATACTGTAGCTGCTGTTGAACTGGGTACAAGCCCTTAGGAACAGAATTCAGGAGTCAAAAGTTTGTTCGATAGGACTGAACCGGCTATAGGCCGGACGAGCCGGCAGACGGAAGCGATTTCCTTAGGTTAGGGAAATTGCGGCTGTCTGCCGGCCTTTTTTATTTGCTATCTGGTTGTCGCTTCCGTCGCCCTACGGGAGTGACAGATGCGCCAGCATTGGGAAACGTACATCGCCAAATACCCCTGACCTTCGGATTTTGCACGTCAACACACACGTCAAAATCTGGAGGATAACCCTATGCGCTTTGATCCTGTTGAATGTGGAAAGAGAATTAAGGCTTTGAGAGAAAATAAAAATCTTACCCGTGCACAGCTCGCGGAACAGCTAAATATCAGTTTTGACCATATGCGAATGGCGGAACGAGGAAAAAGAGCCTGCTCCATTGATTTACTTGTAGATTTATCTTTGATTTTAGAGGTGTCATTAGATTATCTCATCTTGGGCAAGAAAACAAAGATAGATCCTGTTAAGGACGAATTAAACAAAGCCATTGAAATGCTAGAGAAAATCAAGGTTGAACTTTGAGGGGGGTACTAAGAGTACCCCCCAAGGGGGTACTACGAGTCACTCCCGCAATGGAAAAATCTAAGGTATCATAGAGTCACAGCAAGGGCATCCCCCAAACGGAGGGACAAGCCCGAAGCCAGCGGACCTTGAAAAGTGAATAAGCAGCCTTCTGGTACTTCCAGACAATGATACTTCCGTAACTCGCGGCCCGGCCACAAAGAAGGCGGGGCGGCCGAAAGGCCGATGGAGCGGTGCAAATCCGCCGCCAGAAGGTTCCCAACCCTCCCCGGGGCGTCGAGGACAAATAGGGGAGGGAACCAAACAAGATTTCAGCCCACCGCCCAGGAGTGCAGAATCCCAGACGGTGGGCTTTTACATACCTATAAAAGGAGGAAAATCTATGAGCCGTAACTATGTATACAAAGTCGATCCGGCATCCCTCATGACCCTGTGTCCGGTCTGTCTGCACGCGTTTCAGGATGCCAAGAAAGCATTTCTGCGCCGGGCAGACGTTCACCAGCAGACCAAGGATATCTGTACTTACTGCCAGAGCCGCTATGGTTTCGACTATTACGTCCAGCCTGCTACGGCTCACCGAGACACCACCCATCGAAAGGTAAGAACCTATGTCCCCGCATCTAACCATTGACCCTGAATTCGAAGGCAAAATCCCACCGCTTCGGGAGGAAGAGCTGAAACAACTCGAGGAAAACATCCTGGCGGATGGAGTTGTTATCAACCCGCTCATTATCTGGGATGGTGTGCTCGTGGACGGCCACAACCGCTATCGCATCCTCCAAAAGCACCCAGAGATTCAGTTCACTACCTATGAGAAGGAGTTTCCCGACCGGTACGCAGCCATTGCCTGGATCTGCAAGAACCAGTTGGGTCGGCGTAATCTGACACCCTACCAGTTCAAGTATCTGATGGGTCAGCAGTATGGAGCTGAGAAAGCCTCTCATGGTGGAGACCGAAAAAGTGACCAGCAAAAATCAAGTGGTCAAAATGACCACTTGATTGAAAAAGAAAAAACTCGGCAGCGGATCGCCAATGAAAACCATGTAAGCGAGAGCTTTGTGCGACGGTCGGAATATTTTGCTCAAGGTGTAGACGCTGCAGAAGAAGTTGCTCCAGGCATCAAGCAGGAAATCCTTTCCGGTAGCATCAAGCCCACAGAGAAGGCCGTTGCGGTCATCGCCAAAGCCCCACCGGAGGAGCGGCCCGCTCTGGTCCAGCAACTCCGGCAGGCAAAAGAAACCGAAAAGCAAGAAGAAAAGCCGAAGCCCAGGCGCAGCGCCGCCGAGACCTTGCAAGCCATCCGGGATATCTCAGCCAACATGTTGCAGTCCAACGGGGAAATCGACGCAGACGATATCTGCGCAGAACTGGAAGACGCCCTGGACACCATGATTTTCCGCTGGGACACCTGCCTGGAAAACTACAGGGAGCACCGCAGCGCCTGCCGGGACGGCATCCAACACCTTACAGAAAAGGGAATCCACTACCTGCAAAAAATGAGGAGGACTACATGAGAACAAGCCGTACCAGCGCCTATCAGGAAATGATGATCAACAGCAAGTTTCTGGAAGTCCCCCGTGGCAGCTACCAGCGGGAGCTGAACATCCACCGGGTGCGCAAGATCGCAGCAGCGTTTGACCCCCGGCTGCTCAACCCGCCCAAGGTCAGCTACCGCAGCGGCCGCTACTATGTGTTCGACGGCCAGCACACCATCGCAGTCCTCAAGCTGCTCAATGGCGGCAAGGATTTGATGGTCCGCTGCATCGTGTACACAGGCATGACCGAGAGCGAAGAAGCCCTGCTCTTTGCCCAGCAGACCGGCGAATCTGCCAGGCTGACACCCGGCGATAAAATGCGCGCCATGATCTACGGCGGCGATCCGGAATGTATGGCCTTCCTGAAGGCCACGGAATCGGTGGGGTTGAAGCTGGACTACGGCCAGCGCCGCGGAAAGTATCGTCTTGGCTGCATCGGCACTGCATTCGAGGAGTTCAAACGGGTGGGAGCCGACCTTTATAAAGAGGCCCTGTCTATGATCGTGGCCGCCTGGCATGGCGACCCTGAGTCCCTGCGGGCCGAAACGGTTCAGAGCGTGATCCGCTTTATCGAGCTGTACCACGACGAGTATGACCCCCGTCGTCTTATCACTCGCCTGCACAAGACCGACCCGTTGACCATCTACCGGGAAGGGCGGGCCATGGGTGTCAACATGGCCGGGTACAAGAAGTATCTCTATCAGGTCTACTGCATCTACAACGGGAGCAGCAAAAAGAAAGTGCTGCCCATGAAGTTCTAAAATCTTGCTTTTACCCTTTGAGCGGACGCTGCCCGCAGGCTGTAGGCGGCGTCTTACATAAAAATATACAAAGGGGGTATATTGCATGATTCCTAAAAACTGGCGATACAGCCGGGGTGACATCTACTATGCCAACATGGAACCCCATGTTGGCTCTGAGCAGGGTGGGGAACGGCCAGTGGTGGTTCTGCAGAATGATACAGGCAACAAGCATTCACCCACACTTATCATTGCTACCCTTACATCCAGAGTGGACAAGAAGCTAAGTCTGCCGACCCACGTTTTGCTTGACCAAAATCCGGGGCTGAGAGTCCCATCTATCGTACAATTAGAACAGATTTTCACTCTCGACAAACAACGTATGCAGCGATTTGTTGGTCAGGCCAGCAGCGAGGAAATGGACCGAATTGAAGCGGCGCTGAAAATCAGCCTGGCGATGAATTGAGAGGAGGAATGTAGAGAAAATGTCTGGAAGGACTCTTTCTTTTCGTGTGGATGGTTACGAAGTATTGGCTTCCTTTGCCGGAACGCCTAATAGAACAATCACCCATCAGCTGAAGCAGATTCTGATGGCATCATTTGTGAACAATACATCCGGTTCTGCCTCTGGCGACATCCTTGCAGCGGTCTCAAAACGGCGATACAATCAAGACGGTGATCATCACTGTGCACCTTGAAAACGGCATAGGATTCGTATTGATGCATCTTCCTTTTGACCGTACAACAAATGAAAGGAAGAAAGACCATGAAAAACCGAGTTTGCACATTGTATCGCGTTTCCACCGACAAACAGGTGGACCACAACGACAAGAACCAGGCCGACATCCCCATGCAGCGGAAAGCCTGCCGCGCCTTCTGTGACAAAATGGGCTGGACCATTGTCCATGAGGAACAGGAGGAAGGTGTTTCCGGCCACAAAGTCCGAGCAGAGAATCGTGACAAGCTGCAAATCATCAAGAATCTGGCCAGGCAGAAAAAGTTCGACATCCTGCTGGTGTTCATGTTTGACCGCATCGGGCGCATTGCAGATGAAACGCCCTTTGTGGTGGAATGGTTCGTCAAGCAGGGGATCGAAGTGTGGAGCACCCAGGAAGGGCAGCAGCGTTTTGACAGTCACACCGACAAGCTCACCAACTACATCCGCTTCTGGCAGGCCGACGGAGAGAGCGAAAAGACTTCCATCCGTACCAAGACCGCCTTGGGGCAGCTCGTTGAGGCAGGCGGCTTCAAGGGCGGGCTTGCCCCGTATGGCTATGATCTGGTCAAAAGCGGGCGCTTCAACAAGCGCAAGCATGAGCTCTACGAACTGGTTGTCAATGAAGCGGAAGCCGCCGTGGTGCGGACCATCTTTGAAAAGTACGTCCACGAGGGCTACGGCGCGCAGCGGATCGCCACCTACCTGAACCGGCAGGGCTACCGGGCCAGAACGGGCAAGATGTGGCACCACGCCACCATCCGCGGCATCGTCTGCAACCTGACCTATACGGGCGTCCTGCGGTGCGGCGAGAGCCGCTCTCAGGAACTGCCCCATTTGCAAATTATTGAGCCGGAGCTGTTCGAGACCGCCCAGCGCATCCGTACCGCCCGCGCCAATAGCGCCGCGCAGGAACGCCACGTTCCCATGAATACGAGGGGCAAGTCCCTTTTGTCCGGGAATGTGTACTGCGGCCACTGCGGCGCACGGCTCGCCCTGACCACCAACGGGAAGTCGTATCCCTGCAAAGAGGACCCACACCGGGTGGTCAAGCGGGTGCGGTACATCTGCTATGGCAAGACCCGCAAGCAGACCGACTGCAACGGTCAGACCGGTTATACCGCCCACATTCTGGATGGCATCATCGACAAGCTGGTGCGCCGCATCTTCGAGCGGATGAAGGCTATCCCCAAGAGCGACATCGTCAACCTCCGCTATCAGGAAAAGATGGAGGAACGGAAATGCCTGCTCCAGAGCGTCCGGGCTGACTATACAAAAGCAGCCCATGAATTGGATATGCTGAAAGCCGAAGTTATCAAGGCTTTGCGCGGAGAGAGTTCCTTACCCAAAGATCTGCTGGGCACAATGGTGACAGAGGCTGAAACCAAGTGCCGGGAACTGCAGGAGAGCATGGAGGCGGCACAGACTGCCTACGATGAAGGAAAAAACGTACTGGCCAGCCTGAACGCTCAATACGACGAGATCATCTCGTGGTCGGAGCTGTACGACACTGCCAGCATCGAGGCAAAAAAGATGATCGTCAGCTCTCTCATCCGCAGGGTAGACGTTTACCGCGGCTACAAGCTGCACATCGAATTTACCATTGACTTTGAGCAGTTCTGCCGGGGCCTGGATTTTGAAGCGGTCGCAGAGCAAACAAAAAGACCTGCCTAACAAGGCAGGTCATATATCTAAGAATACCCAGAGCACCTGATTTTGGTGGAGATAAGCGGGATCGAACCGCTGACCTCTTGAATGCCATTCAAGCGCTCTCCCAAACAGTGCGGTTACGCACCCCTTTCCATCGGCCTTGAAGATTGCAAATTGCACGAAGTAACGTAAAAAGATAGAGCATCTTGATTCGGGTAGAACCAAGGTGCTCTTTTTCTTTGCCCAAATGAGGCGGAAAGGAGGTCCACCCTATGCCTGATTACTTCTACGGCCCCCAGGCAGAACAGTTCTCTTTCTACCGTCTGCCCAAGGTCCTTTTCACCGACCCTCTGTTCCGCAGCATCTCCGCCGAGGCGAAAATCCTCTATGGCCTCCTGCTGGACCGCATGAGCCTTTCTGCCCAAGCAGACGGCGTGGCCGCCGGAATGGAATGCGAAGGGAAAGACAACCGTGTGTTATATCAGGATTACTTTTCAAGGCAGCTCAACGTCGATTCTCTGATTGCAGCCAATCCCGACGATGAAGATATGCTGCGGGAGATGCTGGAGCTAGTAGTTGAAAATTTGTCAATGCACTTTCATTATGGCAATCTTTTTGCTATACTAAAAATAAATTGCACGGTGAAATGATGAAGAAAGAAGGGGCGTTCTGTGAGGAAATATAAACTAACACAGCATTTAAAGGAACTTTGTGAGCAGAATCCGGAATATACCAATCTTTATTCCACATGGAATCTAAACCAGAGAACCTGCTCGGATATTTTAAAAAATGTTGTTTTGCACTACCCCCATTTCAGCCTGCATGACGCCAGCCATGCAGAGGCCGTCCTTTCCAAGATGGAAATGGTTTTGGGGGATAGAATCCAGAATCTTTCTCCCACCGACACATGGCTTTTGCTCCACACGGCCTATGCCCATGATCTGGGGATGGTGCTGGAATGGGAGCGGATCGAAACAAAATGGAAGGAACGGGACTTTCAGGATTGGCTGACCGATCAGGAAAAGTCTCAGGATGGAGACCTGCGCAAGGCCATCGCCTTTATCCGGAAAGCCCATGATCTGGGGGAAGAAGCAGACTGGCCGCTGGAGGCCCGGCGTTGTGTCAGCCTGATTGACGAGGCGCTCTTTCGTGGCAAACATGCCCAAATGTCAAAAGAGTACATCGAATTTGTCAGGCCCGAGCTGGGGCTGGATCTGGGGCACAACAATCTGATTCAGCCGCGGCTGGTCAAACTGTTGGGACAGATCTGTAAACTGCATACTGACCCTTTGGACTGCGTAATGAAGCTGGATTATGAGACCAACGGGTTCAATTCAGATTACGCCCATCCGAGATTTGTGGCTATGATGCTCCGACTTGGAGACCTGCTGGATATTGACAACGGCCGCTTCAACAAAGGGGCGCTGGCCGCCGCCGGCGGACTGCCGGAAACCTCAAAGCCCCACCTGGAAAAGCACGAGGCAACCATCCATCTGCTGGTCACACCTGAAGAAATCCGGTTTCGCAGCGATTGCCCCAACTCAGAAGTTTATCTGGAAGCGCGCCGCTTTGTCACCTGGCTGGAAGATGAAGTGGACTTTCTGAACAAAAACTGGGCCCTGATTGTTCCGAAAGATCTGGGGGGCTACGCGCCGCGCTTTGACCACAAGGAGCTGCTAATCCGCGGCGTTCCCGACATCGAAGGGGTGGCAGGACTCAAGTTTGAAATTTCCCAGGACAAGGCTTTCCAGATGATTGAGGGGTCCAATATTTATAAGGACCGGTTTGTGTTCATCCGGGAGGTCATTCAGAACGCAATGGATGCTTCCAAGCTGCAGCTGTGGAAGGACCTGTGCTCCAGAAACTATCTTGCCTGGGAAAAACAACCTATGGATGAAGAAAAGCTGAAAAATCTGCAGCCCTATAATGTGAGCCCCGAGATCTATCAAAATTATCCCGTCAAAGTAAAGCTCTCCACTCCGGCCAGCGGTCAGGTGGAAATTGAAGTCAGTGACCGGGGAACGGGAATCTCGGTGGATGCGTTCAAGCGAATGTGCAACGTGGGAGAAAGCAATGAAAGCTCGGCCCAGATGAAAAAGACAATCCGTGAGATGCCCAACTGGCTACGGCCTACGGCCGGGTTCGGCATCGGCCTACAGTCCATCTTTCTGGTGGCAGATCGCTTCGAAATCGACACCAGCACCGGACAGGAAGCCTTTCATGCGGTAGTCCATTCCCGGAGGGAGGGCGGCTATCTGCAGTTACAGCGGGCTAGCAGTGTGATGCCCCGGGGAACTACCATTCGGATTAGGACAAACGTTATAAATGATGTTACTTATTCTATTGGCCGTGAAATAGACCGATATTTGCAGCGTTACCTGGACCCTCTGGACCCAGAAAACCATGTCCATGAAGTACATGCTTTGGAAATCATCCATAGGGTTTGCGGTATATCTATGTTTCCTCTCCATGTCACCTGCCAGGAGCAATCAATAGGTGATTTTCACAGTTCAGAAAATTGGCGGAAATTCTATAGTGATGCATGGAGTACATGGAATGATCGCTATCGGTATCACATAGCAGAAGATGGAGGAAAGCTATTTCTGTGGGATACCAGGGAGGCAGTGCATGTAGAATTCCAGTTTAATGGTTATGGTATTGACCTCTATTTCAAAGGAATTAAGGTGGACAAGCAATCTTTTCCCACAAGTCGGAGAATCCACTCCATAATAGACCTATATGGCTTGGACACTAGGCAGACCATTACTCTAGATCGGGAATCTCTGACCAAAGAGGGCAATCAAAGAGTCTATGAGCTTTATAATCAGTACCTGGAAGTATTCAAAGAGATTTTTTTAAAAAAGCTTGAGGACAAAGACGGGCAGGTCCCAAAACAGTTCAATCTCTATACCTTGTGGTTGTGTTGCAACAATCAACAGCGTAAACGTATTACTGCTGTTCAAGAAATCAAGAATCAGGTTTATATAATCGCCAAGAATGGGAGCGGTGTCTACGAAAAGCAAATTAAACCAATTGGTGAGATTATAAGTAACAGTAAAAATCAATGGTATATCGACACAGATGAATTCCTTGTCTCTGAAAATGAACAGGAAATCTATGACTTTGAAGAAATCTGCACAATTCTTAATATGCATGTCGAAGGAGCGGAACCATTGTATATCGCCGACTGGGAATTGGAGGTGAATGAGAGAAACAGTCATTGGATGGATCAAGTACGGGTTGTTGATGAATCAGGGCACAAATCTTTTATATGCTATACCCTTAAGGAAGAGCAGGGAGTCATTCAAGTACCGGAAACCCAGAAGGGTCTTTTTTTGCGTGGTTTGGGTGAAACAATTTTGGACCGCAATTATGTACGCTATGAAAGACAAAAGGCAAAACGCTATGCGATCCCGGCTCTGGGCGGATATGAAGCCATTGCAGTCAAGAAGATCCGGAATAGTATCATGGGATACCCGTACAAATTGAAAGCAGCTTGGATTGTTTCACCTTTTACCCGGGAGGACCTGGAAGCCTATGAGAAGCTGAAGCCGGGCAAGGAGGCCTTTGCAAAACAGATCCTAAACGCAAAGAGTTTTTCTTGGGTGGTGGACTGGGTGCAGAAATACCATCTGGGCGATGCGGTACCGGGGAAGGCGGAGATATTCAGCTGCTACAAAAAGCTGATCTACGCATACTGTGAGGCACTGGAGAAAAAAGAAGCCTGATGAAGCTGAACACGAGCCATTGCAATGATGTAGAGAAGTTGTGATCGATGATTTTACCGTGAATAAAATTGTGGCCTACAAAACTGGAACATCTCAGACTGTCAATCTGGTACTGGATACGCAACCGCCCCACGAAAGTCCGTACTTGACAGAGGATGGAGCAGCTTAACCATTCTGTGTCCGCATTTTCAAATCATGATCACCCAGCACAGCAAGGGACCGTCAGCGGTCGCAGGCGTAGCCTGCCAGAGCAGGGAGAAGTTATTTTCTGAGCACGACCAGAAAACCAAACGCTACTCCGGCAAGCACAGCATCCTGTACCGGAAATCATGTTGCCGTCTCACACTCCGCCGGAGTATGCCAACCGGGAAGCACTCTGGAACTCGGTGGAGGCGCTGGACAAGGCAGAGGGTAAACAGACTGAACAAAACTACAACTACGATCAATGGATCTAAATAACTCTCTGGCACTACTGTTCCGACCCCCGGAAAAGGAACTGGGCAAGATAAAACATCCTCCAACGACCTCGACCAAATGGCGATCTATGCGAAAATATACGAGTGTATTTACCTCAAGCCCCTCCAATGGAATTTTCTTTAGGTAAGGCTGTTGCAGAATGCCCCAAAGTCTGCACGCTCTAACTAGACTTCCTCTTATAAAAGCCGCAGATCTATCATGCAAAACGCTGTTCCTCGATTTTCGTCAATCGGGAATAACGTTTTTGCATATTTCTAGGAAATCTAGAATTTCAACAGGGCTAAATCAGGCCAGAATCGGAAAACTTTATCGACATACCGAGATTCTGTTTTACAACAATCCCGTTTTTGTTTTCCATCTGGTCTTTCCCTCTTCGGCCTTCGGTGCTAAAATAAAATAGATTCTTTTTCACTCATTCTCCGGAGGTGACCCTGTGAAAAATGCTTTGAAACGTGCCCTGTACGCCTGGCTTGGCTTCAGCCTTTTTTTCTTTCTGTTTGACCTGCCGCCTACTTTTTGCCTGCTCTTTCTAGACGGAGTTCTGGCCTTGAGCCTATTTTACTTCAAATCCCACCGTAGCCTTTTCTCCTCAGTGCTGAGGCTGGTCCTCAGCGCTATCGCCGCTTTTGTCTGTGTGGGGCTGCTGCGGGGCTATCCCGTCCGTCCGCCCCAGGGTTGTGAGGGATGGCTGGGTTTTTTGGCGGCAGTTCTGGGGCTAGCGGTGTTCCGACTCTCTTTGCCCACCTCCGAATGCTCACCGAACCTTCCCCAATGTCCGCCGGACGAGCTGTTCCGGGAACAGAAATACGATCTAGACCGGCTGCGGCAGTATGTTTCCCAATTTCGGCTGCTGGGGGTCAACGCCCGCTGGGGCAACGGCAAATCCTTTCTCTGGGCGCGGCTATGCGCCGACCCGGAAATCCGGGAAGCCTTTGAGGTGGTGCAGATCGACCTTTTGACGGTGGATCTGGATTCGGTGGAGCTAATCCTTATCGACGAGCTGGAAAAGCTGCTGGAGCGGCATGGGATCTGCCCCCAGAGCTCCCGGCGGCTGAAGGTGCTACTGAGCCGGAATTCCTGGCTTCAGTGGGCAGGCTGGATGCTAGACGGTCCGGGCGAGGGGCTGGCCGCCTCCTTCGAGGCGCTACGGCAGGACCTGGCCAGGCTGGACAAAGGGGTTCTTATTGGCTTTGAGGATATTGACCGCATCCAGGACCCTGAAAAGATTAAAAAAATCTTTGCCATCGCTGAAAAGCTCGCCTGCAAGCAAATCCACCTGCTCTTTCAGTACAACGCAGACCTTTTGACCTCCAAGGGCGGCGGGCTGGACCAGGATTATCTGGAGAAGTATCTCCCCCACACAGTGAGCCTGACCCCCATTTCCTTTGAAAGTCTGATCCACGTTCTATGGGTGCGATGGGGGCTGGAAAGCCTGCCTCTGGAGGAGAACAAGGTAAAGTACATCGGCGTTTTCATCCCCAGCGCCCGGCCCCTGAACCAAATCTGCGGGTTGAATCTGCAGATCCATCTCCCGATGGAGGAGTTGACCTCCATCCGCAAGGTACGGGACTACCTGCTGGAACTCAAAGAGATGGTTAAGGCAGGCGGGGAATTTGCCCGCGAGGAAAACGTTGAGACCGTTGCTTACGGGCTATTCCTCAAGCACTTTTTCCCCGACGATTACAGTCTGCTGAAGATCGGCGAAAGTCCTCTAGACACCTTTTTCTTTCAGGAGGGAGAAAAGCGATGGACCTTGCCGGGGATCCTGAAACAGTACCAGCACAGGGTCGGTGAGACTGCGGAAGAGACTCAAACGCGGCTGGAAAAACTCCGGCGTATTTTTGAATTTCCCGAAGCGAAGGGTTCTTCTGACTCTCGCGAGAATAGCCGCCGGCTGGCGCTGCTGATGCTGCTGGGATATGATTTTTCCTTCTCCAGTGCCCGGTCCACCGAAATTTTCACACCGGAACAGCGGATGGAGGAGAAAAACCGAAAGATCGACCATCTGATCTGGAACCTCATTGCCAATGGCGGGCCGGAGCTCACCGACGCCGAAAACGATGTCGCGCAACTGGAGGCCACGGTGCTGAGCCAGCCGCCGGACAAACAGCTGGAAGCCTGGGACAAATTCCGGAAGGACCGGTACTACGGCAGTTTTCCCAAAAACAATCAGACAGTGGAACGCCTTGGCGACGGGCCTTTTGTAGGCACTTTCCGGGCCATACAGCTCGCCGGCAGCGCCGCACGGGTCCAGAGCCAGTTTCTCCCCCTCTTTTTTACACTGTATCTCCGGCGCAACGAAAAGCACACCATCTCGCTGGAGCTTTTAGATTGCCTTGTCTGTTGCGATCTGACCCGCAAGCAGGACTTTTTCGTCATTCTGAAATTTTTCAATTCCCTTGCCGTAGCTGGGACCCCTGCCGCCGCGCCGGTCTATCGGACCTTTTTCCTCCGGTATTTCCAGAACATTCCTTTGCTGGGATACTGTGATCGGACTGAGTACTGGATGCTGGATCTGCCACTGCCCTCTCTACCCTCGAGCGTTTCTCCTCTGCGCGCCCGCTTTTCCCAAAAAGATGCGGAAGAGATAACCCGCACGGCACTGTCTTTGCTGAAAGACCTGCATCAGGATCTTTCCCGGGCAAAGGCCCGACCGGAGCCGCCCTATTCTCTCCGCTATGTGCAGGAGGAATATGCACTGCTTCTTACCTTCGTGGAGAAAAATCAGGAGTTGCTCCAAGCCCCTTCCGAACTGAAGGAGTCCCGCGGCAGTGTAAAGACCTCGTTTTCTTCGGGCAGCACCCTTCATCAGAAAGAGATGGACCGACTGAAAGCTTTCCGTCAGGAGCAGCCCGAACTCTTTGAACAGGAGGCGCAAAAGAGCTACGAGGAGGGAAAGCTCTATCTGTACGAACTGGAAGAGCTTTTTTCCGGCCAGTCGACCGCTTTTGTGTAAACAGAAATAGAGCTGTTGCAAAACGGCCTAGACGAAAAATGAGATAGGCTTTCCCAAAAGGGGGTGCCTATCTCATTTTTTTGCTGTGGTCTGAAACTGCAATGAACCAAACTCAACGAGAAAAGTATAGCAGAAAGGAAAGACATATCAACTAGCCAGCAGCAGGAATTGGCGGCATTCCTGATTGACAGTGTGGAGCTTGGGAGGGGCGGCATCGTTCGCATCCATTGGATCTTCGGGGGTACTGCCTGCTTGGGTGCGGATGCAAGCGGCTGAATGGCATCCACAAACCAGGTCAATATTTTGCAAAAACAAGTTAAAAAGAAGGATTTTTTTGCCAAGGCGAATATTGCAAGGGGGTATAGCTGGCTCGGGCGCAGCCGAAAAATGCCTTTTGCTTTGTGCCGCACGCAAAAAAGAAAAACCTTGAAAACGTAGTGTTTTCAAGGCTTTTCGCGTTTGGTGGAGATAAGCGGGATCGAACCGCTGACCTCTTGAATGCCATTCAAGCG
>ERZ1090878.414-NODE-415-length-23438-cov-8.077706_pt1 | contig 23438 bp, 21 predicted proteins | sample MGYA00478473_ERZ1090878 | MGnify/ENA primary metagenome ERZ1090878 (study PRJEB33644, sample SAMEA5815720) | chicken gut metagenome | biome: Chicken; feature: Gastrointestinal Tract; material: Caecum | place: Ireland | collected 2019-01-01 | study: A study of the... | reverse complement strand
CTACACTTCTAGCTTCGTCGGCAGCGTCAGATGTGTATAAGAGACAGGTAATATTATTTGATCGTTACGAAACGGCTGTTTTTACCCAAAAAGGCAGACAAAAAACAATGCTGGAAAAAATCAACGAGATCAATGTGTGGGACCGGCTTCGCGCCTGCAAAAAGCCGATCGTTTTATACGGCATGGGCAACGGCGCCGAACAGATTTTAAGCCGTTTTAAACAGCTCGGCATCGCATGGGACGGCATTTTTGCATCTGACGGATTTGTCAGGGGCCAGTCCTTTTGCGGCAAAAAAGTACGGCGCTACGATGAGATCTGCCAGGAATACGGCGACTTTGTCATTGTTTTGGGCTTTGCAAGCGCGCGGCCCGAAGTGCTGGCAAATGTGCGGGCTCTGGCCGAAAAACACACCCTGTTTGCACCCGACGTGCCGGTCTGCGGGGGCGGACTTTTTACGCGCGATTACGTTGCCGAACACAACGATGCGTTTGACCGCGGTTACGATCTGCTTGCAGACGAGCGTTCCCGGCGCGACTATCTTTCTGTTTTGCATTTTAAAGTATCGGGCAAGATCGACTACCTGCTTTCCTGTTTTGCCGAGAAAAAAGATATTTATAAAAATATACTCCATCTGTCCGAAAGCGAGGCCGTTGCCGACCTTGGCGCCTATACCGGCGACACGGTGCAGGAGATATTGTGTGCGACCGGCGGCCGGTATAAAGCCATCTATGCCTTGGAACCAAACGCAAAAAGTTTTCAGAAGCTGCAAAAAAACACGGCCGGGCTCCAAAACGTGCAGCTTTTCCCGTTGGCAGCCTGGGATAAAAACGAAACACTGCTGTTTGGCAAGACTGCCTCACGCGGCGCGCACGCCGCTCAAAACGGACTGCCTGTACAGGCCGTGCGGCTGGACGATATCTTGGACGCACCCGTCACACTGCTGAAAATGGACGTAGAGGGCGCCGAAGCCAGGGCGCTTGCCGGTGCTGCCGAAACCATACGCCGGCATCACCCAAAGCTTTATGTTTGCGCCTACCACCGTAACGAGGATCTGTTTGCCCTGCCCCTGCAGATCAGCCGACTGGGCAGATATAACATATATTTTCGCCATACGCCGTACATTCCGGCGTGGGAGAGCAATTTTTACTGCACGCCGCAGCCGAGCGAAACGGCGTCGTTTCAGAAATGGTGATTTTTTATGGATGCACTACAAACATTTGTTACGCAAAACGAACTGCTGATACGCATTGCCGCATCGGTCATACTTTTTGTTTTATTTTTTACCCTGCGCAAGCGATTTACAGCCGCCATTACCAGGCTGACGCAAAAAGCGCTGCACAAAAAGCCCGCCCTGGCCGCCGAAGTGGCCGACTCCATCAAAATGCCGCTGCACATCTTTTTTGCGCTGTTCGGCGTGTTTTTGGCTACGCAGCTTGTCAACGTCAGCGCTGCAGTCACATCTTTCGGCGTCAAGGCGCTGAAAATCGCCGTGATCTTTTTGATTTGCTGGGCGGCCGTAAACATGCTGGACGAGCAGTCGCCGCTGCTGCAAAAGCTGAAAAATGCCGACGGCAACGTCAATATGACGGCGTGCAAGTTCATTTCCAACCTGCTGCGTGTGGCCGTTTTCTGTATCGGCTTTGTCATTATTTTAAACGAGTTCGGTTACAACATCACCGGTGTCATCACCGGGCTGGGACTGGGCGGCCTAACGCTTTCGCTTGCCGCCAAAGACAGCATTCAAAACATGATCAGCGGCTTCATCGTCATTTTTGACAAGCCGTTTGCAGTCGGCGACTACATTTCCGTTGCCGGCCAGGAAGGCACTGTAAAAGATATTACGATGCGTTCCACCAAGCTTTCTGCCTCTGACGGCACCGAGATCATCATTCCGAACTCCACCGTAACAAACAGCGCCATTCAGAACTTGAGCAAAATCTCCAGCCGCATTGTGGAGCTGAATTTAAAATTTGCGTCGGCCGCGCCGGAAAACCTGCGCGCCTTTGAAAAGGATGTGCGCAGCTGCATGGAGACGAACGAAATGCTCGACTGCGCCGCCATGCGCGTGACCTTGAGCGACCTGGCGGGCCGGACACCGCAGGTCAGCATCTGGTGCCCGACAAAGACCGGCGACATCCAGACATTTGAAAAAATCAAGGAAGACATAAATTTTGCGCTGATGCGGCTTGCCGAAAAGCACGGTCTGACGCTTGCACAGAGCCTGCTGCCCACTGCGCCGAACAACGAGGAGCCGAAATGATCGCCGTTTTATATGCTGCCATCGTATTTGGCGCCACATTTTTGGGCGCATTCGTAGGTCTCGGCGGCGGCGTGATCATCAAGCCGCTGTTCGACCTTGCCGGATTTGACACGGTAGACACCGTCAACTTTCTGTCGGCCTGCGCCGTGTTTGCCATGTCGGTCGCCTCCACGATAAAATACAGGCGTGAAAAACGGCCGACCGACAAAAAAATCATTCTGCTTTGTGCCTGCGGCGCCGTAGCCGGCGGGATTTTAGGCAACGTTTTGTTTGACGCCGTGCTCGAAGCGGCCGGCCGGCCCGAAATCGTCAAATCTGTACAGGCCGCCATTTTGGCTGTGCTGCTGATCGCCAGCGTATGCTACATCAATCTGAAAAATCCGAAGACCCTGCACGTGACGCACCCGGCCGGCATCGCTGCCGCCGGGCTGATGCTCGGTGTGACCAGTTCGTTTTTAGGGGTCGGCGGCGGGCCGATCAACGTGGCCGCCATGGTGCTGTTTTTCTCCATCACCGTAAAAGACGCGGCCGTATACAGCGTTGCCGTCATCTTTTTTACACAGCTCTCCAAACTGGTGACCATATTTATAGACAACCAGTTTGCGCCGTACGGCGAACGGCTGTGGCTGCTGCTTTTGCTCGTGCCCTGCGCCGTGCTGGGCGGTATTCTGGGCGCCAGATATAATAAAAAAGCAGACGGCAAGAAAATCAGCAAAGTCTTTTCTGTCGCCGTTTCGGCCATTGCTCTTGTAAACATTTATAACGCGGTCAGCATCTTTTTCAGCTGACCCAGGCTACACCGTATTTAGAAAGGAACGCCATGGACAAAAAGCCGAACATTATTTTTTATTTCAGTGACCAGCAGCGCTGGGACACGGTAAACGACGAGGTCACCCCAAACCTGATGCAGCTGGCGCAGGAAGGGACCCTGTTTGAAAACAACTTTACCTGCCAGCCGGTGTGCGGGCCGGCACGCGCATGTTTGCAGACCGGTGTTTACGCCACACAGTGCGGCTGCTACTGGAACGGCGTGGCGCTGCCCGAAAACAGCGAAACGCTGGCCACCCACTTTAACGGCGCCGGCTACCAGACGGCCTACATCGGCAAATGGCACCTGGCCTCTGACCGCTACCCGGGCGTTGGTGTGCACTGCGAAAAAACAGCGGTGCCGCGTGCACGCATGGGCGGCTACCAATACTGGCGCGCAGCCGACGTGCTGGAATTCACCTCGCACGGTTACGACGGGTACATATTTGATGAAAACGGCAAACAGATCGATTTTAAAGGCTACCGCGTAGACTGCATCAACGACTTTGCACTGGAATTTTTAGAAAACCGTGACAGAAAAAAGCCGTTTTTCCTGTTCGTGTCGCAGCTGGAGCCGCACCACCAAAACGACCGCCACCGCGTGGAAGGCTATAAAGAGACAGTCGAAAAATACAGAGACTATCCCTTGCCGGCAGACCTGACCTTTTTAAAAGGTGACTACAAAGAAAACTACCCCGACTACATCAGCGCCATCAACCGGCTGGACTACAATGTGGGGCGGCTGGTGCAAAAGCTAAAAGACCTGGGTATTTATGATGACACGATCATTTTGTATACCTCGGACCACGGATGCCATTTTAAAACAAGGAACCCGGAATACAAGCGCAGCTGCCATGATTCCGCCACACATACGCCGCTCATCATCAAAGGCGGCGGCTTTGCACCCGGCAAAAGGGAAAAGCGCCTGTCCAGCCTGATCGACCTGCCGCCCACCCTGCTTTCCATGGCCGGGCTGCCCGTGCCAAAAGACTACATGGGCGTGGATCTGACCGAGCAGGCGGCCAATCCCGATGAAAAGCGAGACTGCGTTTTTATGCAGATCAGCGAAAGTCAGTGCGGCCGCGCGATACGCACGGACCGCTTCAAATACGCGGTGCGCAGCGCCTCGCCGCAGGGCTACACACAGCACAGCGCCAAAGTGTATTTTGAAGATTACCTGTATGATTTGGAAAAAGATCCTTGTGAAAAAAACAACCTGATCAAAACCCCGGCGTACCGCCATGTGCGCGAAGAGCTGAAATACCTGCTGATCGACCAGATGACGGCCGCCGGAGAAGAACACCCACTGATCTTCCCTGCTGTGATCCGGCGCAAGAAATAAATAATTATAAAACCGCCGTACACTTGTACGGCGGTTCAGCGTATCAAAGAAGGTATAATGGAAACAAATTATACAATCTGATACGCTGAAAGACTGTCAAAAAGACGAGTTGGATTTTGTATTTTGCGAGCGGGAGCCGTCGTCTAAATGCACGCCGATACGTTCGCAACCGCCTTTTGAATGATTTGTTGCGGCGATTGCTCACTTCAAGCGTGCATTTCTCCTCTCCCCAAAAAGCCATATGGCTTTTTGGGGACCCCCTAAGTACTGCCCCCGAGCAAAAGACAAAAAGCGCAAAAACCGCACAGCCGTGCGGTTTTTCTGCTTTTAAAACGTTTGATCGCTTTTTAACGTGTTTTATGTTTAAGAAAAACAATAAATCATTTTCTATTTATTGTTTATATGCGCGGTCCAGCCGGCTTTTTCGACAGTCTCACCGCCGTACACTTGTACGGCGGTTCTTGTTTGCGAAAATCAAGAGCAATGCAGGTAAGGCAAAATCACGCGCCAGGCCTCTACCAAGCGTTCCAGAGAATAAGCGGCGTTGGCCGGGCTTGTGGACGGCAGCACCACGGCCGGCATGCCGGTCTCTTTTTCCAGATACTTTTTATAAAGACTGCCGGACTTTGCCCCGTTTGCAAACACGGCGGCGATCGGCGCAGACGAAGTGATTTTGGCCACATCGTTGACACGGACATTCGTAATAGAACTGTCGGACGAACCGGCAATGTCGCACGAGGCGATCACATCCCAAAGTGCAATATGCGTGCGCAGCAAAAACGCCTTTTTTTCGGCAATGCTTTGCGGGCACACTTCGCCGGTCACGGCTGACACGACCTGCCAGAAACGGTTGTACTTATAGGAATAAAAGAACTGCATTTCGCGGGATTTGACCGACGGGAAGGAACCGAGGATCAGGATTTTCGAATCTGTATTCCACACAGGCGCGATGTTGTGCACAGCTGAAGAGACTTCCATTTTCATCACCGGTTATATTGTAGCACATGTGCCTGCCCCCGGCAAGCTAAAGTCTTTGCCGGCTCAGGTCAGAAGCCGCGAGATGCCGCTGATGACCGCACAGCAGACGGCGCCGAGCAAAAGCGGCAGGAAAAACGAGACCGCGCTCCATTTGATGCTTTTTGTTTCTTTATAAACGGTCCACAGCGCTGTAGAGCACGGGAAATGGAACATGGAAAACACGCACGCGCACACGGCCGTTGTGACCGTCCAGCCATTTTCCACCAAAATGGTGCGGATGCCGTCGAGTGCGCCGTAATCAACAAGACTGGAGGAGGAAAGGTAGGTCATCAGAGCGATCGGCAAAACGATCTCATTGGCCGGAAATCCCAAAATGAAGGCCAAAAGCATCGTACCGTCCAGCCCGATGGCGCGGCCGGCCGGGTCCAAAAAAGACGAAATGTGCACAAGCAGGCTTTCATCCCCGGCCTGCACATTGGCAAGCAACCAGATCAGAAGCCCGGCAGGCGCCGCCACACAGACCGCCCGGCCCAGCACAAAAAGCACCTTGCTTTTGAGCGTCTGCCCTACTACACGGAAAAACTGCGGCCGCTTGAACGACGGGATCTCCAGCACAAACGAAGAGGCCTGCCCGCGCAGCAGCGTTTTGGACAAAAGCAGCGACGAAAGCAGCGACGCGCCCACACTGACACACAAAAGCAGCAAAAGGATCAGCGCACCGTAAAAAGAATTGGCTGTAAAGAACATGGTGATCACGGCAATTAAAAACGGAAAACGGCCGTTGCAGGGCGTGAGCGCGTTGGTCACAATGGCCAGCAGGCGTTCACGCGGGCTGTCAATGATGCGCGCACCGGTGATGCCGACCGCATTGCAGCCAAGCCCCATGCACATCGTCAGCGCCTGCTTGCCGCAGGCGCCGCACCGCGCATAGTACGGATCCAGCTGAAAGGCAAAGCGCGGCAGCAGGCCAACGTCTTCCGCCAGGGCAAAAAGCGGAAAAAAGATGGCCATTGGCGGCAGCATGACCGAAACGACCCAGCCGAGCACGCGGTACACGCCGGCACAAAGCACGCCGACTACGGCCTGCGGCGCACCGACCGCCGTCAGCCAGGCGGTCAGCTGCACTTCGCCTATGTCCACAAGCGTTTTCAGCCACTGACTGGGATAGTTGGAGCCGACGATCGTCAGCCACAAAATCAGCGCCAAAATCAGCAGCGTAGCCAGATAAGACGTGTATTTGCCGAGCAAAATTTTATCCATAAATGTTTTGTGCGGCTGTGTTTTTACCGTTTTTTTGCTGCAAAACGCCGCAATCGTTTTGGCGCGTTCCAAAAAGCGGTCCAGCATCAGTTCACCGGCTTTGCCCTGCAGGTCAAAACGTTCCAGCGTATTTTGCGCCTGCAGCCAAGCCGTTTCAAAAGCATACTGCTGGTGCAGGTCGATGCCGGTGTGCTGCAGGATGCGCTGCGCAAAAGCGGGGTCGCGCAAAAGCGCCTCGGCGGCAAAACGCGTATTGCCAAAATTGTACGGCAAGTTCTTCAGCGCGCGCTGCAGGCGGCGCACCGACATCTCCACAGGCGCCGAAAAAGTAAGCGTTTCTTCATTGCCGGCCGGCCGTACGCCGGTCGCCATGATATGGATCTCCTCCAGCAGGCAGTTGATGCCGCGCCCGGAACGCGCCGTTGCCCGCACCACCGGCACGCCAAGCATTTCGGACAGCCTTTTGTCGTCTACTGTAATGCCCCAGTGTTCTGCTGCATCGCACATGTTTAAGAGAACGATAAGATGCCGCGTAATGGCGCGCACCTGCAGCACCAGGCTGAGATTGCGTTCCAGACTGGCCGCGTCCACCACGCACACGACCACATCCGGCCGGCTGAAAAAAAGCGTGTCGCAGGCGATCTCCTCATCCTGCGAATGCGCAAGCAGCGAATATGTACCGGGCAGATCCGTCAATGTGTAATCATTATATTTATAGTAAAATGTGCCGGTGAGCGCATCGACCGTTTTGCCGGTCCAGTTGCCGGTGTGCGTGTGCATGCCGGTCAGTTCATTGAACACCGTGCTTTTGCCCACGTTCGGATTGCCCATCAGCACAACCGTTTTCTTACCGTTCACAGGGCCACCTCGATTCTTTCAGCATCGCCTTTGCGCAGCGCCACCGCCGTGTCTTTGACTTCGTAGACCGCGATCTCCCGGAAAGCCCCAACAAAAAGGCACGCCACCGTTTCCCCCTCACAAAAGCCAAGATCCCGCAGCCGGATCCGGCCGGAAGGCACATCGCCAAGCGCCGAAATTACGGCGGCTTCGTTTTCTTTGAGATCAGACAATTTCACGCAGATCTCCCCTTTCCCATTTACTGCATCCTATGCGCTACAGGGCGGAAACGTGCCGCTGCGGCGACACAGCACTTGACATCCGGCCGAAAAACGACTAAAATCAGTATAGCTGCAGACAAATCCCGCACATGCGCTTTACACTGTCCGCCGGCGAAAGGAGCATTTTTTATGAAAAAAACAAACCAGATCCTTGCAGTGCTTATGGCTGCACTGCTACTGTTTTCGTTCAGCGCATGCAGCGGCGCAAACGACGCTGGCACGACCGAACCAGTCTCCGGCACAGGTACGTCTGAAAGTGTTGCGGTGCCCACAGACGGCAACGTGCTGATTGCCTATTTTTCTGTAGAAGAGAACCAGGAAGGCGGCGGCGAAAGCGACCTGGCAGCAGGCGGTGACCTGAATGTGATCGCGCAGATGATTCAAACGAACATCGGCGGCGATCTGTTTGCCATCCATACTGAAGAGTCTTACCCGGCCGACGATGAAGCGCTGCAGATCCGCGAAGCCGAAGAAAAAGACGCAGGCGCCCGCCCTGCCCTGACCGATTCGATCGAAAACCTGGATCAGTACGACGTGGTCTTTGTCGGCTTCCCGATCTGGGTAAGCGATATGCCGATGGCCATGTACAGCTTTTTCGACACATATGATTTTGCCGGCAAAACGATCGTGCCGTTTTCGATGTTTACAAGCGATGAACCCGACATAACGGCGCTGATCCAAAGCCTGGAGCCGGATGCCAGCGTGGTGGCGAATGCGTTTTCCATCCGCTACACCAAGATCGCTGAAGGCGGCGTGCTGGTGAACGACTGGCTCAAAGAACTTGGCTATTAAAAAAATCCCGGCAGGATCTGCCGGGATTTTTTATTGCGCCAAACGATTCGCCAAACGATTCCACCGCACCAAACACAGAAACACACAGAACATGTATAAAAGGAGAAAATATGATCGAAATCAAAGGCAGCGAAAACACAGCCAAAGTGTTTTCCGACAAATTAGAGCCGGCTGCCGAAGGGCAGATCCGCGCCATCTGCAACATGCAGATTTTTCGGGGCAGCAAGATCCGCATCATGCCGGATGTGCACGCCGGCAAAGGCTGCACCATTGGCACGACCATGACGATCCCCGGCTATGTGGTGCCAAACATGGTGGGCGTGGACATTGGCTGCGGCATGCTGTGCGTAAAGCTGAAAGAAAAGCGCATAGATCTGCCGAAGCTCGACAGCTGCATTCGCCAGAATGTGCCGAGCGGCTTCAGCGTAAGAGGCAGTCTGCACCGCAGCCACAGCCGCATTGATTTGGAAGAGCTGAAGTGTTACGCCAGCATCGACACGCGCAGGTCAAAAGAAAGCCTTGGCACACTGGGCGGCGGCAACCACTTTATAGAAATCGACAAGGACGACGAGGGCACGCTCTATCTGGTGATCCACACGGGCAGCCGCAACCCCGGGCTGCGCGTGGCAGAATATTACCAGAAAGCAGCTTACGATGCTTTGGGCGGCCGAAAGCAGACAGATGTGCCGTATGAACTGGCTTACCTCACCGGCAGCGGCATGGAAGCTTATTTGGCCGACATGGGCGTCATGCAGCGCTTTGCCGCCCTCAACCGCGAGATCATAAAAGAGGTCATTCTAAGCGGCATGAAGCTGCACGAGGAAGAAAGCTTTTCGACCATCCATAACTATATCGACCTGGAAAACCGCATTCTGCGCAAAGGCGCCGTATCGGCAAAAGCCGGCGAAACGCTGCTGATCCCCATGAACATGCGCGACGGCAGCCTTATTTGCACCGGGCTGGGCAACACGGACTGGAACTGTTCCGCGCCGCACGGCGCCGGCAGGCTGATGAGCCGGCGCGATGCGGAAAACAGCTTTACCGTGTCCGCCTTTAAAAAAGCAATGACGGGCATCTACACCTCCTGCGTGTCGCGCGACACACTGGACGAGGCGCCGTTTGTTTACAAGCCGATGGAGGAAATTTTACAAAACATCGGCGAAACGGTCAAAGTGGAGCGTATCATTAAGCCCATCTACAACTTCAAAGCCAGCGAACACGCCCGATAAATAAAACACGGCGTAATTTCTGCCGTATGCGAACATATGCACAAAAAAACAGACGGCAGATGCCGTCTGTTTTTACGTTCCGTTAAAGCTGGTCGGCGATCGAGTAGATCAGTTCTTTCGACTTTTCCCAACCGAGGCACGGGTCGGTGATCGACTTGCCGTAAACGCCCTCTTCGATCTTCTGGCAGCCGTCTTCAATGTAGCTTTCGATCATAAAGCCTTTGACGAAGCGCTTGATCTCGGCAGAATGGCGCATGGAGTGCAGCACTTCGTTGCAGATGCGCACCTGCTCCAGATACTGCTTGTTGCTGTTGGAGTGGTTGGCGTCCACGATCACGGCCATATTCTGCAGATTCTTGGCGCTGTACATATTGTACAGGCGGATCAGATCCTCGTAGTGGTAATTCGGCTTTGCCTGGCCGTATTTGTTCACGCTGCCGCGCAGGATCGCGTGCGCAAGCGGGTTGCCCTTCGACTCCACTTCCCAGCCGCGGTAAATAAACGTGTGCGAATGCTGCGCCGCGGTGATCGAGTTGAGCATGATGGAAAAGTCGCCGCTGGTCGGGTTTTTCATGCCGACCGGCACATCCACACCACTGGAAGTCAGGCGGTGGCTCTGGTTCTCAACACTGCGCGCGCCGACGGCCACATAGGAGAGCAGGTCGGACAGATAGCGGTAATTGTCGGGATAAAGCATCTCGTCTGCACAGGTGATGCCGATCTCATCGATCGCTTTGGCGTGCAGGGAGCGGATGGCAATGATCCCCTCCAGCATGTCGGGCTTTTTATCGGGATCCGGCTGGTGGAGCATGCCCTTATAGCCGTCGCCCGTCGTGCGCGGTTTATTGGTATAAATACGCGGAATGATGATGATTTTATCTTTAACCTCTTCCTGCAGGCGCGCCACTCTGGAAACATAGTCCAAAACAGGTTCTTCGCGGTCGGCACTGCAAGGGCCGATGATCAGAAGAAACTTGCTGCTCTCGCCCTTAAAAACAGCGGCGATCTCGGCATCTCTTTTTTCTTTTATAGCAGCACCCTCTGGCGTCAGCGGAAACTGTGCCTTGATCTCCTTTGGTACAGGCAGTTTGCGGATAAATTTCATGTTCGCATCTACCGGCATTTCATCACGTCCTTTTCTTTATGTTATTTTTCTTTTTCATTATATAACATAAAACGGGCTTGTCAATGTTTTGCTTTAAACAGACAAAGCGTTAAAAGCTTTCCAGCAGCGCCTTGTAAAACTCGGCGTAATCTGTGCGGTTCTCGGCTGTAAAAGCCATTGCTTCGCGCGGGTGGCGGTTAAGCTGACCGGTCAGCATGTACTGCACGTCAAAGCCCCACTGCACGCCGGCAGCCTTCAGCGGCAGCATGTACTTTTCAATAAAGATCAGCAGATCGTACAGGCTGTACTTGGGATTTTTAAGAAAACCAAGCAACAGTTCCATGGCGCAGTTGCCGGCGCCGCGGCCCATTGCCGACGCCGTTGCATCCAGGTAGCTGACGCCGTAAGAAAGCGCCTCGATCGTGTTGGCAAACGCCAAATTCTGGTTGTTGTGCGCATGGAAGCCGATTTTTTTGCCAGACTTCTCGCCGTATTCCAGGTATTTTACAGCAAGACTGTCGACCGTTTCCGGGTACAGCGACCCGTAGCTGTCGACCAGATAGATCACATCGACCGGAGAGGCGCACAGCATTTCCAGCGCCGTTTCGATCTGGCTTTCGTTGGCCTGGCTGACGGCCATGATGTTGCAGCTGGTCTCGTAACCAAGGCCGTGCAGATGCTCGATCATTTCGATCGCGGACGGGATCTGGTGAATATAGCAGGCAACGCGCACCAGGTCGATCACGCTTTCGGATTTCGGCAGGAAATCCTCTTTAAAATCGCAGCGGCCCACATCGGCCATAACGGCAATTTTCATGTCGCTGATATTGTCGCCGACGATGGAGCGAATGTCTGCCTCGTCGCAGAATTTCCACTTGCCGAAATCTTTTGGGTCAAACAGCTTTTTCGAGGCTTTATAGCCGAACTCCATATAGTCCACGCCGCATTTGATATTGGTTTTATAAAGCTCTTTAACGAATTCATCTGTAAACGCAAAATTGTTGCAAAGACCGCCGTCGCGCACAGTGGCATCCAGCACTTTTATGTCGCGGCGCACCGTCATCAGGTTGCCTTTTCTGTCGGCCATAATAATTCCCCTTTCAAACCGGATATTTTGTTTTTACTTTACCGCTTTAAAGCGGATTAGTGAATGTAATTATAACAGCTTTCAGTTTTTTTGTCAACACCGATTGGAAATATCTGTTCAAAAAAATTAAGAAAATAGATAATTTTGGAAATTGTAATATAAATGTAATATAGAAAAGACGCCGTATAAGCCTCTTTTCAAGCGTTTTATGCTGACAGCGATCTGCGGCGCAGGAATTTCCATTTACAAGCGGCGGACAATATGTTAAAATATTTCCGTTGCAAAGAGGACGAGAAAGCATGACTTTAAAACGAAAAAATCGCAAACAACTGCTTTGCGCTGCCATAGCTTTGCTGCTGTGCCTTGTGTGCGCAGCCTGCGGGCGCACTGTGCCCGTTTACTTTGACGGTGAACGCGCGCTTGGCATTGACGTATCGTCGCACAACGGCGAAATCGACTGGGAAGCCGTCAGCAAAACAGACGTGCAGTACGCATTTATTCGTGTCGGTTACCGCGGCTATGGGGACGAAGGCGTTCTGGCCGAAGACGAGCTGGCCGCCGACAACATGACCGAAGCAGCAAAGCACGACATACCGGTCGGCGTATACTTTTATTCCCAGGCCGTAAACGAGGACGAGGCACGAGAGGAGGCTGAATTCGCTGTGAAAGCCATACGGCACCACACGATATCATTGCCCGTCGTGATCGACATAGAATACGCCCATGCTTCTGACGGCAGCCGAACCGGCCGGCTTTATGAAGCCGGTCTTTCCGCAGACGAAATGGCCGCCATTTGCAACGCCTTTGCAGACGTTGTCCGCGACGCAGGCTACACCCCAATGGTGTACTCCAATTCCTATATTTTTACAAACCATATGAACATGGAAGCGCTGGATGACGACATTCAGATTTGGCTGGCCGACTACAACGATTCCGTCACCTACAGCGGTGCGTACCAGTTTCACCAGTTTACAAAACAAGGCCAGATCGACGGCATAAACAGCAAGCAGGTAGACCTGAACTACTGGTATGCCGAATCATAGTGCGTGTCATAAAGGCCGCAACAAAACTGCATAAATAAAATGATAAAAGCAAGGGACCGACAAACAAATTGCCGGCTGCCCCTTGCTTTTTTACGTTTTAAGCAAAAACGGATGAATATTATCGGCGTGAAAAGGCGTGCACATCTTTTAAAATGATTTCTTTTTTCCAGGTCTGCGGCGCCGGCGTGCAGGTAAAATCACGCAGCGAAAGTCCCTGCACATGACGCGCCCAAAGCGCATACGCCGTATTTGGCTGCATATTGCATTAGGGATTGCCGATACCGCATGTCTTGTGTTATACTCTTACTCATGAGGGACAGAACTCCTTTTTTTGGGTTTGTTGTGTGTGGTAACTTAACTATACCCTATTAAAGGCTCTGTCCTTCTACTTTTTTTCTTTTCTTTTCTCCTCTGTCCAATATGTATTGTAGCTCTACAGGAAAAGATGTGCACATTCACGGCGCGCACTTGACTTGTTCATGATCTTTTCGTATAATACATGTATACAAAAATTTCCATATCTTTCTTTAAAATTAAGATATTTTGCCGAAATCGGAAAGGAGAATACGGATGCAAACGGCAGAGAAGCTGCGCCCGTTCGGGGCGCGCGATAAGATCGGGTACGCCATGGGGGATCTTGGCTGCAACCTCTCGTTCCAGCTGATTTCGTCGTACATGTTCCTGTTTTACACGCAGTGCATCGGGCTGACGACGACAAATTGGGCATGGATCATTGTGGTATCGAAAATCTGGGATGCGGTCAACGACATTATCATCGGCGGCATGGTAGATCGGCACAGGCTCAGTAAAAAAAGTAAGTTCATGCCGTGGATCGCCATCGGTTCGGTGGGGCTTCTGGCTTTTTCGATCCTTTTGTTTTTGCCTGTGCAGCAGCTCTCGCAGGCCGGCAAGGCGATCTGGTGCCTTTTGATCTACGGGCTTTATACGACCGCTTACACCATGGTCAATGTTCCATACGGTTCCCTGCACTCCGTCATCACCGAAGACCCGAAGCAGCGCACCTCGCTTTCCACCTTCCGCAGCATCGGTGCGGGTGTTGCTGCTGTTCTCGTCATGCTGCTTCCGCAGGTCGTGTATGTGGATAACGTGCTTTCGGAAAGCCGGATGTTCCTCGTGGCTGTCGTATTTTCCGTGGTGGCCTTTTTTGTGTTTATCCTGCTTCGCAAAATGGTGACGGAACGTGTCGTTCGCGAGGAACGCGTAGAAAAGGTCAGCTACCTTTCCACGATCAAGTCCTTTTTCACGAACCGCGCGCTGCTCGCCATCACTATCGCGACCTTCGCTGTTGTGGCGTTTCACAATTCCTCCGCTTCGGTCAACAACCTGGTATTCCAATTTTATTTCCATGATGCGGAAAAAGCGTCTTTCGCCATGATCGCCTCCTATGTACCGCTGCTGGCGCTCATGCCGTTCGCCTCTACGATCGTCGGCAAGGTCGGCAAAAAGCGGTTCATCGTTCTCGGGGGCTTGGGCAGTATGCTTGCGGGTATTCTGATGCTGTTCCTGCCCATCACGCCCGACACAAAAGGCATGGTGCTGTATATCGCCGGGCTGATGCTTGTCAACATCGGCAGCTGCGTGTTCCAGATCATCGTGTGGGCGATCGTCGCCGACTGCATTGAAATGAGCTACCGCAAAAAGGGCGTGCGCGAGGAGGGGTCGCTTTACGCGATCTATTCCTTCTTCCGCAATCTCGCGCAGGGCGTCGGTTCCGCCGTCGTGGCGCTGTCTTTGAGCGCGGCCGGCTATGTGGAATCCGCCCCCGTGCAGACCGACGAAGCCTCTGCAAAGTTCAAGACGCTGTATATCCTTCTGCTTGTTGCAGGGCTTGCGGTCATGACGGTCTCCATGAAATTCATCTATAACATCGACCTCAAGCAGGAGCAGGCGTTTGCCCCGGCAAACGGAGACGTTGCGGAAACCATGCAAGGAGAATGACTTATGCGTAACACAAAGCTTATCGATCAGGGCTGGCTGTTCAAAAAGGATGCGGATTTCTCGCCCGACATGATGCTTACGGACTTCGAGGCACTCGATCTGCCGTACACCTGGAACGGTTCTGACGGGCAGGACGGCGGCAACGACTATTTCCGCGGGAAGGGCTGTTTTGTCAAGTCCCTTGCCGCTTCGGACTTGCCCGAAGGCGCAGAGCGCTATATTCAATTCGACGGCGTGAACTCGTCCGCCGAGATCTATTGGAACGGCGAAAAGATCGCGGCGCACGACGGCGGATATTCGACTTTCCGTGCGCGGCTTCCCGAAGTGCTCGAAGAAAACCTGCTCGCGGTGGTCGCGGACAACGCGCCGAACGACCACGTATATCCGCAAATGGCAGACTTCACGTTTTACGGCGGCATTTACCGCGACGTAACGCTCATCGGCGTGCCTGAAAACCATTTTGACCTGCTGTGGAACGGTGCGCCGGGCCTGATGGTCACCCCCGTTATGGAGGGGAAGGACTGCACCGTTACGGTCAAGACCTTTGTGCAGTGCAAAACGCCGTGCGGCATTCGTTATAAGATCCTTGCGGACAATGAAACGGTGTTGACGGCGGAGGTCACATCAGATAACACGGAAACGACGATGTGCCTTACAAACGCGCACCTTTGGGACGGCATACATGACCCATATCTCTACACACTTCGTGCGACGCTTTTGCTCGGCGGGGAAGCACAGGATGAGGTCTCCGCGCGCTTCGGCTGCCGCAGCTTCCGCATGGATGCGCAAGAGGGCTTTTTCTTAAACGGCAAGCCCTATCCCCTGCGCGGCGTTTCGCGCCATCAGGATCGGCCCGGCATCGGCAATGCGCTGAAGTCGGAACATCATAAAGAGGATATAGACCTCATCTGCGAAATGGGCGCGAACACGATTCGGCTTGCCCACTACCAGCACGCGCAGGCGTTTTACGACCTGTGCGACGAACGCGGGCTGGTCGTTTGGGCGGAGATCCCGTATATCTCGCAGCACCTGCCGAACGGCGTGGAAAACACCAAAACGCAGCTGACGGAGCTCATCTGCCAGAACTACAACCATCCCTGCATCGTGACGTGGGGCCTTTCCAACGAGATCACGATGCACGGCGCGGCGGATAAAGGGCTTTTAGACAATCACAAAATGCTCAACGACTTGGCACACAGCTTAGATAAAACCCGTCCCACCACGCTCGCGGTGCTGACGATGTGCGGCATGGACGAAGCCTATGTGCACATGACGGATATCGTCTCCTACAACCACTACTTCGGCTGGTACGGCGGGACGGTCGATATGTACGGGCCGTGGTTCGACCGCTTCCACAAAAAATACCCGAACCGCGCCATCGGCATCAGCGAATACGGCTGTGAAGCCCTCGACTGGCATACCTCGGAGCCCCAGCAGGGCGATTACACCGAGGAGTATCAGGCGTATTACCACGAAGAACTCATCAAGCAGATCATAGACCGCCCCTACCTTTGGGCAACGCATGTTTGGAATATGTTTGACTTTGCCGCCGACGCCAGAGCCGAGGGCGGTGAAAACGGCATGAACCACAAGGGACTTGTGACCTTTGACCGCAAATACAAAAAAGACAGCTTTTACGCCTACAAGGCATGGCTCTCCGGCGAACCGTTCGTGCACATCTGCGGCAAGCGGTATGTGCGGCGCACGGAAGATGTGACCAAGGTCACGGTGTATTCCAACCGCGACGAAGTAGAGCTGTTTGCCAACGGCAAGAGCGTCGGCGTACAGCAAAAGGGCAAATACCCGTTCTTCTATTTCAATGTGCAAAACGAAGGTGAAACGGTGCTCGTCGCAAAGGCGGGCGAAAGCACGGATGAAGCAAAGCTCCAAAAGGTTGAGAAATTTGATGAAAGCTACCGCATGAAAGAGGCCGGCGGCGTCATCAACTGGTTTGAGATCACGATGCCCGAGGGGTATTTTTCCGTCAACGACACCATCGGAAGCATCCTTTCTACGGCGCGCGGCAAGCTGTTTATGCTGAAATTTGCGAAGGTACTGCTGTCCGGGCTGAAAGGTGATTCTGAGCAAAAGCCCAAAGATAAGAAAAAAGGCGTAAATTCCCAAGTCCGCTCCGTTTCGGGCTTTACGCTCAACCGCACGATGTTCGACATGGCAAAGGGCTTTACCGTAAAGCGCGTGTTCGCGATGCTCGGCGGCAAATTTACAAAAGAGCAGATCTTGGATTTAAACAAAACTTTAAATAAGATCAAAAAACCAAAAAGGAAATAACGACTTATAAAGGCACAGCGGGCATCCGGAAATCGGATGCCCGCTGTTTTAATTTTGCAACGTCTTGTATGCCTCGCCCCAATTTTGCATCGCTTCCAAAATCGGTTTAAGACTTTGGCCGAGTTCCGTCAGGGAATATTCCACACGCGGCGGCACCTCGGCATACACCGTGCGGGTCAAAAGGCCGTTCGCCTCCATATCGCGCAGCTGTGCCGTCAGCACTTTCTGCGAAACGGTGCCGATCGATTTTTTCAGCTCGCCGAAACGTTTTTTACCGGGCATCAGGTCGCGCAGGATCAGCACTTTCCACTTGTCGCCGATCAGAGTCAGCGTGGTCTCCACCGGACAGGCCGGCAGCGGCGCGGATGATTTTTGTTCAGACATAAGAAAACCTCCATATCTTTAGTTTCAAATTGAAACCAATGTGATTATAGCGCGTTTGTTGCCAGCAGACAACCAACGAACAACAGCAAAACACAAATTTTCAAAAAATTTTTTCTGCGTTTATACGGCGGAAAGCCGCACAGCTGCGCAAAAGTTACCTAAGGGTTACCGCCTAATAGTTTCCATTTAGTAACTACAGCACATTATTGTGCTTACTTTACAATCGACACTTTTCAGACTATAATGCAGACAAGAGATATGACAACGAAGAAGCGGTGCGGCAGATGGTAAAAGCGCAAGAAAATATGCGTATACCCGCCTCGCTCGTGCCGCGCTGCCCCGTCTGCGGCGGACCAATGACGATGAACCTGCGCGCCGATAACACATTTGTGCAGGACGACGGCTGGTACCGCGCTGCCGGCTGGTACGACGACTTTGTGCGCCGCCACCAGAACATGCCGGTGCTGTACCTGGAGCTGGGCGTTGGCATGAACACGCCCGGCATCATTAAATTCAACTTTTGGCAACAGGTCCTTGGCAATGCGCAGGCACACTATGCCTGCATCAACTACGGCTAGGCATCCTGCCCGAAAGAAATCGACACCAAAGCGTGTGCATCAACGCCGATATTGGCGAGGTGCTGGAACAACTTTAAACGCGCTGCAGCAATGTACCCCAAAGGACAAGAGCCTTTGGGGTACAAATCATTTTGCAGGTGATTTTTCTTTGGCCGAATATTTTTTATAGACCCAGACACACAGTCCGCTGAGGGCAGCCGTGGCCAGAAACACCCCAAGCGCCAGGAACTTGTTGTCTTCGCCGAGCGCGGCGCCGCAAAACGTGGACGTGATGATGGAGGGCATGCGCGCCAGCGTTGTGATCAGAAGAAAATGAAACAAATTGATTTTTGTCAGACCGGCAGCGTACGTCATAATATCTTTCGGCGTGCCCGGAATCAGGTAAAAGATGAAAACAAACAGCATCCATTTTTTCTGATCCGCAAAAATAGGCAGCGCGTCAATTTCTTTTTGCGGCACCAGCTTGTATACAAAGCGTGCGCCGAACAGACGTGTCAGTGCCAAAATCACCAGCGAGCCAAGCAGTGAGCCGACCGAGCACCACAAAAGACCGCCGAACGTGCCGAACGCATAGCCGGAGCCGATCTCCAGCGGTTCAGCCGGAATGACCTTGAGCACGGTCTGGAACGCGCGGATGGCCACAAAAACGACCTGGCTGTAGCCGCTGTACCGGTCAAGCCACGCCTTAAAGACAGACGGCGTTTCGATCAGCTGGGTCAGCTGCTTGCCGAGCGTGCAGTAAGCAATGATCAAAACGGCAGCAAACGCGGCTGCGCAGATGGCGGCGCTGATGTAGGCCGTTTTGGGGATCCGGGCTAAATACGATTTGACTTTTTCCATCAAAACGCCACCCCCGCGCGGTGTGTAAGCGCCTGATTGTATGTCTCATACGGATAGTAGCGGTTCAGATAGCCGCGGTAACCGGGTTTCCATGGCTTGTATTTGCCGTCAAAATGCACGATCATGGTGCCTGTTTCCACAAGCGCCAGCGCACGGTGCAGATCGCCGCCGCACGCCAGGCGCACGCGGGTGAACAGCCTTTCGTCCAGATTGATGACATTGCCGTCGAGCACGATAATGCGTCCGTCGTAAAGACCGTTGATCACATCCTGGTCGGCCTGCCACAAAATTCTTTCGTTTTTGCGGATGAAATTGTAAATGTCTGCCGCGTTGAACGTTTCGCGCAGGGCCGCAATATTCATCAGCAAAACACCGGCATTCAGGTATGCTTTTGTGCGCTTCATGTGCAGCCGGGTGCGGTTGAAGCTGGTCAGAAACCGGCCAAGGTGCCCTGCCCCGGCAAACACAGCCTCGCCGAAATCCAGGTCGTAAAACGCATCCAGCGGATTGAGCACGATCGTGTCCGGGTCTATGTAGAGCACGCGCTCCACATCCTCCGGCAGGTAGACCGGCGCAAACAGGCGGTAATACGTTTCTTTAGTGATACGGCCGCAGCGCGGTGCATTTTCAAAAAAGTCGTCTTTCAAAAACACCGGCACCACCTCTGCCGGATGGCCGGCGCAGACACGGCGGATAACAGCAAAGTCACACTCTGTCAAAGAGGAATGCGCCACAAAAATACGCATCTGACGGCGCGGGTGCGCCGCGAGCAGCGTTTGCAGCATCGTGCAAAGCGGCGGCACATAGTTGGAATCCAAAGTCACCAGAATATTCATCGTCATGGTTCTCACTCCTGTGAAAAATTCAGTAAAATATTGGAATAGGTGCAGACCAGTCGGACACGGTTGCCGGAGCCACTCTCGGCCGTATACGTTTCCACGGCGGCCTGAGCACCGTCTACATAAACACCGCCGGTGTTGAAATCGGCAAGCGTTTCTTCAAATTCATCATGCGTCATAGTCATGACGTTGCTGTTCCAAATACCCACATTGTCAGACGTACCGACATCATAATACGTTATACCATTTTGCACAAAGTAGCGCAGCGTGCGCTCTTTATAAACAACAACTGACCGTTCTTCGAGCGTTGTGCCGTCGGCCAGGGTGCGCACTTCGGTATTTTCACTGATGTAGGCGCCGTTGGTGTAAAGATTTGTATAGTTTTCATCGCCTTCCTTAACGGTCGCCGTCTCCTGCGCCGTTTGCTGCGTGTCGTAGCCGTAAATATAGAGCGCGTCGGTATAGGGCACCGTTTTTTCGATCACTTCCACGGCCGGACTGGCCTGCAGATCCAGCGCGTAGTCGGCACGGCTGCCGTTTAAGGAAACTTTGTTTTGATTGTCGGCCGTGCCGTCGATCGTTTCCGCCGTGCAGCCGGTCAGAAGCGCAGACTGCACATCATAGACCAAATCAGTAAACTGCACGTTTTCACAGTCCAGCGAATCGGCAGAAATATCTGCACTCTGCACCGAGCCGCCTTCCAGGGATACCTGGGACACATCGGTCTGCAATCTGGTGAAAGCACTGTCCGTACCGTGCAGATAAAGGCCGCCCGTTTGCGTATCCGCCGTCAGTACCGCTTCATTTACCGTGCTGTTTTTCACACGGTAATCCAGCTGCGCATAACTGTCCAGTTCACTGGTCAGGCTGGAAACGGTGCAGTTTTGCACATTCAGATCCGCCGTGCAGGCAAAAGAGAACTGCTCGACCTGCAGACCGTTCAAAGTCACCTTCGGCGTTAAATACGCACGCGAGAAGAATATGCTGCTGTAGCCGAAATATTCTTCCACCGTGTCCAGTTCATGAATGTCCACCAGCGAAAGCGCAGCGTTTTCCGGCACGGTGATCACGGCAGACGAATCGTAGCCGTTGGAGGTGATCTCCAGCACATGGCCGGCTGTTTTCTTTGTCTCTACCGCTGCGCCGATCGTCAGCACACCGCCCTTGACCGTGTAATTCGGGGTAAAATACGGCGTTTTGGACTTGATTTCCACCTTGTAGCTTTCGCCCGTTTCAATACGGATCTCATCAAATTCAGAATAATCAAATACGATTTGGTTAAACGGCGCCGTCTCCTCGTCTATCGACGTTTCGGTTACGTTGTTGCCGGTCTTCAGGCCGTGGTCAAAATACAGATAACCGCTCGGCCCCAGCACAAAGCCCAGGCTGAGCACCGCCACACCGACCACCAGGAAAATGCAGGCCACCTTAAGAAGCAGCGACACTTTAATTTTCGGCATCTTTTGCATGGTGAGCCTCCTTTCTTTTGCGCACATAGGTTTTTAATTTGCGGTAAAGCTTTTTGCAGCCGCGCCCGGCCAGCAAAAGCAGCTTCCAGCCGAGCATGGCCACCATAAAGCTGAGCGCGCCCAGCACAAACGCCGCGCCCACGCCGACAAGCCCGGTTGCCAGGTCGGTAAACAAAAGCACAACACCGGCCATAAAACCCGCCACGGAAAACAGAAAACCGCAGATACCGGCCGCCAGCAAAAAGGCCAGACAGAAGAAGACGAACCCGCCGGCCATGACCGCACAAAACGCGGCAAAGCAGCCGAGCGCCAGCTTCAGGCAAAACAAAAAGGCTCTTTTAAACAGGGAAAAAATCTTTTTCAGGCAGCCGCCGGCTTTCTGCCCCGCGCCGCGCACCGCTTCGGCCGCAGACGGCTTTGCCGTGCTTTCAGCACTTTCCGCGCCCGGCGTGTCATAACCGTGATCGGCCAGAATAGCGGCCGCCGCCTCCTCAGGCGAGCCGAGTTCCAGCAAAATGCGCGTTTCATTTTCCGGCCCGGCCTCGTCAAAATATTCTACATAATAGCGGATCGCGTCACGGCGCTCCTCCGGCGAAAGCCGGTCCAAGAGCTCGGACAGCCGCTTTAAAAACTGGTCTTTATTCATGTCCGTCCACTCCTTCTGCCAATATACTGTCTACTTTCTTCTTGTAAATGCTCCACTCTGCCTGCGCTTTTTGCAGATTGGCGCGGCCGTAGTCCGTAATGGAGTAATAACGGCGGTTACGCCCCTGATACGGCTGGTCATAGGTGATCAGGCAGGCGTCCTTCTGCAGACGGCGCAAAACCGGGTAAAGGGTGGATTCGCTGATGTCCAGCACTTCCTTAATACGCTGGGTGAGCACATAGCCATAAGTGTCGCCGCCGTTCAGCACGGCCAGCACACAGGCATCCAGCAATCCGGCGCCAAGCTGAAATGTCATCTGATCCTTCCTTTCATCTATCGTTCTCATGCAATATTATACGACGTATAATATAAGCTGTCAAGCAGTATTATAAAGTTTTCAATTTGTTTAGATTCTGTTTAGAAACAGCCAAAACGCACTTTTCGTAACCAACATTTCACCGGCGCCTTACAACTGCATTTTACGGCAATCTGAAAAAATAGCAATACCTGGCGCAAAATCTAATACCCAGAACGCAAAATCTAAGCCAAAAAGAAAAACCTGCCGCTTGAAATAAAGCGACAGGCTCTAAAAACCATTTATTCAGTTGGTACAGGCAGCAGGATTTTCAAAGTGAATTTGCCGTCTGCCTGCGTGGTCGTGCAAGTACCGCCGTACTTTTCAGCGGCTTTTTGCATGTTGGCAATGCCAAAGCCGTGCAGGAACTTATCTGCCTTTGTGGTATGACCGTCTGCGTGTGCTTTCTCAGTGCAGTTGTTCTCGATCAGGATAGATACAAAATCCTGCACCTTGCCCGCTTTGACGAGGATCACACGCTGTTCCTCCGGCAGCTTCTCACTGGCTTCGATGGCGTTGTCTATACCGTTGCCAAACAAAGTGCTGATGTCCAGCGGTTCTATAAAATCCACACCGCCGAAATCTATCAAGGCAGAAAAGTCGATGTGCTTTTGACGCGCTTTTTCGGCCTTGTCCCGGATGATAATATCCAGAAAGTCGTTGCCTGTATGGATATAGTTTTCATAGTCCGCGATCTGTGCGCGCAGCTGCTGCGCCATCTGCCGGGTAGCCTCCGCTCCCTGACTGCTTTCCAGTACAAGCAGATGATTTTTCATATCGTGATAAATAGAGCGTATGCGTTCCTCGTCTTTGAGTTTGTCCTGATAGTAGGCGTACTGCTGCTGAAGCTGTGCGATCTGCACCTTATCCCGCTGCTCCTGTTCACGGAGATAGGATACATTTCGGGAATACAGAAATTGTACAATAAAAACTACGCCAAGCACAGATGTAACCACATCTAAAATCAGCGTATTAGACTCACCCAAATTCAAATATCCATATGTACTTGCAAAGGATACTGCAAATACCAACAAAAAACTGACCGACAAAACAGCAG
>ERZ1090878.410-NODE-411-length-23510-cov-7.033468_pt1 | contig 23510 bp, 24 predicted proteins | sample MGYA00478473_ERZ1090878 | MGnify/ENA primary metagenome ERZ1090878 (study PRJEB33644, sample SAMEA5815720) | chicken gut metagenome | biome: Chicken; feature: Gastrointestinal Tract; material: Caecum | place: Ireland | collected 2019-01-01 | study: A study of the... | reverse complement strand
CGAGATCGCTCAGTGTCTCGTGGGCTCGGAGATGTGTATAAGAGACAGTTATACATAAAATTGCTGCTGCGGCAGGCCACTTTGTGAATTTTCTGAAAAAAGGCTTGCAAAAGTGTACCGGGTCATTATATAATAAATATACTAAACGTAAACTTAGGCAGAAACGCCCGTCTGCCCATGCAAAGAAAAAGAAGAAAAAAGGTCATTCCCATGTTCGATGAGTTCCGTCTGAAAAACAGAAATAAAAAGTTCGGTTTTAAGGCCATCGCACTTGTGGCGATTACGGTGAGCGTCTCCATCTTTGCCGTAAGCTTCGCTTCCCTCAGCGGCAACGCTGCCCGGTTGAAGCAGCAAAAGGCCGACTATACGCAGCAGCTGGCGGAGCAAGAGGCTGAAAATGAGCGCCTTTCCGCTATTTTGCAGTCTGACAACCGCGACGAATATATTGAACAAAAGGCCAGGGAAAAGGGCTATGTCAAATCGGGTGAGATCGTTTTTTACGACGCTGCATCCAGTCAATAATCAAAAGCCGAGTGTGACTCGGCTTTTTTTGTGAGGTTTTTGTATGAAAGAGGTACAGGCGTCGGCCATCACAGAAATGGTGGCCGAACTTTGTGAAAAGGCCAATAAGATTTTGCCGAAAGATCTGGAAAGCCGCATTGCCGACTGCCGGCAGTGCGAGCAAAATACGCTTGCCAAAAGCATCCTAGGCGATTTGCAGCGCAATATGGATGCTGCCCGGCAGTTAAATATACCGGTGTGTCAGGATACAGGCATGGCCGTTGTGTTTGCCGAGGTGGGGCAGGATGTACATATTGCCGGTGATTTTGAGGCGGCTGTCAACGCCGGGGTGCACCTTGGCTATACGCGCGGCTTGCTGCGCAAAAGCGTGGTGCGCGATCCGCTTTTTGACCGTGTCAATACAGAGGATAATACGCCGGCTGTTTTGCATACGCGCCTCGTGCCCGGCGACCATATCCGCCTTACCGTAGCGCCAAAGGGCTTTGGTTCTGAGAACATGAGCGCGCTCAAAATGTTTACGCCCGCCGCCGGGGAAGAGGACGTTATTTCATTCGTTGTGGATACGGTTCAAAATGCCGGCTCCAATCCGTGCCCGCCGGTCTGCATCGGCGTCGGCATCGGCGGTGATTTTGAGTTGTGTGCACTGCTGGCAAAAAAGGCGCTCTGCCGCAGCGTCAGCCGAAAAAATGACGATCCGGCCTATGCAGCGATGGAAGATACGATCTTGCAGCGGCTGAACGATTTAAATATCGGCCCGCAGGGCTTTGGCGGCAACACAACGGCGCTGTCTGTTGCGATCGAAACATATCCCACGCATATTGCCGGCCTGCCGGTCGCGGTCAACGTGGGCTGTCACGTCACACGCCACGCATCGGGGGAGATATGATGAGCCTGCAGTACGCCGCGCCCTGCATTTTCGGGCTGGAGGGCCTGGCTGCCGATGAACTGCGCGGGATGGAAGCGCAAAATGTGCGTGCGGAAAACGGCCGCGTTCTTTTTGCCGGCGGGCAGGATATTCTGGTGCGTGCCAACCTTTGCTCACGCTTTTCAGAGCGCATTTTGATTTTGCTCGGTGAATTTGAGGCACAAAGCTTTGAAGAACTGTTCCAGGGTGTAAAGCGGCTCGACTGGCCGTCTTTTCTCGGCCGGAAAGATGCGTTCCCGGTCAAGGGCTACAGTTTGAATTCCAAGCTGCACTCTGTGCCGGACTGTCAAAAAATCATAAAAAAGGCCGTTGTGGAAAGCCTAAAGGCGCACTACCATGCCGACTGGTTTGAAGAAAGCGGTCCGGTGCACCAGATCCGTTTTTCTATTTTAAAAGACCGCGTATCTGTAATGCTCGACACGTCCGGCGCCGGTCTGCACAAACGCGGTTACCGCGCTGTTTCAAATGATGCGCCGCTGAAGGAAACGCTGGCGGCCGCGCTTTGCAGCCTTTCCAGGCTGCGCCATTACCATATGCTTTACGACCCGTTCTGCGGCAGCGGCACGATTCTGATCGAGGGCGCTATGCTGGCCAATCATATCGCACCGGGGCTTGGGCGGTCATTTGCCTGTATGGACTGGCAGAAGATCCCGGAAAGCGTTTGGCGCCGGGAGCGAGAGCGTGCGCAGTCGCTCGTCAAGACGGATACGGATTTTATAGCTTTCGGCAGCGATGCGGATGCGTCAGCTGTGGCGCTTGCCGGGGAAAATGCCAAAAAGGCCGGCGTGGAAAAGTTCATGCGCCTTTCGGTGCAGGACATCGCCGGGTTTTCCCCATCGACCGAGCGCGGCACGCTGGTCACCAATCCGCCATACGGCGAGCGCATGCTGGACGTACAGACAGCGCAGAATATTTACCGTACGATGGGGCAGAAGTTTCCCCGCCGGCGCGGCTGGAGCTACGGCGTGATCAGTCCGGACGAGCAGTTCGAGTCGTATTTCGGCCGCCGCGCCGACAAAACGCGCAAACTTTATAACGGCATGATCCCGTGCCGGTATTATATGTTCTTTAAATAAAGAACTTAAAGACATACAAACGGTGTCTGTCTGAGACTGTCGAAAAAGCCGGTTGGACCGCGCGTAGAAAAAATTTTGAAAAATAGACTGCTGTTTTTCTCAAGCAGAAAAACAGCTTGCACTCTAAAGGAAATAAAGCACTTTAAAAGCAGAAAAACCGCACAGTGGTGCGGTTTTTGCGCTTTTTGTCTTTTGCTCGGGGGCAGTACCGCTGTACAGCACCGCCTCGCAAAATACAAAATCCAACTCGCCTTTTTGACAGCCTCTCAGCGTGTCAGGCTGTATAATTTGTTGCCATTATACCTTTTTCGACACGCTGAGACAGACAAACGGTGTCTGTCTTCTTTTTTGTACAGGGCGCAGTTATTTTTTAAAAAATTTGCGAATACTATTGACAAATGGAAAATATTTGCTAAAATAGATTTAGCACTCAGGGACAGAGAGTGCTAACACAGAAATTGTAAATTTTTATAGAGGTGACAGTTATGACAATCAAACCCCTTGCAGACAGAGTGCTTATTAAGACTGTCAAGGCAGAGGAAACCACAAAAAGCGGTATCCTTCTTACCGCATCCGCCCAGGAAAAGCCTGAGGTCGCAGAAGTGATCGCGGTCGGCCCCGGCGGGAAAGTAGACGGCGAAACGGTCGAAATGTTCGTAAAGCCCGGTGACAAAGTGATCACCAGCAAGTATTCGGGCACAGAGATCAAAGTAGACGGCGAGAAGTACACGATCGTGAAACAGAGCGACATTCTTGCTGTAGTGGAATAAGGAGGTAATTTCTAATGGCAAAAGACATTATTTATGGTGAAGAAGCCAGAAAGGCACTGCAGACCGGTATCGACAAGCTGGCGAATACCGTTAAAATCACACTTGGCCCGAAAGGCAGAAACGTGGTGCTGGACAAAAAGTACGGTGCTCCGCTGATCACGAACGACGGCGTTACCATTGCAAAAGAGATCGAACTGGAAAATTCGTTTGAAAACATGGGCGCACAGCTTGTAAAAGAAGTGTCCAGCAAAACGAACGACGACGCCGGCGACGGCACCACAACAGCAACGCTGCTGGCCCAGGCACTTGTGCGCGAGGGCATGAAGAACGTGGCCGCCGGCGCAAACCCGATGGTCGTGAAAAACGGCATCAAAGCGGCTGTGGATGCAGCAGTCAGCGCGGTAAAAGCCCATTCCAAGCAGGTAACCGGCAGCGATGACATCGCCCGCGTTGCTACGGTTTCTGCCGGCGAGGAAGAGATCGGCAAACTGATTGCCGAGGCTATGGAAAAAGTCTCTGCCGACGGCGTTATCACGGTGGAAGAGAGCAAAACGGCCAACACCACCTGCGAAGTGGTGGAAGGCATGCAGTTTGACCGCGGCTATATTTCGCCTTACATGGTCACCGATACCGACAAGATGGAAGCCGTCATCGACGACGCTTACATCCTGATCACCGATAAAAAGATCGCCTCCGTGCAGGATATCCTGCCGCTGCTGGAGCAGATCGTAAAGAGCGGCAAAAAGCTTGTCATCATTGCGGAGGATGTTGAGGGTGAAGCCCTGCAGACCATCCTGCTCAACAAGCTGCGCGGCACGTTCACCTGCGTCTGCGTCAAGGCGCCCGGCTTCGGCGACCGCAGAAAAGATATGCTGCAGGATATCGCTATCCTGACCGGCGGTACGGTCGTCAGCTCTGACCTGGGCTTTGAGCTGAAAGACACGACGATGGATATGCTTGGCGAAGCCCGTCAGGTCAAGGTCACAAAAGAAAACACCATCATCGTGGACGGCGCCGGTGATTCTGATGCAATCAAGGCACGTGTCGGCCAGATCCGCACGGCGATCGAAGACTCCACCTCTGATTTTGACCGTGAAAAGCTGCAGGAAAGACTGGCTAAACTGGCCGGAGGCGTAGCCGTTATCAAAGTCGGCGCTGCAACAGAAACGGAAATGAAAGAGAAGAAGCTGAGAATTGAAGATGCTCTGGCCGCTACAAAGGCAGCTGTGGAAGAGGGCATCGTGGCCGGCGGCGGCGTTGCGCTGATCAATGCGATCCCCGACGTTGAAAAGCTTCTGGATACGGAAGATGCTGACTTCAAGACCGGTGTGGCCATTGTGCTCAAGGCACTGGAGGAGCCGCTTCGCCAGATCGCTGCGAATGCCGGCATGGAAGGTTCCGTGATTTTGGAGAAAATCAAGAATTCCGAAACCGGCTACGGCTATAACTTTGCCACGAATAATTACGGCGACATGATCGCTGCCGGTATCGTTGACCCGGCGAAGGTCACCAGATCGGCACTGCAGAACGCGGCTTCCGTTGCTTCCATGGTGCTGACCACCGAAAGCCTGGTAACGGACATCAAAGACCCGCAGGCTGAGGCAGCCCAGAACGCTGCTATGGCACAGCAGGGCGGCATGTATTGATCCGCAATACACATACCTCAATTTACAATAAAACAAAAAGCGCGCAGCCGAAAAGCCGCGCGCTTTTTGTTTATACGGTACCAATATAGCAGTATGTATGGTTTGGCACAAGCAGTGTGCCGGCTTGGCTGTATTTTTGAAAAAGCGCTTTTCGTACATCGCTTCCTCCGTTAATCATCAAACATGCCGGTCGACATATAGCGCTCACCGCCGTCCGGCAGAAGCGCCACGATCATTTTGCCTTTGTTTTCCGGCCGCAAACTGAGCAGCTGCGCCGCTTTGACGGCTGCACCGGATGATATGCCCACCAAAATGCCTTCGGTCCGGGCAATGCACTTGCCGGTCTGCAGTGCGTCCTCATTGGAGATCGTTATGACCTCATCGCAGACACTGCGGTCAAAGTTTTTCGGAATAAAATTGGCGCCAATGCCCTGAATTTTGTGCGGCCCGGCCTTGCCCTGCGTAATGAGCGGAGAGGAGAACGGCTCTACACCAACGATTTTTACATTTGGGTTTTGTTCTTTCAGGTATTTGCCCACGCCGCTTACCGTACCGCCTGTGCCGATGCCTGCCACAAAAATGTCCACTTTTTTGTCGGTGCCGCGCCAGATCTCAGGACCGGTCGTGCGGTAGTGGGCAAGGGGATTGTCGGGGTTGTCGAACTGGCCAAGGATGACGGCGCCGGGTGTGCTTTTGCAGATCTTTTCGCTTTCGGCTACCGCGCCGGCCATCCCGTCCTTGCCGCTGGTCAAAACGATCTCGGCACCGTAGGCCTTTAAAAGCTGACGGCGTTCCGCACTCATCGTTTCGGGCATGGTCAAAATCACCCTGTATCCTTTGGAAGTACCGATGGCGGCAAGGGCGATACCGGTGTTGCCGCTCGTTGGCTCTACAATGGTGGCGCCGGGCGTTAATAGGCCTTTTTTTTCGGCTTCTTCGATCATGCTGGCCGCCGCGCGGTCCTTGGCCGATCCGGCCGGGTTCATGCACTCCAGCTTAGCCAGGATCTGCGCCTGTGCGCCGCTTGTTTTTTCGTAGTTGTGCAGCCGCAGCAGCGGTGTGGAGCCGACCAGGTCGGTCAGTCTTTCTGCAATGTTCATAAAATGGTACCTCCTCCAAGCAGATACTCGCCGTCATACAGTACGACCGATTGGCCGCTGGTCACGGCGCGCTGTGGGTTTTTGAATTCTACATGTATTTTGTCTGTTCCCGTCTGGAACACGGTCGCTTCCTCTTCTTTTTGGCTGTAGCGGGTCTTTGCTGTGCATTTCAGCGGCTGTTCCAGCTTGTCAAACGCAATGAAGTTGACGTGCTCTGCGTCGAGCGCTTTTGTGTAAAGCGCGCTTTCCGGCGCCAAAATCACTTCGTTTTTGGCGCAGTCTTTGCATTTTACATACATCGGCTGTTCAAGCGCAAGCCCAAGGCCGCGCCGCTGACCGATCGTATAATTTATAATGCCCCTGTGCGTGCCGAGTATGCGGCCGCTTTCGTCTACAAAACGGCCCGGCGGGTAGGTTTTGCCGGTCAGCCGGCAGATCACCTCGGCGTATTTGCCGTTTGGCACAAAGCAAATATCCTGCGAATCCTTTTTGGCCGATACGGCCAGTCTGGCGTCTTCTGCCAGCGCACGGATCTGCGTTTTAGTGTAAGTGCCAAGCGGGAAAATACAGCGTTTCAGCGTTTTCTGATCCAGTGTATAGAGCATGTAAGACTGGTCTTTTTCCAGGTATTGGGCGCGTTTCAAAAGTGTGCGGCCGTTTTGATTTTCGGTCTGCACATAGTGGCCGGTCGCTATTTTGTCAAACCCGTTTTCGTCGGCAAATTCCAAAACGTATTTGAACTTTACGGCCTTGTTGCAAAGCACGCATGGGTTCGGCGTGCCGCCGCTTTCATAAATGTGCGCAAAGGGAAGCATAACTTTTTCTTTAAAAGCCTGGGTCTTGTCCAGCAGATGAAAAGGTATGCCAAGCCGGTCGCACACAGCCTGCGCATCGTCTGCATCGAGACTGCTTTCTTTGCAGATCATCTGCAGCATAACGCCGTGCACCTCATGTCCCGCCTGCTGCAGCAGGTGGGCGCACACGGCAGAATCTACACCGCCGCTGATCGCGGCTGCTGTTTTTGTCATAATATCACCGTTTCTATGATATAGGCAGTGATTTTAAAAGTCAAGCCCTGATCTCGTATTGCATTTTGTGAACAGCCGTTTTATAATGAGACCAGGAAAAGAAAGGGGAATGCCTGTGCCCGTCTCCGTTATGCTCAAACCGGCCTCCGGCGCTTGCAATTTGCAGTGCAGGTACTGTTTCTACAGTGCGCTGCAGCCATATAGAGATACGTTTTTTAAGGGCTTTATGCAGCCGCAAACGGCGCACCGTGTGATTGACGCCGCCTTGGCGTTTGCCGGAGATTCCGATGTGTTTTTTACATTTCAGGGCGGCGAGCCGCTGCTGCGCGGCCTGGAATTTTATCAGGATTTCACCTCTTACGCCAAGCGTGCAAATAACGGCCGTGCCAAAATCGTTTACTGCCTGCAAACAAATGGCACGCTGCTCAATGCGCAGTGGTGCCGTTTTTTTAAAGAACATGATTTTCTGGTCGGTGTTTCATTGGACGGCACCCGGCAGCAAAATGCCGACCGCGTTTATCCGGACGGGCGCGAATCGTTTGACGATGTACTGCGCGGCATAGAGTGCCTGCGGCAGTTTGACGTTGCGTTTAATATCCTTGCTGTTTTAACGCGCAAAACGGCGCGCAGTGTGCGCGAAAGCTATCGCTATTTTAAAGAAAGCGGCTTTCGGTATTTTCAGTATATTACAGGCCTCGCACCGTTTGGCAGTTCGCGCAGCGAAAACAGCCTGTTCATGGAATCGGCCGATTATGCCTATTTTTTAGACAAGGCGTTTCGCCTTTATTATAACGATCTGACGCGCGGCAATGCAGTCAGTGTGCGCCAGTTTGACAATTTTGTGCACCTGGCTGCCGGACACTATGCGGAACAGTGCGGTATGAACGGCTTTTGCTCCCGCCAATTTGTGGTGGAAAGTGACGGCAGCGTTTATCCTTGTGATTTCTACTGTACCGATGACTGGCTGCTCGGCAATATTCAAACCGCTTCGTTTCAAAAACTGGCGGAAAGTCAAAAGGCGCGCGCCTTTTTAAACGCTTCCCGTACGCTGCCGTCCCGGTGCAACGGGTGTGCTTACCTTGCGGTCTGCCGCGGCTGCGGCTGCCGGCGCGTTCGCGACGACGTGGATTACTGCAGCGCCTACCGCAGCTTTTTTGAGGCGCATGGCGCACAGCTGCAGCAGCTGGCGCAGATATTTTTCCGGCATTCATGACGCAGGAAATGTAATAAAACGCAAATCGTTGAAAATGCAACAAAAATTTAATATTTTTGTGTTATATTGAAACAAGAACAGCGGGGGATATACATATGTTTCAAATCTTGGTGGTTGAAGATGATGCGGAGCTGAACCGTACGGTCTGTGCTTATCTGAATCAAAACGGCTACAAGGCGACCGGCTGCCTGAACGCGTCCGATGCGTACGACGCTATGTATGCAGTTATGTACGACCTGATCATTTCAGACATTATGATGCCTGAGATCGACGGTTTTGATTTCGCCAAAACAGTCCGTGGGCTGAACAGCGAGATCCCGATCCTTTTCATGAGCGCCAGAGACGACATAATGTCTAAAGAAAAGGGCTTTCGCATCGGCATTGACGATTATATGGTCAAGCCGATCGATCTGGACGAACTGCTTTTGCGTGTCGGTGCACTGCTTCGGCGTGCCAAAATCGCACACAGCAAACGGCTGCGTGTCGGCAGTTTGCTTATGGATGCGGACGAGCACACCGCTTACCTGGACGGGCAGGAAGTCCCGCTGACGGTGCGTGAATTCAATTTGCTTTTTAAGCTGCTGTCTTATCCGAAAAAGACATTTACGCGCCTGCAGCTGATGGATGAATTTTGGGGCACGGATTCGCATTCCGGCCCGCGCACGGTCGACGTTTACATTACGAAGCTGCGTGAAAAGTTTGCCGGCTGCGATGATTTTCAAATCGTAACGGTGCACGGCCTTGGTTATAAGGCGGTGTTCAAATGAAACGGCCGCAAAAAGATCCGCGCGTACACCGCAGCCTGTTTTCCGTCTGGACTTTTTTGACTTATTTTGTGCTTGTCTGTATTTTGGTCAGCACCAGCTTTCTGGTTTTCTTCGGCGGCTTAAATACGGAACTGTCGCCGGCAGAACTGCACGTTATGGCAACACGCGTTTTTCTGAATGCTATATTAATGAGCCTGATCTGCACGCTGGTGGATGGTATTTATAAGAAGATAACCATTGAACGCCCGGTGCGCCGCATTTTGGAAGCCACGCACAAAGTTACGCAGGGCGATTTTTCGGTGCGCGTGCAGCCGATCCATCCGGCAAAAAGCAAAAATGAGCTCGATGTGCTGATCGAAGATCTAAACGTTATGACGCAGGAACTTTCCGGCACCGAAACGCTGCGTACCGATTTTGTTTCCAACGTGTCGCACGAGCTTAAAACGCCGCTTGCCGTGATCCAGAATTATGCGCAGATGCTTCAAGATCCACAGCTGGCCGAAGCGGAGCGACTGGAATATGCGGAAAAAATCACTTCGGCTACGCATAGTTTGTCTGACCTCATCACCAATGTGCTGCGGCTGAATAAGCTGGAAAACCAGCAGATCTATCCGCAGCCTTCTACCTATGATTTAAGTGAACAGCTGCGTACCTGCCTTTTGCATTTTGAATCCGCCTGGGAAAAAAAGTCCCTGCAAATGTACATTGACCTGGAAGACAGCGTCATGGTGCACAGCGACGCGGAACTGATGCGTCTGGTGTGGAATAATTTGATTTCAAACGCCATCAAATTCACCGGCGAAGGCGGCCGCATCCGCGTGGCGCTGCATACAGAGGGCAGTGACATTTATGTGGACGTGCAGGATACCGGCTGCGGCATCAGCTCAGAAAACGGACACCATATTTTTGAAAAGTTTTACCAGGGCGACACGTCGCATGCGACCGAGGGCAACGGCCTCGGACTTGCGCTTGTCAAGCGGGTCATCGACATTGTCGGCGCCGAGATCTCGGTGGAAAGCGAGGTCGGCAAAGGCAGCAGCTTTACAGTGAAACTGCAAACCACTTGATTTTGAAAGGGGAATGTCTTTTGGGAAAAACAGATAAAGACAATACTTTTCATTATACATATTCCGCTGCGCAGCAAAAAGAGATCCGCCAGATCCGGGCCAAGTACGATCCGCAGGCCATGGATAAGCTGGAACAGCTGCGCCGGCTTGACCGCCGCGCAACGCGCAAGGCCAGGGTGTTTACAGCACTTATTGCGCTGGCAGGCGTTCTTTTGTTTGGCATTGGTCTGTGCTGTGCACTGGTGTGGAAAGATTGCATGATTTGGCCCGGTTTGCCTGTGGGCGTGGCCGGCATCGCGCTGATCATTGCTGCGTTTCCTTTGAATAAGCGCCTGATACGCCGCCAGCGTGAGAAGATCGCGCCGCAGATCATGCAGCTGAGCGACGAACTCCTGAAATAAAATGACCCGCACGGTTTCGTGCGGGTGTTTTTTATGCAAAAATGGCTTGTAACATTTGTGCGGCACGGTCAAACTGCTCGGTGTTTACGGCGGAGGCGTTTAGCAGCAGCACGGCCTTTTGCCCGTCTGCGGCAATGATCTCACAGGCAAAGGAATGGTTTTGCATTGCCGTCCAAATCTCTTCTTTCGTTTTTACAGTGGGCAGCTGCACCACCAGCTGCAGGCCGTTTTCGCTGATCTGGTACTGTCCCTGCGGCAGCGCGTTTTTCAGGCGCTCCTGCAGCAGCTTGGTTTTGTTCAGGTAAATGCGGCGTATGCGGCGGATCTGCCGTTCCAGATGACCGTCGCGGATGTAGCTGCAAAGTGCGGTCTGCTCTGTTTTGGAGGCAAACTGCACAAAGTATTTTTCATTTTCTGTGTACAGCTGGCTCAGCTTTTCATTCAGTACCATAAAACCGATGCGTATGCCCGGCAGCAGAAGCTTGGAAAAGGAACCCATGTACACCACGTTGTCGTTGCCGGAAATGGCGTATATCGGCGGCAGCGGCCGGTTGTTGTACATAAAGTCGCTTTCATAGTCGTCTTCAATAATAAGCGCACCTGTTTTTGCGGCGTAGGCCGCCAGTTCGCGCCGGCGTTTCAGCGGCATAACATCGCCGAACCGCGTCATGTGTGACGGCGAAACGTAAATGATGCCGGCGTTTTTGTTGCGGTATGTGACCGGGAACCCAAACTGCCTGAAAATGTTTTCGCCTACAAGAAAGCTTTTGTTTTCCGGCACGGAGACGGTCTGGTTTTTGTCGAGCAGCGCGCACAGCACCAGCAGCAGGTTGTTCACGCCGGCGCCGATCACGATGCGCTGCGGCGGGGCGGGCAGGGCGCGCCGTTTCATAATGTAGTCGCTCAGTGCCGCGCGCAGTTCATATTCGCCCTGTGTTTCGCCGTAGGAAAGCAGGCGCGCGTCGTCTTTCAGCGCGTTTTTAATGTAGCGCCGCCAAAGGCTCAGGTCAAAACTGTCGGGGTCAGCGTTGCCGCTTTGAAAGTCAAACAGTATGTCTTTTTGGGGCTTTTTCGCCGTCTGCTGCAGTGCAGGCGGCGCTTTTTTGTAAGAAACGTAGTAGCCGCTTTGCGGATAAGCCAAAATATACCCGTCCGCCGCCAGGGTGTTGTAGGCGGTAGCTACCGTCGTAACGCTTACGCCAAAGCTTGCGGCCGTTTCCCGAATGGAGGGCAGGCGGTCGTTCGGCTTCATTTGCTCCTGCAGGATTTTTTGCTTGTAAAAGTTATAGATTGTTTCGTATTTTTTCATAACTGTACTCTAATTTTTGACTGAAATTGTGTATTTAAATAATTACAGTTCTAGTATATACTGTACTGGAAAGAAATGCAAGGGGGTTCGGCCATGAAAACTTGTGCAGTCATCAACGACCTTTCCGGCTACGGCAAATGCTCGCTGGGCGCAGCGCTGCCGATTTTGGCCGCTATGCGCGTAGAGGCGCACCCGCTTTTGACCGCGTATTTCACGAACCAGACCGGGTATGACAGCTTTCAGTTTGCAGACCTGACCGGTTTTATGGACGCGGTCTGCGCCGAGTGGCAAAAGCTCGGCGCATCGTTTGACGGTATTTTGACCGGTTTTGTGGCCGGTCAGAAGCAGTTTGACGCGATTGAGCATTTTTTGGATCTTTTCAAGAAAAAGCAGACCGTGCTGCTGGTGGATCCGGTCATGGGCGACGGGGGCGAGATGTACGCCACCTACGACCGCGCGATGTGCGAACGGGTTGCACAGCTTTGCCGCCGCGCTGATGTGATCACGCCGAACGAGACGGAACTGCGCATCCTGACCGGCGAGACCGACATCGAAAAAGGCGCTCGGCGCATGCTGGAAAACGGCGTTTCCTTTGTGGCGGTGACCGGCATCAAGCAAAACGGCAAAATGCTGACAGGTGCGTTTTCGGCACAGGGCAGCGCATATTTTGAAACACGCCGTGTGCGCATGCTCGGCGGGTATGACAGTTTTTCCGGCACCGGCGACATTTTTGCGGCGGTCCTGCTTGGCGCCATGCTCGGCGGCACCCCGTTTTTGGACGCGGTAAAGCAGGCCAGTGTTTTTGTGGAAACGGCGCTCAGCGTGTCGTCACCAAAGGACCGGAACGATGGCATTGATTTTGAAAAGTGTTTGCATTTGTTGTGGGAGGCAGAAAAATATGGCAGTAAAACAGGCACAGACCAAAAAGTATGACCGTGTGCGTCTTTTAACTTATACAGCCGTTTTGGCCGCGCTTACATTTGCGCTGACCATGGTGCACATCGCGCCGGCGGCGAACGCGGGCTACAGCCATCTGGGCGATGCGGTCATTTATCTTTCGGCCTCCATTTTGCCGTGGCCCTATGCCACGCTTTCCGCCTCTGTCGGCGGGGCGCTGGCAGACCTTGTGTCCGGTTCGGCCAACTGGGCCATTGCTACGATAATCATTAAGGCGCTGAACGTTGTGCCGTTTGCACTGGTACGCATGTGGCTTGAAAAACGCGGGCGTGACCGAAAAATCCTTTCTACCTGGTCCGTGCCGGCACTGCTGCTCTCCGGCCTTGTTACATTTTTTGGCTATCTTTTGGCCGAAATGGTCATGTACGGTTCGCGCTTTGCGTTTGCGGCCTCGGCCGCGGCCGGCTGGATCCAGCCGGTGTTCAGCACAGTCGTCTTTGTGGTGCTTGCGCTGGCGCTGGACCGTGCGGATTTTAAAAAGAAAATACAAATTTCATTTAAGAAATGAGGAATGGATATGGCAGACATCATTTATAAGTACTATGACGGAACGTATGTAAACTTAACGAATAAGTGCCCGTGCGCCTGTTCGTTTTGCATCCGCACCCAGGCCAAAGCGCTGGGCGACGCTGAAAATCTTTTCTTTACAAAAGAGCCTGATTTGAACGAGATCAAGGCGGCTGTCGATGCGCACGATTTTTCCGACACGAAAACCGTTGTGTTTTGCGGCTATGGCGAACCGACCTGCGCGCTTGACAAAATGCTGCAAACGGCCGATTACATCAAATCCAAGTACCCGGATATGGTCTTTCGCGTGAACACAAACGGCCTGTCCGATCTGATCAACGGCCGCTCCACCGCCAAAGAGATCTGCGAGCATATCGATATTATTTCGATCTCGCTTAATGCGCCTACGTCTGAGGAATACGACGCGATCACGAAAAACATTTACCCCGGCCGCGCGTTTGACGCCATGCTGCAGTTTACGCGTGACTGCGTTGCCTGCGGCAACCGTGTGCGCATGACCGTTGTGGATGTGATCGACCCGGACGAGATCGAGCGCAGCCGCCGCGTGGCCGAATCGGTCGGCGCCGAATTCGTGGTGCGCCAGTTTTCCAAGGGAAGATAAAAAATAAGTATTGGTTAGTAAAAAAGACCGGCTGATGCCGGCTTTTTTATTCCATCTTTTCCCGAAGTTCTGTAAGCATTTTCTTTTCAATGCGTGACACGTAGGAGCGGCTGATATGCAGCTTGTCGGCTACCTCCTGCTGGGTCATGGGCACGGTGTTGCGCAGTCCGTAGCGCAGCAGCAAAACCTCTTTGTCGCGCCCCGGCGGCATTTCGTCTACCAGGCGCAGCATCTGGATCTTTTTCAGCTTGCGTTCGGTCTCTTCCTCAATGTCGCTCTCGTCCGGGATGGTGTCCACCAGCATCAGCGCGTTGCCGTTTTTGTCCGTTTCGATCGAGTCGTTCAGGTACACGTCGTTCGCACTCTTCTTTTGGTTGCGAAAGTGCATCAGAATTTCGTTCTCGATGCAGCGTGCCGCATAGGTGGCCAGCCGCACGTTTTTGTCGCAGTCAAAAGTGTCAATGGCTTTGATCAGCCCGATCGTGCCGATGGAGATCAGGTCGTCTGTGTCGTTCGTTTTGGAGTAGTATTTTTTTACAATGTGGCTCACCAGGCGCAAATTGCGCTCGATCAGCACGGCGCGCGCCTGCTGGCTGCCGTTTTTCATTTTTTGCAGCTGCTCGCGTTCCTCGGCGGCTTTCAGCGGTTTTGGAAAACTGGAGCCGTTTTGAATATGTAAAATAAAGTAAAGAATACATCCGCTCAGTGCGGAAAAAAGGGCGGAAAGCATGGGCACACCTCACTGCTGAATCGTGGCATATTTTTTCTGTCTTTAATAAAATATGCAATTATGGCTTGTTTTGTTGCAGAAAAATAAAATGTTTGCTATAATTGAAACATATAAAGTCTGTTACAGGCAGGAAATGCAATGGAACAACCGCAAACGATCAAGCAGGTGCTGCAGCGCTACGGCCATTACACCGGCGTGACAAAAGGCAACAGCATGTGGCCGCTGCTGCATGAGAATAAAGACAATATCATTGTTTTAAAAACACAGGGCCGTCTGAAAAAGTACGACGTGCCTGTCTATATCGCGGAAAGCGGCAAATATACGCTGCACCGCATTGTCCGTGTGCGTGAAAACGACTATGTCATTATGGGTGACAACCTTTTGACGAAAGAGTATGTGACCGACAGCCAGATCTGCGGCCGGCTGGCCGGTTTTTATAAAAACGGGAAAAAATATGTAGACTGCGACACCAGCCGCCTTTATAAGCTCTACAGCCGTGTTTGGGTGTTTTTGATCCCTGTGCGGCCGTGCATTATGGCGCTGCATCGCTTTTTATCGAAACTGAAAAGGGGATTTGCGCGTGGAAAATAAGCCGTCCGGCAAAAGGCGTATGCCGCAAAAGTCCGACTTGGCTGTGCTGCGCTGGCTTTGGCGTCTCAGCCGCGGGCAAGGTTTAAAGTTCGCCGTGCTGATCGTCTGCAATGTGCTGACCGGTGCTGCTTCCGTGGTATTTGCCGGCCTTTCCAAGGGCATTATCGACAGCGCGGTCGAATATGCCGATTTAAACCGTGTGCTGCAGTATGCGCTTTACCTTTTGCTGTTGCTTTTGCTGCAGCTTGCCCTGCATTTGACTGGCCGCAGTGTGGAAGAGCGGCTGAAGGCCAGGCTGGAAATGGCGCTCAAAGGCCATATGCTCAAACAGATCCTGCAAAAGGATTACGCTGCGGTGTCGGCGTATCACACCGGCGATCTGCAAAACCGCATGTTTAACGATGTGCGCGTCGTCAGCGACAGTTTTGCAACGCTTTTGCCGGGCGTTTTGGCCATGCTGACCCGGTTGCTGTGTGCCTTTATCTATCTGCTGCAGCTGGATACGGCCTTTGCGCTTGTTTTTCTGGCTGCCGGCTGTGTGGTGGCGCTTTGTTCGCAGCTGTTTCGCAAAACGATCAAGCGCCTGCACAAAAATGTGCAGGAGAGCGAGGGAAAGACACGCTCGTTTATTCAGGAGGCGGTCTCCAATCTTTTGGTCATCAAGGCTTTTTCGGCTGAAAAACGTGTGGAAGAACGCACCGAGACCCTGCAGCAAAACAATTTTCGCGACCGCATGAAGCGGCGCACATTTTCCATCGCTTCGAGCGCCGGCATCTCTACGGTGTTCAGCGGCGGCTATGTGCTGGCGATCGCCTACGGCGCTTTGCGCATTCTGGACGGCACGTTTACTTACGGTACGGTTACGGCAATTTTGCAGCTCGTTAACCAGATCCAGCAGCCGATCCTGTCGCTCAGCAGCGTGATGCCCAGCTATTTTTCGCTGCTGGCTTCTGCCGAGCGTTTGATCGAGATCGAAAAGCTGCCGAACGACCCTGCCGCAGAAAAGCAAATGGATACCAGGTCGCTTTACGCGTCGTTGGAGTCGGTCGAGTTTTCTGACATCTCTTTCAGCTACGGCCGTGTGCCGGTGCTTGAACACACGTCCTTCTCTTTTCAAAAGGGCGATTTTGTGGCGGTGACCGGCATTTCCGGCATCGGCAAAAGCACGCTGCTGAAGCTGCTGCTTGGCGTATTTCCGCCGCAGAGCGGCCAAATCGTTTTACACACGGCGCAGGGCGACTGCCCGGTCAGTGCCTCTTCACGCGCACTTTTTGCGTATGTGCCCCAGGGCAACATGCTTTTGTCCGGCACGATCCTTGAAAACCTAACGTTCATGCATCCGTCTGCGACGGAGAAGGAAATCCACCGTGCGCTGGAGATCAGCTGTGCCGACGCCTTTTTAAATGAATTGCCGAACGGCCTGCAGACGGTGATCGGCGAGCACGGTTACGGCCTGTCCGAGGGGCAGGTGCAGCGCCTGGCCATTGCACGCAGCCTTTTGAGCGGCGCGCCGGTGCTGCTGCTTGACGAAGCAACCTCCGCGCTTGACGAGGAGACGGAGCGCAGGCTGCTGCTTGGCCTGCAGCGTTTGCAGGATGTGACCTGCCTGATCGTTTCCCACAAAAAGGCTGCGCTTGAAATCTGCAACAAACATGTGCAGATCGAAGACCATAAAATATGCAATGCATAGAAAATTTCAGAGGGGTGTTTTTATGCTGTTGACCAAGTATGCTAACCAAATGCCGGCGGTGCCGCTTAGCGAATATCCGCGCCCGCAGTTTCGCCGCAGCAGCTACGTCTGCTTAAACGGCACATGGAAATGTGCGTTTACAAACAGCTCGCAGTTGCCCAAAGCGTTTCCCATCGACATTTTGGTGCCGTTTTCGCCCGAAACGCCGCTTTCCGGCGTGGGGCGCATGCTGGGGCCGCGTGAATATCTGCATTATATGCGCACATTCACATTGGATCCGTCGTTTAACCGTGGCCGTGTGCTTTTGCATTTCGGTGCGGTCGACCAGACGGCGGAGGTTTTTGTAAACGGTAAGTCCGTAGCGTTTCATGTGGGCGGTTACACACCGTTTTCGGCCGATATCACGGATGCGCTTTGCGACGGCGAGAACACGCTTTGCGTCACGGTGCAGGATTTTACCGATACGCAGTCTTTCTCGCGCGGCAAGCAAAAGATGAAGCGCGGCCAGATCTGGTACTCGCCGCAGTCCGGCATTTGGCAAAGCGTTTGGCTCGAATCCGTGCCGGCCTCTTACCTGCAAAACGTAAAGATCACGCCGGATTACGACGGCGCCAGTGTGCATTTTGAAGTGCAGTCGACCGATGCTGCGCTGGAGGCGGAGATCGTGATCACGGATGCGTCTGGTGCTGAGGTGGCGCGCGGTGTCACCAAAGCGCAAAAGTTGACCATGCCCATGGGCGATTTTCACGCCTGGTCGCCGGAGGATCCTTACCTTTACCGCCTGCGCTATACAGCCGGGGAGGATGTGGTGGATTCTTACTTTGCCATGCGTAAGTTCTCGTACGGCCGCGACAAAATGGGCATTATGCGCTTTTTCCTGAACGACAAACCGTATTTCCTGACCGGCGTGCTCGACCAGGGCTATTATCCGGACGGCTACCTGACGCCGCCAAGCGAAAAGGCGCTTGAAAACGATGTGCGCATTATGAAGAAAATGGGCTTTAACATGCTGCGCAAGCACATTAAGATCGAGCCGCTGAACTGGTATTATTACTGCGACAAGTACGGCATGATCGTGCTGCAGGACATGGTCAACGGCGGCGATGCCTACGGTCTGGAGGTCAGTGTGCTGCCGTTTGTCGGCATCAATTTGGACGACACCAATTACAAAAACTTCCACCGCGAAGACGCTTACGGCCGCCAGATGTACGACCAGGAGCTGGAAGAAACGGTCAACCTGCTTTACAACTGCCCGTGCATCGCGGTCTGGGTGCCGTTTAATGAGGGCTGGGGCCAGTTTGACTCGGTCAAGTATTACGAAAAGCTCAAGGCCATGGATCCCACTCGGCTTGTAGACACGGCTTCGGGCTGGCATGACCGCGGCATGAGCGATTTTAAGAGCGAGCACATCTATTTTACACCGATCCGTGTGCATAATCTCAGCGGCTCGCGTCCGTATCTGTTGTCTGAATTCGGCGGCTATTCGCAGAAGATCGACGGCCATACGTTTGGCAACAAGATGTTCGGCTATAAGATCTTTTTCTCCAAAGCCATGCTGGAAAAGGCGTTTGAACGCCTTTACAGCCATGTGCTTCTGCCGCAGATCAAAGGCGGCGGCCTGGCCGGCTGTGTTTACACGCAGCTTTCCGATGTGGAGGATGAGCTCAACGGCCTTTTGACTTACGACCGAAAGGTGCTGAAAATCGACCCCGCACTGGTGCGTGCAGTCAACGAAAAACTGAAAAAGGAGTTAGAAGATGTTTGATCAGCTTCAGGTAAAAGACGGCCTTAAGGCCACTGTCAAAACAAATCAGGGCGACATGACGTTTGTGTTGTTCCCCGACATTGCGCCCAAAGCGGTGGAAAATTTCACGACCCATGCGAAAAACGGCTACTATAACGGCGTGGTCTTTCACCGTGTGATCCGTGATTTTATGATCCAGGGCGGCGACCCGACGGCCACTGGCCGCGGCGGCGACTCTATTTGGGGCAAGCCGTTTGAAGATGAGTTTTCGCTCGAGGCACGCAACTATTACGGTGCGCTTTCGATGGCCAATGCCGGCCCCAACACAAACGGCAGCCAGTTCTTTGTTGTGCAGGCTTCTTCTGTGCCGGATGGCATGGGCGAGCAGATGAAACAGCTTGCCGACCGCGGTTTCCCGACAGAGGTCTATGAAAACTATATGCGTGTCGGCGGCACGCCGTGGCTCGATTTTCACCATACGGTGTTCGGCCAGCTGATTGACGGCAGCGAAGTTTTGGAAAAAATCGCCGCTTCCGACTGCGATTCGTCCGACAAGCCGCTCGAAGATGTGGTGATCGAGTCGGTAGAGATTTTGGACTGACGGCCGGATTCGCCAAAAAATTTGAAGCATATCCACTATACTTTACCTATGAAAACGGTAATTTATGTGGATGTGCTTTTTCTTATTAATTTTTTTATGACGGTTTTGATCCTGCTGGTGACTTCGGCTTTTTCGCAGCAGCGCATCAAAACCTGGCGGCTGCTGATTGGCGGACTGATCGGCGGCGTGTATGCTTTGGTCATTCTGGTCGACCATCTGCCATTTGTGCTTTCGGCCGGCGGCAAGGTCGTCAGCGCGGCGGCCATTGTACTGGCCGTTTTTCCGTGGCAGGGGATAAAGCAGTACTTAAAAAATGTGCTGGTCTTTTTCATTTCGTCCATGGTGCTTTTGGGCATTATTATTGCGCTCTGGTTCATTTTTGAGCCGCCCGGCGTGGTCATCCGCAATGAAAGCGTGTATTTCGACGTCAGCACCGGTGTGCTGCTGTTCAGCGGCATTGCGGCGTATGGGATCGCCTGCCTTGCGGTGCGCATTTACCAGCACGCGGTGTCCAAAAAGCAGCTTTATGTGCTTTCGGTCCGCTGCGGTGAAAAAAGCGCGCAGCTCACGGCGCTGTCCGATACCGGCAATAAGCTGCGCGAGCCGTTTTCCGGCAAGCCGGTCATTATTGCTGAAAAAAGCCGCGTCTTTCTGCTCTCGCGCGGCCGGCCGCTGCGCATCGTGCCGTTTGATACCATCGGCGGGCGCGGCCTCATGGAGTGTTTTCAGCCGGAAAGCGTCACGGTCGTTTCGCGAGGCAAATCGTTTGAAATACATGACGTTTACATAGCGCTTTCGGATATGGATTTTTCCAAAAAGCCGTTCAACGCCATTTTTAACCCTGTGATTTTACGCGACTGAGGTGTTTTTTATGTTTCAAAAGCTGATGAATTTTCTGCGCCGGCTCTTCGGCGTCAGCGATGTGTACTATGTAGGGGGCTTCGAGTCGCTGCCGCCGCCGCTTTCCAAAAAAGAGGAAGAAAAGATCATGCAGCAGCTGCGCGACGGCAACGAGGAGAACCGCGAACTTCTGATCGTGCACAATCTGCGCCTGGTCGTTTACATAGCTAAAAAATTTGAAAGCAAGTCGGCCGCAACGGAAGATCTGATCTCCATCGGCACGATCGGCCTGATGAAGGCCGTGCGCACATTTGACCCGAATAAAAACATCAAGCTTGCCACTTATGCCTCGCGCTGCATTGAAAATGAGATTCTGATGCACCTGCGCAAAGTGTCGGGCAGTAAGACGGAGATTTCGTTCGACGACCCGCTCAGCGTGGACTGGGACGGCAATGAACTGCTTTTGCGCGACATTCTCGGCAGTGAGCCGGACGAGATCTCCAGGAACGTGGAGTATGAGGACGAAAAGCGCCTGCTGTGCGATGTGGTGAACGCGCTGCCGGAGCGTGAGCGCGACTTGATGAACAAGCGTTTCGGCTTGAACGGGGAAAAGGAGCACACGCAAAAACAGCTGGCCGATCTTCTCGGCATTTCACAAAGCTATATTTCCCGCTTGGAAAAGCGTATTCTGGAAAAGATCCGCCGGGAAATGCTGCGCTTGCTGTAAAAAAGACAGACCTGTTTTTCATGAACAGGTCTGTCTTTTTATAGGTATTATTTGTTGATACTGGCTTTATCGGCGCGGTAAATGACGGTGCTGCCGTTTTGGTAAAGGATTTTTACCGTCTGAAATCCGGCGGCTTTCATAAGCTCTGTCTGGTGCTCTGCGGTTAGCGGAATGTCCACATGCAGCCAGGTGTTGTCCGGCAGGCTACTGGCCCGGCGCTTTTTGGCGCGGTAGGCCAGGCAAAGCGCTTCTTCTTCCTCGCAGCAGGCAGTGTAATCACATTCTATGTAGTATCCGCCGGGGCGCAGCGCCTGAAAAATTTTGCGGTAAAGCGCCTTTTTCTCATCGTATGTAAAGTGGTGCAGCGTTTCAAAAGAGAGCGCGGCGTCATACTGCGTTTTTTCAAACGGGTATTTTGTGTAATCGGCCTGGAGCAGTTCTATGTTTTTGTTTTTGAATTTTTCTTGCAGTTTTTGCAGCATTTCAGCAGACAAATCAATACCGGTCACTTTTGCGTTTGGAAAACGTGCAAAGATGGCTTTCAGCTCCAGTCCGGTACCGCAGCCAAGATCCAAAAGCGTCTGCATTTTGTCGTCAAAAAATTCGGCAATATGCGCATATTCTTCGCCCCATTGCGACAGGTGGCGGTCTTCATAAATGTGCAGGCGTGCGGCAAAAAAGCTGCCCATTTCCTCGGCCGGTGTGTTTTGGTTTTCCTGCATCCATGTTTTCAATGCGGTCATGTACGCGCTGATTTCCTGCGGCGTGCGAATTTTGTTTTCCATTATTTTCATGAACAGCTGTCTTTGACCTGCTGCAGCAAGCTGCGCTTGACTTCCCACAGCTTTTTGGAAAGGTCAACATAATATGTGTGTGGGTTTTCAAAGCGTTTGACCTCATCCCAAAGCAGCTCGACCTCCTGCAGGCAGTAGGCGCGTATATCCTTAAGGGCAGGGGATGTGTACACGCATTTTCCGTTTTTAAACACAGGCACCAGCAGCTCGCGTGCTGTGAAGTCGGTCAGCGTTTTCGTTTTCCAGGTGGCGTTCTGGTCAAAAATCGTGTGCGGTTCGCCGCTTTCCACGGTCTCGTTGTACAGGCAGATCTCGTCAGCCAGTGCCTTTTCGCTTTCGTTGTCGTAGTAGCGGTAGACTTTTTTGAAATGCGGGTTGGTGATTTTGGCGGTGTTTTCACTGATTTTGATTTTCGGCTGGATCACGCCGTTTTCATCTTCTACGGCCGCCAGCTTGTACACGCCGCCGAAGATCGGGTCGCTTTTGGCGGTGATCAGCCGCTCGCCCACACCGAAAGAGTCGATCTGTGCGCCCTGCATCATCAAATCGCGGATCAGGTATTCGTCCAGCGCATTGGAGGCTGTGATCGTGCAGGTTTGCAGACCGGCTTCATCCAGCATTTTGCGCGCCTTTTTGGAAAGGTAAGAGATGTCGCCTGAATCCAGACGGATGCCGAAGTTGGTGATGCCCTGCGGCACCAGAACCTCTTTAAATGCGCGGATGGCGTTTGGCACACCGCTTTTGATGGTGTTGTAAGTGTCTACCAGAAGAACGGCGTTGTGCGGGTACAGCTCGCAGTAGGTTTTAAAAGCTTCGTATTCGGAATCAAACATCTGCACCCAGGCGTGCGCCATCGTGCCGGCAGCCGGCACACCGTACAGTTCGTCACAAAGCGTGCACGAGGTGGCCGCACAGCCGCCGATGTAGGCTGCACGCGCACCCAGCACGGCGGCATCGGTGCCCTGTGCGCGGCGTGCGCCGAATTCCATGATCGGCCGCCCCTGTGCGGCGCGTACCATACGGTTTGCCTTTGTGGCGATCAGCGACTGGTGGTTGATCGCCAGCAGCAGGTAAGTTTCGATCAGCTGCGCCTGCGCGGCCGGGGCTTTTACCGTCAGCAGCGGCTCGCCCGGAAATACGGGCGTACCCTCCGGCACGGCGTAAATGTCGCCGGTAAAATGAAAATCTTTCAAAGCGTTCAGGAACGCATCGTCAAAGCTGCCGTTGCTTTTTAAGTAGGCAATGTCTTCGTCTGTAAAATGCAGGTTTTTGATGTAGTCGATCACCTGTTCCAGCCCGGCGGCAATGGCAAAACCGCCGCCATCCGGAATGTTGCGGAAGAACACGTCGAAATAGGCGTTTTTCTTGTAAAAGCCGTTTTTGAAGTAGCCGTTTGCCATGGTCAGTTCATAGAAGTCAAACAGCATGGACAGATTTCTTTCAGTCATTTTTTATTCCCTTTCGTTGATTATGTCGATTTGGATCCCCTGCATCACCTGCAGTGCGGCGCGGTGCAGGGCTTTGTCGTTTGAATCGGTACAGGCGGCATCCACAAAAATCTGTGTCTCCGGCTGTGCTGTTTTTGCCAGAACGGCGTTGGAGAGCACGCAGATGTTGCTGACCAGCCCGACCAGCTCAATAGACTGGTAAGCATTGGCGCGCAGGTAGTCAAAAAGCGTGTCGCTGCCGTAGGTAGATTTGTAAAAGCAGCGGTCCTGCGCCTGCCGGCAGGCAGCTGTTTTGCCGTAAAGATCGTGCCCGGGCGTATTTTCCAGGCAGTGGGCAATGGGCAGCGCGCGCCCTTCCCGGGTGGTCAGGTAATCGTCGCCGTGCGTGTCAAAGGTAAACAGCACGTCGTCGCCGTTTTGGTGGTAGGCGTCTAT
>ERZ1090878.395-NODE-396-length-24034-cov-7.351391_pt1 | contig 24034 bp, 15 predicted proteins | sample MGYA00478473_ERZ1090878 | MGnify/ENA primary metagenome ERZ1090878 (study PRJEB33644, sample SAMEA5815720) | chicken gut metagenome | biome: Chicken; feature: Gastrointestinal Tract; material: Caecum | place: Ireland | collected 2019-01-01 | study: A study of the... | reverse complement strand
ATTCATAATTAGTCAATAATCACCACCCTATTCTGTTTCAAATGTCCTATATTTTTATTGCTAACTGCACTTCGCACGGTATCTACACAAGGAGGCCGTTTCATGCCAAAACGTGCATCAGCTTTGCCTTATAAAATCATTTTCACAGCGGCACTGCTTTTTTCTTCTGTCTTTGTCTGCCATTCCGACCGTTTGGGCGGCTTTTTTTCCGCCTGCGGCAACAGCATTCCCGTTATGTTTTTAAAACTGCTGCTTCCCATTGCCCTTTGCAGTGTGTCAGCCTTTTTACTCATGCAAAAAACAAACGACTATTTTTTTGCAACGAAAACGCTTTGCGCCGTGACGGTGCTGACCAGCGTGCTGATCGTTGCCGACACCTATATTTTCCATTTTTACGGTTCAAACTTTATGTATGAAACGATCCACACCATGTACTTTCTTTCCGGCGTGTTCGCGTGTTTCGTTACCATCACGCTGCACACCGCCGTACGGCCGCACAAGGCTTACCAAACCTTTTACAAATGGCTGTGGATCAGCGTAACGCCGATCTTGCTTTTTTTGTTTGTACGCGTATTCATCCGCAATCCCAGCACCGGCTATTCCGTAAACCTGGAACCGTTTTACAGGATCCATGAGATGCTTACGTTCATTGCCCAAAACTTCCGTGCCGGCATGGTGCAGACATATGTTTTGCTCGGCAATGTGCTGTTTTTTATTCCAATAGGATTCTTGATCCCTTTTTACCTGAGACGCCTGCCCGGATGGGCACAATGCCTGGCCGGCCTCGTCCTGCCTATTCTGATCGAGCTGTACCAGTGGTTCTTCCGCTGCGGCGATGTGGATGTGGACGACGTTATCCTGAACTACGCCGGTTTTCTGTTTGGTTTTATGCTGTGCAAACTGATCGAAAAAAAGGTCCTGCGCCAAAACCGAAGCAAGACACTGCCGTAAACGCGCGAACCATAAAAAGCGAAACGCCTTGCAAGGAGCGTTTCGCTTTTTTCATGCCGTTTAATCCAGAAATGCCAGCTGCGCCGTTGCAATGCCGGACTGCCCCGGTTCCCCGCTGAGCAAATTCTGGGGTGCCGGAACAAGCAGCATAAAACCATCTTCCGAACACCGTTTTTCATGCCCCTGCGCATAAGCCTCTTCCACAGATGCGTGCACTACCTCACCGGTGACCATGGCCGTTATGCCGGCGCCGCTTAGATCCTGTATATTTTTCAGTGTGCACTCAAGCGTTATAAAAGCCTCCTGGATCACCGGCGCATGCACACACCTGCCATTTTCCAAAGTAAACCCGGCGGCTGCAAATTCATCTGTTTCCAAATCATTTTTTCGGATCGTTTCCGTAAGCGCTGCATAATACTGCATCGGCAGGAAATTGATGCAAAAGCACTTTTCGCGTTTTATACTGGCAAACGTGTGCGTATGCTGATAAAGACAGCCCATCACGGCAAAGAAGGCCGTTTTGTCGCCGTGGAAACAGCTCCAGGCGTGAAAACATACGTTTGGCCGGCCGTTTTCTTTCCAGGTCGTTACGGCAAACAAAACCTGCGGCACGGAAGCAATGGTCTCAAAATGAGAAAACAGCTCAAATTCCTGCGGATATGCCGGCTGAAAATAGGCCGGAAACGCTTTTGAAAATTCCAGTTTCATACTATCCTCCGCTCAGTCTGTCCTTTCGGCTGCGGCCTGTTTCTTTTTGGCATCCAAGATCAGGAAAATCATTGGGAGCACGGCAAACACGCAAACGATGGCAGCGGCCAGAAATATATTCGGCGTGGGCACCTGCTTGGTAACGCCAAGATCCACATAGGTTTCATTGCTGTCTTTAATGACATATGCGCCAATGTACGGTCCGGTCACCATAGGGATCAAAACAGAAAAAATCATTTTGATGCCCTGGAAATGCCCGGCCTTATCCACCGGCGTTTCGTCGCGCACAAGACCGTTGACAGCGGCGTTGACGACCAGATTCGCCGCCAGCATAATGGTGCCGGTCACCGCCAGAGCCGCTACGCTGCGCGCAAAATAGACGGCCACGAACCCGACTACCAAAATAATCAGCGACGGGATCAAGAACTTTGTTTTGCCGAACCGGTCAATGAGTTTGCCGCAAAGCACGCTGATCACGCTGGAAAGGATCAGCACAATACCAAGCACCAGCGCATAGTCGGTAATGCCAAGGTACATCTGAATATAAATGATCAAATACGGCATAAATACCTGGTAGGCAATGGCCAAAATGCACAGCGCCGTAAGCGCCACATAAAGCATTGGGTGACTGCGCACCGTAGAGGGGCGAAAACCATAAATAATGTTTTTAAAATAATTCTGGTGAACGGGTTTCAGATCAGGGTCATCTTGCAAAATAAACAGACCGATAATACCGCCAAGCGTCACCAGGCCGCCGATGATCAGGAAAAACGCCTTCCAGTTGCCGCTTTGCGTCAAACCGTCCATGCCGCCGAAAATGATGATCATCGCGAGCAGCGGCATAATGGCCAGCACGGTCTCCGTTTTACCGCGGTTTTCAGCGGCCGTCACATCTGTGACCCAGGCGTTGAACGCCGAGTCATTCGCCGTTGAACCGAAAAATGTCATAACGCAGTCCATAACGACTACGATGATGGCTGTGGCGGCCACTGCATTGACCGTCGGAAACAGCTTTGCGGTTTCAGCGGTTGAAATGAAAGCAAAAGCGCCGGTCGTAATGCCCCAAATAATGTAGCCAAAAGCAATAAAAGGCTTGCGCCGCCCGACTTTATCGGAAAGCGCGCCCATAATCAGCGTGGTCAGGGTCGCCGTAACGGCGCTGGCCGCGACCATGTCGGCAATATAATTGGGGTCGTCCGACACTGTATTGTACAAAAACACATTGAAATACATGTTTTCCACGACCCAGGCCAGCTGACCGAACAGACCGAACAGGATCAGCGCCGCCCAGACACGCGCGGGAATTTTTGCTTTGCCCATTTTAGCAGACATAAATCATTCCTCCGTTTCATGGCAAAAGATTCCAGGTTTATGGTAACACAATTTTGCCGAAAGCACAAGCATAAACAAAAGACAAATTACACAAATCGCGCCCGAATTTATGTAAATTATGTATAAAATATTAAAAATAGCGTTGAATTTTATGTACAGTTGTGATAAAATTTTTTAATACAACCAATTCTATAAAAGGGGGCACATCCATGAAACGAAACGATACCCAACCGACGGCCGCTGCGCTGAGGCCATTCGGATTTAAAGACAAATTCGGCTACGCGCTCGGTGACTTTGGCTGCAACATGAGCTTTGTATTTATCAACAGCTACATGATGCTGTACTTTGTCACCTGTCTTGGCATCCCGGCCGAGATCTACGCCGTGCTGATCATGATCGCAAAGGTCTGGGACGCGCTGGACGACCCGGTCGTAGGCGCGCTGTGCGACGCCACCCGCCCAAAAGGCGGCAGCAAATTCATGCCTTGGATCAAATGGGGCAGCCTGCCGCTTTTGGTCTTCAGCATCGTTATGTTCATCTATGTGCCAGATGCACCGCTTTGGGCAAAATGCGTGCTGTGCCTTGGCACCTATATTGTCTGGTCCACCTCATACACCGTTGTCAACGTGCCCTACGGCTCGCTGCAGGCCGTCATCACCAAAGACCCGCTGCAGCGTGCAGAGCTTTCCAACGCCCGCTCCATCGGCGCCATGCTGGCACAGGCGCCTGCCATGATCCTGCTGCCGCTGATCATTTACGACCAAAACGACAACAACCCGCACGGCGAACGCTTTGTCTGGATCGTGGCCGTAATGGGACTGATCGGCTTTATCTCTTTCTACTTCCTGCGCAAACTTGTAACGGAACGCATTCAGCCGCAGGTGAAGGGAACGCAGAAATTCAATTACTTTAAATCGATCGGTGCGTTTTTCACAAACAAGCCGATGATGGGCGTCACGATCTCTACGATCGCCATGCTGGCATTTTTGATGTCGGCCACCAACACGATGTCGTACACCTTTATGGTTTATTTCCAAAATTCCCGAATGACGTCGCTTGCCACCGTAGTGGCTATGCTGCCGATGGTGCTGGCCATCTTCCTTTGCAAACCGCTGGTCAAGCGCTTTACCAAGCGGCAGCTTTGCACCTATCCGTTTATCCTTTCCATTGCGGCAACTGCCGTGATCACCTTTGTAAAGATTGAAAATCCGTTCATCTGGCTGGCCGTTTTGGCCGTGGGCATGTTCGCTGTGGGTATTTACTCTATTTTGAACTGGGCCATGGTGGCCGACTGCATTGACTTTCAGGAGGAGAAGACCGGCCGCCGCGAAGAGGGCACGATCTACGCCACCTACTCCCTGTTCCGCAAACTGGCGCAGGGTATCGGTCAGGCTATCGTTTCCCTTGCACTCGCCCTGACCGGCTATGTAGAGGCGACCGGTGCCGTGCAGACACAGGAGGTTGCCGACAACATTTACACAATGACCGGCGCACTGCCGCTGATCGGCAGCATCATCTGCTTTTTCTCCATGCTGTTTTTGTACAAATTCGGCAAAGACAGCCACTTTGACTGCGTAAGCACCGGTGACGAAGACCCAAAAGATATGGTCCGCCGCGACGACTGAAACAGCTGAAACAAATAATATTCCAATGACTATGATAAGGAGCTGAGCGCATGCGCAACACAACAAAAATCAATGAGGGCTGGGCCTTTCACAAAGGCCCTTTAAAAGGCGGCAAGGTGCCGAAAAAAGCCAAGGCGGACTGGGAAAGTGTGAACCTGCCGCACACCTGGAACAACATGGACGGACAGGACGGCGGTTCTGATTACTACCGCGCCCCCTGCTGGTACTGTAAGGAACTGGAGATCGACCTGCAGCCGACCGAAGTGGCCTACCTGGAATTTCAGGGCGTCCATTCCGTCTGCGAGGTCTACGCCAACGGCCTTTTGATCAAACGGCACGAGGGCGGCTTTTCCACGTTTCGCGCAAACCTGACGCCGTATTTAAAACGCGGCAAGGTAAAGCTGGCGGTAAAAGCCGACAACAGTGACAACAAAAACGTCTATCCGCAGACGGCTGACTTCACTTTTTTCGGCGGCATTTACAGAGACGTGTACCTGATCGTGACCGAACGCCGGCATTTTGATTTGGACTATTTCGGCACGAAAGGCATTACCGCCACACCCACGGTCAACAACGACGGCAGCGCCGACATTGCGCTTTGCGCCTACACGGCCAACACCACCGACGGCGACCGGGTGCGCTTCAGCATTGACGGCAAAAGCTACGACGCTGCCATTGAGGGCAACCAGGCTACGGCCAAGCTGCACTTTGACACGCCGCACCTTTGGAACGGGCGTATCGATCCATACCTGTACACAGTAACGGCCGAACTGCTGCACGGCGACAAAATTTGCGACAACATCAGCGACCGTTTTGGCGTACGCAGCTTCAAAGTGGATCCGGACAAGGGCTTTTTCCTGAACGGCAAGCCTTATCCCCTGCACGGCGTATCGCGCCACCAGGACCGCGAGAACAAGGGCTGGGCCATCACCGAAAAAGAACATAAAGAGGACATGGAACTGATCTGCGAAGTCGGTGCCAACACGATCCGCCTGGCGCACTACCAGCACTCCCCCGTCTTTTATGATCTGTGCGATGAAAAAGGCATGGTCGTCTGGGCCGAGATCCCGTTCATCTCTGTCTTTTCCCCCACGGCGGCAGCCGAAAAGAACACGCTGTCGCAGATGAAAGAGCTGGTGCTGCAAAACTACAACCGCCCCTCGATCGTCTGCTGGGGCATTGCCAACGAGATCACGATCGGCGGCGAAGGACACGAGCTGTATGAAAACCTGGAAAAGCTCAACGACCTGTGCCACGAGCTGGACAAAACGCGCCTGACGACCATGGCCAACCTGACCATGGTGGAGCCGGACAGCGACATGAACAAAATCACCGACATCCTTTCCTACAACCACTATTTCGGGTGGTACATGGGCAGTGTGGAGGAAAACGGCCCGTGGCTGGACGACTTCCATAAAAAGAACCCCGACATTTGCCTGGGCCTTTCCGAATACGGCTGCGAGGGTATTTTGAAATACCACACCGACACGCCGAAAATGCAGGACTACAGCGAAGAGTACCAGGCGTATTACCACGAAAAGATGCTCGAAACGTTTGCCACACGCCCCTACCTTTGGAGCACGCACGTTTGGAACATGTTCGACTTTGCCTCAGACATGCGCGACGAGGGCGGCGTAAAGGGCCGCAACAACAAAGGCCTGGTCACTTTTGACAGAAAGACGAAAAAAGACAGCTTCTTTATTTATAAAGCATACTGGAGCAGCGAACCGTTCGTGCACATTTGCTCCAAGCGATACGCCGACCGCACAGACGACACCATTACGGTAAAAGTGTATTCCAACCAGCCGCACGTTGCGCTGACAGTCAACAAAGAAAAAGTTGCTGAATTGGACGGCGACAAGATCTTCCTTTTTGAAAACGTGCACCTGAAAGAAGGCGAAAACGTGGTCAAAGCCACGGCCGGGGACTGCACCGACACGGCGCGCTTCATCCTGTCGGACACGCCGAACGAGGACTACGTGCTGAAAAAGACAAAAAATGACGGCAAAAACTGGTTCAGTGACCTGGAAGGGGGCAAAGAAATGGTATTTAAAGAAGGATATTTCAGCATTCATGACAAGCTGGGCGACATTATGAAAAATCCAGAGGGTGACAAGTTTATTTCAGACATGATCGACAAGATCTCGTCCGAGGCCGGCATAAATGTTTCCAAAGGCATGCTGTCGATGGCGAAAAACTTTACGATCGAAAAAGTGTTTGAAATGGCCGGCGACCGCATTCCGGACAACGCCAAAGTCTGGGTCAGCGAACAACTGGCCAACATCAAAAAATAAACAGGCGCAAAAAATTCCCCGCAGCTGAGGCTGCGGGGATTTTTTCGTAAAAGCATGTATCAATCTATAAAGCGGCCGCGCAGATTCGGCTCCACCAACGGCAGACCGATCGTGCGCACCACGCCCTGCACGATACGCTCCATGGCCGGGCTGAGCACGATGCCGGAAAACACGATGTAAAACACCGCCAGGTCGCCCATTTTCGGCTGCGAAGTGTTGGCGACTTTCGCCCCGTTTGCCGTAAACGTAAAGGTCAGCTTGCGCACATGCGCCGTTTCGACCGGGCGGATCCAAAGCTGCAAACGACCGTCTGTAGTCCAGGCCGCTTTGGAATACGCATGAAAATGCAGATCGCCAAATGCAATTTCGCTGACACGGTAACGGCCGTCCATGCCGGCGCGCAGCGTATTTTCATACCCGCGCTCTTTCCAAGTAAACAAAAGGCCGTCGTCGTCAAAATCCAGCCGCATGGCACTGATTTTGCCCGGCTTATCATACAGCATCTGCACGACAGAGACCGAAATGACCGACGTATACGCATTTGTCTTGCAGCGCATAGTCTTGCCGGCAACACGCTTTTCCAGTGCGCTTTGGCGCGGCATGGTCGGCAGGTCTTCCATACGGCAGGCCGCGGCCGTCTGCTGCAGCGCGGTGTGCGCCGCCGCATTTTCCGGCAGGGGGTCGCTGCCAAAACAAGCCGGAAAGTGCTTCCAGAACACATCCATCACTTCATAGTCCTTGCAGTGGCCAGCCGTAAACACCACCATGGCGTCGTACTTTGGGAAAAACATACAGCGCTGGGCCAGCAGCCCCTCGGCACGGTAAGTGTCCGGCACATGGCAGCGCCAAAAATTAAAGCCATAGCCGCAGGTGTTGTCGCGGTAACCGGTCTTCAAATTGTCACACTGTTTGGAAACGGCGGCCTTGGCCCATTTTTCAGGCAGCAGCTGCACGCCCTTGTACTTGCCGCCGTGCAGATAGGGCAAAAAGAATTTGGCCAGATCTTCGGTCTTCATATAAAGTCCCCAGCCGCCGGCGTTGTTGCCCTTGCCGTCCGTTTCCCAAAACGGCTTTTCGATGCCGAGGGGCTGGAACATCTTTTCGTCCAAATAATCCAAAACGCTTTTGCCGGTCACTTTGGAAATCACGGCGGAAAGCATAAATGTGTTTTCCGAAATATAATTGAACTTTTTGCCGGGCGCACAGAAAAACGGCGCTTTAAAAAAGTTTTTTACCCAGTCGGTTTTCCCTTTTTCGTCCAAAACCGTGATCAGTTTGTCGCTGCGCATCGTCAAAAGCATCCGCACGGTGATGCTGCGGTTGCGCGCCGACTGCACATTGTACTCCGGGAAGAATTTGTAAACCGGGTCATCCAGTTGCAGCAGCCCTTCGTCCAGTGCAAAACCAGCCGCCGTGGCCGTGATGCTTTTCGACATGGAGTAAAGCACATGCGGCGTGTCAGGACCGTATGGATCCCAATAACACGCGGCACAGATTTTGTCATGGCGCACGATCATAAAGCTGTGCAGCTCCAGATTTTTGGCGTTGATCTCGTCGATAAACGCCTGGATATCGCTGCTTTTTATGCCGACCTCTTCCGGCGCGGCGTGTTCCAGCGCCGGATTTTCGATTTTGACCAAAGGAATGCCCCCTTTTAAAAAATATGTAAAAAATACCGGTTTTATTATAGCACACCCCGGCAAAATTGTACATATAAATTGTAAAAATAAGACGGCCGGCCATTTTTCGCCGTTTTACAGCAGCAAAAATGCCGGCGAACTGCCGGCAAAATCAAACCAAAAATCATTTTCTTTCCGCGCGGCGCTGCTGCAATGCGGCGCGCATCGTCGCCAGCTTTTCACCGACCAAATCGTAAAAGAAAAGCGGCACGGCGCTGAGCAGGTAAAACACGCCCGGCACCAGCGCAAACAGCACGAAAATGCGAAACTGCACAGCATCGCTTTGCACCACGCGCGCCTCATCGGCCAGCGTAACATAACCGATCACGGACAAAAGCACCGAGCCAAACGCCTGCACGACCGTGGAGCCGATCTTAACCGTTGTAATGCGCAGGGAAAAACTGACCCCTTCGCTGCGCTTGCCAGTCGTCCACTCGGCGTAATCGGTCGTGTCGGCCAGCATTTCATTTTGCAGGATGCTCATGGGCGCATTGATCAGGCCGAACAGGCCATTCGCGACCATCAAAACCGGCACCATGACCGGCACCGACTTGTAAAAACGCAAACCGATCAGAAAAACCGCAAACCAGATCACGCCCGTGAACACAGCGCCGAAAATCGAAAACTGGCGCGCGTCAAAACGGCGGCGGATCGGCTTTAAAAGCGCATAGGAAAACGCCCAGGTGACGACCGTAGGAAGATTGACGAGCACGCTCAGGCTGGCATAGCCGAGCACATCGATAAAATAATACGTCATAAACACGCTGCTGACGCCGGAAAGCGAACGGATCAGACCCGACAGAATAATCAGGCGCAGCCCGGGATTATGTAGCAGCTCGTGCAGGCTCTCTTTAAAAGTAGAGCCTTCGCGCGACTGCTCCACCCTTTCGTGTACAAAAAAGCCGGCCAGCGAAAACAGCCCTATACCGACCACGCCGGCCACGACGCCGAACAGCATAAACACGCCGCGCATATCGATCGCCGCACGGTCAGACGCGGCATAATCGAGCAAAAACGGCACCACGACAAACGGCAACGCGCTGCCGATATTGACGGCTGCGTTGTTAAACGTCATCACGCGCCGGCGCTCCCCGGCATCCGGCGAAATGGCCGCGGAAAGCCCCCAGTAAGCAACGTCGGTGATCGTGTAAAATATTTCCCAGGCAAAGTATGACAAAAACATAAAGGCGATTTTCGCCGGAGAAAACGAAGAGGTATCCTGGATCAGGTACGGCCCGGCAAACAAAAGCACCGTAAAGACGGCCAGTGGCGCTATGCACCAGCGCAGATACGGCAGCATTTTGCCGTGCTTGGTACGTGTGCGGTCGATGAGCATACCGGCTAAAGGGTTATTGAAAAGATCCCATATTCCCTCCACAAAAAGCATCAGCCCGACCACGCGCGGGTCTATGTGAAACACATTGACATAATAATACATCAAATACCCGGTGATCAGACCGTAAGCCAGATTCTGCCCGCCGCCGGCTATGCCGTAAGCGGCTATCTCCCCACGGCCGACTCTGCCGGAAAGCAAGTTGTTTTTAGCCATACAGATCCCTCCTCAAGATCAATATAGCATTATATTTGATAAATGTCAAATTAATTTTATGCTTTTCAAACATATTTCCCGAACATATTTGAAAATGCTTTTTGTACAGCAGCCAGCTTTTCCCGGCAGACCTGAAAATAAACACGTTTCTGCCCGGTTTCGCCGGGTGCAAGCACAATGAGGCCGCTTTGGATCAAAGCATCTGTATGGTGCATAACGGTAGCCGGCGAAAGACCGAGACGCTCTGCCAGCTCACGGTTGTAGCGCGGCTTTTCACAGATCAAAAGGAAAATCTCCATACGCCGCGCGTCGCTGAGTGCCTTTGTGAAATCCTGCATGACCGCCGTATCCGCGGGCGTTTCTTCCTGCATCTCGGTCGAGATGTTATAAACGCCGCAGTAGCCCCTGCCGTCTATGATCCACGCGGTTGTAAACGTGACCAGAACAGGATAGATCTCGCAAATAGCGCTATTTTGGGCAAAGAGAGAATTGGGCAGAAAATAGGCCGGTTTCCAGTAAGCTTCCATAAAGGGCCGCACATCTGCGCGCACAGCATCCCACGCATGCTCCGCAGCCGGAATATTCTCCCGCACCGCCTGCAAAAGCTTAGCAAAAGAGGATGCAGGCGCTGCGCAAAGCGCAGCAAAATTTTTGCTGCCAGCGCCGCCGTTCAAGTAATCCTCCAGCGTAGGCATGTCTTGCAGCATATCGAGCGCCGAGCCGGTATCGTTCATATAAATATAGGCGCGCCGCAGCAGGGCAAGCCACTCGCTGTCGCTGTGCGCCTGCGCATAAAACGCCTCATTTTCAAACAGCAGGCAAAGCGCACACATCAGGTACTCCTGCAGCGGCATTTTGGCAAAAAACGGCCAGTCAGCCGGAATGGAAGACGACTTGCGAAAAGCAGCGATATAGCGCTTATAAACGGCAAGGTGCGCCATGTCCCCCGCATTGCTTTTGCTGAAAAAAAGCCCTGTAAACATAGCGAGCAGCCGCGTGATGTTCGGCGACACATATAATAGACCGATCGTTTCCAGGCGCATATCCGGCAGACTGTGCAGAACCGGCGTCATTTGATCACCCCGTTTGGTTATACAGATAAAGCCTGCAAACTGCAGGCTTTATGCAAAATGTTCAATTTTATTATAAAAGATTTCATAGAAAAAAACAAGGGAAAAGCCGGTCACAGCCGTGACAATTCCAAAAGACTTTCCTTGCGGTTTTTCAATTTTGCAGAAAAGTCCGGTTCCAAAAACAGCATGCCCACATCGCGCACGGCGCCTTCGATCACCTTTTCGCCGAAGCGGCGCACATCCACACCGGAAAACACCAGGTAAAACACCGGCAATTCTTCAAATTTCGGGTCACTCATATTGAGGATCCTTACGCTATTGTCTGAAAAAACAAACGTCAGCTTTTTGACATGCGCCGTTTCGATAAAGCGGATCCAAAGCTGCAGGCGGTTGCCGTCCGTCCAGGCGGCTTTGGCATAAGTATGGTACTTCTCGCGGCCGTGCGCCACCTCGCTGATGCCGAAATCGCCGTTCATACCGGCAAAAAGCGTGTGTACACCGTCGCATTCGCGCCAGGTAAACTGTACGCCCTTTTCATCAAAGTCAAACTGCATGTCGCTGATCTTGCCGCACTTTTCATAGCTCCACATGGAAACAGCCACCGGCATGACCGACGTGCGCGACGTCGTTTTTGCATGCAGCGTTTTGCTGCCTAAATACTGCTCAAAACCGGCATTGCGCGGCGCAGCGGGCAGATCCTCCATCTGGCAGGCTGCCGCTGTATCCAGCAGATCCCTGTACGCCGTTTCATTCTCCGGAAAAGCATCGTGTTCAAAGCACTGCGGGAAATATTTCCAGAACACTTCCATAATGTCATAGTCCTTGGAGCGGCCGGAATTGAGCACCACAAGCGCATCATACTCCGGAAACATGACACAGCGCTGGCCGAAAAGCCCTTCGGCGCGGAAGCTGTTCGGCATTGGATTGCGCCAAAACTGAAACCCGTAGCCGCACATATTGTCCAGCACACCGTCGCGCACCGTCTCGGTCTGCTTTGCCGTAGCCTGCTCCACCCAGGCAGCCGGGATCAGCTGCTCGCCCTTATACTTGCCGCCGTGCAGATACGGCAGAAAGAATTTGGCCAGATCTTCAGACTTCATGTAAAGACCCCAACCGCCGGCATTATTGCCCTCGCCGTCCGTCTGCCAAAACGGCTTTTCAATGTCGAGCGGACGGAACATTTTTTCATCCAGATAATCGACTGTGCTTTTCCCCGTCACGCGTTTGATCAGCGCCGAAAGAATAAACGTGTTTTCAGAACAATATTTGAATTTCGTATCCGGCGGCATCATAAACGAGGCTTTAAAAAAGTCTTTGATCCAGTTTTTACCGTTTTTGCCCTCGGCAGAGCTGATCATCTTGCCGCTGCGCATCGTCAACAGCATGCGCACCGTCAGCGAACGGTTGTACACATTGCGGATGCGGCTGCCCACAAAATATTTGTTGCACTCCGGGAAATAAGTATAAACCGGGTCGTCCAGACCGATCAGGCCTTCATCCACGGCAAAGCCGACGGCGGTCGATGTAAAGCTTTTGCTGACAGAATACAGCGTATGCGGGCTGTCCGGCCCGTAAGGCGCCCAGAAGCACTGCGCACAGACTTTGTCGTGGCGCACCACGGTAAAACTGTGCACACCCAGCTGCTTTTCGTTCAGTTCGCGGATGAAATCAGCCAGCACCTCACTTTTTACGCCGACTGATTCCGGCGTTACATGCGCAAGCGCACTGTTTTTGATTTTTAATGATCCCATAACATCCCTCTCCATTTTTTACTTAACATTTTTTTAACAATGCTTTGTCCCATTATAGCATGTCCGGCGCTTTTTGTACACTTGTTGTTTAAACTTTCTAACAAATTGTTAAATATTTTTTAATTTTCCGCACGATATTTTAACTTTTAACGCATTTTGCGCACGCATCCGCGACAAACGGGACATGTGTATTTTAAAAAATCTTTTCAACACATAATTTCAACGCATAAGCAGATGCCGGCAAACTGCAATAAGCCCTATAAAATACAGATAAATATGACTTTTTGACTTGAAAAAGGCAAAACGGTGATGTAATATGTTATTGTTCAATTCTACAAAGCAAAAAATAGAATTACACAGTAATAGGATGGTAAAAAATAAATGAAAGAAAGGCACATTTCCAAAACAACCGCCTGGTGGGCCAAGCAGATGAAATATGCGTTCATGGTCATTGTTGACCTGTGCATTTTTGCCTTTTCTGCCACAGCGGGCATTTATGTGACGTGTCAAGGGCAGCTGGTCGGCACAGCGTATGCACCGATCATGTTCAATTATGTGCACACACTGATTTTGGCGGCCGCCCTGCTGCTGATCTTCAGGCTGCTCGGCATACACACCAGTGTATGGCGTTTTGCCGGCGTAGACGAAATGATCCGCTGCACCATCGCGGCTGTTTTGCTGAACGCGTTTTGGATGCTGCTGGACCGCGTGATCTACACAGACCTGCTGCACATTCAGGCCGTACTGCCGTTTTATACCTATATGGTATCGGCGCTGTTTACGATCTTGCTGCTCAACGCCTCCAGACTGTGCATCAAGTTTTTCCGGTTTATCAAAGCGCGCTCACCGCTGACCACGCACGGCAAAAAGCGCGTAATGATCGTAGGCGCCGGCTTTATGGGCAGTTTTATCATTCAGGAACTGCGCCACAATATGCTGGCGCTTGGCGTGCCGGTCGTAGCCGTGGATGACGACCCTGAAAAAATCGGCCGTAAAATCAATGCGGTAAAAATCAAAGGCAGCTGCGCCGATATCGTACAGCTGGCTGAATCCGAACGGATCGACACCATCATTCTCTGTATCCCCTCCGCCTCCAAAAAGCGGCAAAAAGAAATCATTGAAACGGCAATGCAAACAAACTGCACGATTAAGATATCTCCGTCTATCAGTGAATTTCTGGAAGACACACGCACACAAAGGCGCATCCGCAACGTAGACATCAGCGACCTGCTGCCGCGGCCGGAGGTCACGCTGGACAAAGAAGTGTGTGCCTACCTGACCGGGAAAGTCATTCTGGTCACCGGCGGCGGCGGTTCCATCGGCTCCGAGCTCTGCCGCCAGGCAGCGCGCTATGCACCGAAGCAGATCGTTATTTTTGACATATACGAAAACTGTGCGTTCGAGCTGTACGGCGAATTAAAACAGATGTACGGTGAAAACATCGACCTGCGTGTACAGATCGGTTCCGTGCGCGACGAAAAGCGCCTGGACGAAGTGTTTGGCATGTTCAAGCCCGATGTCGTTTTTCACGCGGCAGCGCACAAACATGTGCCGCTGATGGAAACTTCACCGTGCGAAGCCATTAAAAATAACGTAATGGGTACATACAATACGGCGGCAGCATGTGACAAACACCACGTCTCCAAGTTTGTGCTGCTGTCTACCGACAAGGCCGTGAACCCCACGAATGTTATGGGCGCATCCAAACGCCTGTGTGAATTCACAGCAGAATACTTCAACTCTATTTCACAAACGTGCTACACGATCGTACGTTTCGGCAACGTGCTGGGCAGCCACGGCAGCGTGGTGCCCATTTTCCGCAAGCAGATCGAAGAAGGCGGCCCCGTATGCGTGACCGACGAAAATATCACCCGTTACTTTATGACGATCCCGGAAGCTGCGCAGCTGGTCTGCCAGGCCGGCGGTCTGGCAAAGGGCGGCGAGATCTTTGTGCTCGATATGGGCGAGCCGGTCAAAATCATGGATCTGGCCAAAAACATGATCCGCCTGTCCGGCTTTACGGAAGACGAGATCGAGATCCGCGTGACCGGGCTGCGTCCGGGCGAAAAGCTGTATGAAGAGCTTGCCACGGAAGAAGAGCGCAAACGCCGTAAAAAGACGGCCAACAACAAGATCTGGCGCCTGGACGGCGAGGCAGCCGACAGCGCGAAAATGCAGCGCATGCTTAGCGAGATCCCGTTGCTTACCAATAACACGGTCAGGGCCTTTTTAAAAGAAAATGTACCGGGCTATATGCCCCAGAAAGCGGTTCATTTATGAACATAAAACGCACAAAACTTTTGCATAAATCCCACAATTATAACTACGGTCTAACCTACCCGCGCATCGTTGCCCTGGGCTTTTTGTTGGTCATTCTGGCCGGCACCGCCCTGCTGATGCTGCCCATCTCCATCAAAAACGGTGATTCGGTCACATTTACGGATGCGCTTTTCACCGCCGTTTCCGCCACCTGTGTGACCGGTTTGGTCATTGCCGACACGTTTTCACAGTGGACGCTGTTCGGCCAGATCGTGATTTTGTGCATGATCCAAGTCGGCGGGCTCGGTTTCATCACCATTTTAGCTGCGGCGCACAACGTTTTAAAGCGCAGAAGCGGCCTGCGCGAAAAAATGCTGCTCAAAGAGACTTTCAGCAGCATGTATATGAAAGGCGTGACCGGGCTGGGTAAAAAGGTCGTGCTGGGCACAGCCGTGTGTGAGCTGGCAGGCGCGCTGATTCTGTGCACGCGCTTCATTCCGATGATGGGCTTTAAAAACGGGCTTTACACATCTGTATTTTTAAGTGTTTCTGCCTACTGCAACGCCGGATTCGACGTATTGGGCAGACTTTCACCGGGCGGGTCGCTGACCACCGTAAACTCTGACCCGGTCATTTTGCTGACGCTTGCCGCGCTGATCACGATCGGCGGGCTTGGCTTTATCGTGCTGAACGATTTGGCTGTACAGAAATTCAAATGGAAACGGCTTTCCCTGCACAGCAAGATCGTGCTGACGACATCCGCCGCACTGATCATAGGCGGCGCCGTGCTGTTTTTCATTTTTGAAAACAACAACACTTTAAACGGCATGAATGCGATAGACAAAATCACCAATTCGATTTTTTCATCGGTCACACCGAGAACAGCCGGCTTCAATTCAGTAGATGTGCCGGCCATGTCCATTCAGGCAAAGCTTTTGACGATCGCACTGATGTTTATCGGCGGCTCCAGCGGTTCTACGGCCGGCGGTATCAAGACCACTACATTTGCCGTGATCCTGCTCAGTGTTGTTTCCACACTGAAAAATGACCGCGAGATCACCGTGTTTAAACGCCGGATCGACGACGCGGCCGTACGCAAAGCAGTGGCCATCGTCGCCATCAACTTTACACTGATCACCGCCGTAACATTTATTATCCACACGACGCAGCCGGAGCTGCACTTTGCGGACATTTACTTTGAATGCACATCGGCTATGGGCACTGTGGGCATGACCTGCGCGCTGACACCGTCGCTGGAGACTGCATCCAAGCTGCTGGTTGCCCTTTTGATGTACCTGGGCAGAGTGACAAACCTGGTATTCGCGCTGATGTTTGTGTTCAACAAGCCGCAGCCGACCAGTACAAAACCGTACGAGAAAGTCATTATCGGATAAGGAGAAAATAAAACTATGCATTCCTTTTTGATCATCGGTGCCGGCCGATTCGGCAAGCACCTGGCCTGCGACCTGTGCCGCGAAGGGCACGAGGTGATGCTGGTGGACAACAACCCTGAGAATATCAACGAGGTGTGGAACGAAGTCACCACGGCCGAGATCGGCGACTACACGATCAAAAGCAATCTGGAAGCGCTCGGCGTGGAAGACTACGACCACGTTTTTGTGTGCATCACTGACTTCCGTGCCAGCCTGATCATCGTGGACACCCTGAAAGAACTGGGTGCACGCGACATCATTGCCAAGGCCGGCAGCGAAGTGCACGAAAGATTTCTTTTGAAAAACGGCGCCGACCGTGTGATCTACCCGGAACGGAAAGTGGCAAAGTCTACAGCGGTAGAGTACAGCATCAATGCGATTTTTGACTACCTGCAGCTAAGTGACGAACTGGGCATTTACGAGATCGAACCCCCGCGCGACTGGGTCGGCAAAACGCCCTCCATGCTGAACATCCGCCAGCGGCATGGCGTGAACATCATTGCTGCAAAATCAGGCGGGCGTGTGGTGCCGGTCGCGGCAGACGATTACACCTTTTCACCAAGCGAACACATTTTGGTCATGGGCAGCCGTGAGAATATGAAACGGCTGAAAAAATAAAGGATATATAAAAAGAGGCACGAAGGAAAACCTTCGTGTCTCTTTTTATACACTGCAGTACACAAATGCGATGCCTTTTGTGCGCTTTTCACCCTAAAGCCAAGCAGGCCTGCGCATTATCTGCCCGCACATTCATTTTATGTGCAGAATCATTTGTGAAAAAGAAAGAACTTACAAAGCCCCAGCAGCTCACGCACAAAAAAAGTTGGGTACGACAGAACGGACGAGCGCGCTGCAAGGCCATAGGCCCGCATCCCCCAGCGCTTTGCCATCAGGCAGGCGCGCAGCAGGTGGAACGAATTGGTCACCACAGCGACCGGCCGGTCCGACAGGCCGTTTTTTGCCAGTATTTCCCCGGAAAATACAATATTCTCCTGCGTGGAGGTAGATTTGTCTTCGAGCAGCAGACGGCTGGGTGCGATACCGGCCTGTGTCAGCAGGCGGCGCATCGCTTCCGCCTCGGAAATTGCCTCGTCCCTGCCCTGCCCGCCGGAAAGCACGGCTACGGACTGCGGATGCGCTTTTAAATACTTTGCGGCGCGATCGGCGCGCCAGCGCAGCAACCGGCTGGGCCGCGCACCGTACACGCGGCAACCGAGCACCAGCAGCACGGCGTTAACAGGGATTTTTTGGTGTGCCAAGCGCACCGTCAGCAAACCGATAACAACTGCAAATAAAACACATGCGCAAAAAATGGCAGCCACGGCGCACAACAGCACGCGCCCCGCCGCCGTTTGCCGCACAGGGGCAAGCCACGCAGCAAGCGGCGTGTAAAAAACACCGCACAAAAGCACGGCCAGACTGACGGCGCCGCCGAGCAGATTGCCCGGATTGCAGACACGCCAGCGAAAAAACGGCGCTGTGAACCAAAACAGAAACACAGCGCCGAAAACGATCAAAAAAACAGACAAAACAGGTACACCACCCCGAAAATTGCTCTACTCCATAATTATTTCTGTCTACAGAGCTTTAGAAAAAAACACGGCCTTATGAAGCATCTTTTTCTTCATCGCGGCGGTATTCTTTTTTGATAATATAAACCGGCCGGTTTTTGACCTGTTCATAGATTTTGGCAATATATTCGCCGATGATGCCGATGCAAAGCAGCTGCAGCCCGCCGAACAGCAAAATCAGCGCCACGATGCTGGCATAGCCGGCGACCGCAATGCCGAAAAACAGCTTTTCGATCACGATAACGGCTATGTAAACGATCGAGACGAAGAACATCACCGTGCCGATCACCGTAGCCAGTTTCAGCGGCGCCGTTGTAAATGATACGATGCCGTCTACCGCATAATGGAACAAGCTTCTGAAGCTCCATTTTGATTCGCCGCCCTCGCGCGCCTGCACGTCATATGGAATATATTTTGTACGATAGCCGACCCATGAGCACATGCCCTGGGTAAAACGGTGGTATTCCGGCATCTGCACAATGGATTCCACCATAGCCCGGCGGAACATGCGAAAATCGCTGGCGCCGTCCTTAAGCTCCACGCTGGAGGCGCGGTTCATGATTTTATAAAACAGGCCCTTGATGCCCTTGATCAGCTTGTTTTCTTTACGCTGCTGCTGAAAAGCCGCCACGCAGTCATATTCCGGCTCACTGTCCAAAATGCCGGCCATTTGGCAAAGGATTTCCGGGCGCTGCTGCAAATCCGCGTCAATAATGGCAACATATTCGCCCTCTGCCGCTTTCAACCCGGCCAGCATGGCCGCCTCTTTGCCGAAATTCTTGGAAAAGTCCAAAATACGCATGCACACATCTTTTCGACTTTGAAAAAGCTTTTTCAATTTCTCCAGCGTTGCGTCCCGGCTGCCGTCGTTCACAAAAATCAGCTCATAACTCTCTATGGAAGAAAGCGCTGCGGCCGCCGCGTCAAAAAAACGCTCGATCACATCCTCTTCATTGTAACAAGGGACAATAACGGAAAGTTTTACCATGCTTTCACCTGCTTTAAAATTTCAAAATGCTTACCGTTCCAGCATCTTTTTGAGATACCGGCCGGTGTAGGACGTTTCGCACGCCGCGACCTCTTCCGGCGTGCCCTGGGCAATGACCGTGCCGCCGCCTTTACCGCCTTCCGGGCCAAGGTCAATAATGTGGTCGGCCGTTTTGATCACGTCCAAATTGTGCTCGATCACCACGACCGTATTGCCCTTGTCGACCAGTTTGGAAAGCACGTTGACCAGACGGTGCACATCGGCCGTGTGCAGGCCGGTGGTGGGTTCGTCCAAAATATAGATGGTTTTGCCGGTCGAACGCTTGGAAAGCTCCGTAGCCAGCTTGACGCGCTGCGCCTCGCCGCCCGAAAGCGTTGTGGCGCTCTGCCCAATTTGAATATACCCCAGTCCGACATCGGCGAGGGTCTGCAGCTTGCGTGCGATCTTCGGCTGGCTTTCAAAGAATTCAAGCCCCTCGTCCACCGTCATATCCAGCACTTCGCTGATGTTTTTGCCCTTAAACTTGACCTCCAGCGTTTCGCGGTTGTAGCGTTTGCCGCCGCACACGTCGCACGGCACATAAATATCGGCCAAAAAGTGCATTTCGATTTTGATGATACCGTCGCCCTGGCAGGCTTCGCAGCGGCCGCCCTTTACATTGAATGAAAAGCGGTTCTGCTTAAAGCCGCGCACCTTGGCGTCCTCCGTAGAGGCGTACAGGTCGCGAATATCAGAAAAAACGCCGGTATAGGTGGCCGGGTTGGAGCGCGGTGTACGGCCGATCGGGCTCTGGTCAATATTGATGACCTTGTCCAGATTGTCGATGCCGCGGATCATATCGAACTTGCCGGGCTTCTTTTTGGCGCCGTTCAGCTCATTCGCGAGCTTTTTATAAAGGATCTCATTGATCAGGCTCGATTTGCCGGAGCCGGACACGCCGGTCACCGCCACAAATTTACCAAGCGGGATCTCCACATCGATATTTTTCAGATTGTTTTCACGCGCGCCGCAGATCACCAGCTTTTTGCCGTTGCCGCGCCGGCGCGTTTTCGGCACCGGGATCTTCTTTTTGCCGGAAAGATACTGCCCGGTGACCGAACGCTCACACTGCATAATATCCTCTACCGAGCCGCAGGCCACCAGCTCGCCCCCGTGCACGCCGGCGCCGGGACCGATGTCTACAATGTAATCAGCGGCAAACATCGTGTCCTCGTCGTGTTCCACAACGATCAGGGTGTTGCCCAAGTCGCGCAGACGGCGCAGCGTCGCCAAAAGCTTGTCGTTGTCGCGCTGGTGCAGACCGATGGACGGTTCGTCCAAAATGTAAAGCACGCCCATCAGCGAAGAGCCGATCTGTGTAGCCAGGCGGATGCGCTGGCTTTCGCCGCCCGAAAGCGTGCCGGCCTCGCGCGCAAGCGAAAGATAATCGAGCCCGACCGAATTCAGGAAATTCAGACGGGATTTGATCTCTTTAATGATCAGACTGCCGATCATCTGCTGCTTTTGCGTCAGCTGCAGATTGTCCAGAAAATCGATCTCTTCATTGATCGACTTGTGGCAGAATTCGTCAATATTGATGCCGCCGACAGTCACAGCCAGACTTTCCGGGCTGAGACGCGCACCGTGGCAGTCCGGGCACTCGGCCGAGACCATGACCGTTTCGATCTCCGCACGCGCCCACTCGGAATTGGTCTGCGCATAGCGGCGCTTTAAGTTGGGGATGACGCCCTCAAACTCATTTTTGTATTCACCCGTACCGAAATCGGTGGCGCGCTTCATTTTGATTTTTTTGCCTTTCGTGCCGTACAAGATGATGTCTACCACTTTTTTCGGCAGCATTTCGACCGGCATGTCAAGCGAAAATTTATAAGCCTCGGCAAGCGCCTCCATATACATTTTGGCTACGGCGCCGCCCTCGGCCACGTTCCAGCCGCTGGCGCGGATCGCGCCCTGGTTAATGGAAAGCTTTTTATTAGGGATCACCAGTTCCGGGTCCACTTCTTTGAACGTACCGAGACCGGAGCAGGTTTTGCAGGCGCCGAACGGATTGTTGAAGCTGAACATGCGCGGGCTGAGTTCTTCAATAGACGTGCCGTGCTCCGGGCAGGCGTAATTGAGCGAAAACAGCATTTCCTTGTCGCCGATCACGTCCACAAGCACAATGCCGTTGCTGAGTTTTGTGGCGGTTTCCACGCTGTCGGCCACGCGGCCCTCAATGCCCTCACGAATGATGATGCGATCCACGATCACTTCGACCGTGTGCTTTTTATTTTTATCCAAATGAAATTCTTCCGAAAGGTCATAGATAGAACCGTCGATACGCACGCGCACAAAGCCGCTTTTGCGCACCTCGTCCAGTTCCTTGACAAACTCGCCCTTTCTGGCACGCACGATCGGCGCCATGATCTGTATGCGCTTGTCAAGCCCAATGGCCAAAATTTTGTCCACGACCTGGTCGATCGTCTGCTGTGTGATCTCGCGGCCGCAGACCACGCAGTGCGGCGTGCCGATGCGCGCATAAAGCAGGCGCAGATAATCATATATTTCGGTGACTGTACCCACCGTAGAACGCGGATTTTTGGAAGTGGTCTTCTGGTCGATGGAAATGGCCGGGCTCAGGCCCTCGATATAGTCGACGTCCGGCTTTTCCATCTGCCCCAAAAACTGGCGGGCATAGCTGGAAAGACTTTCCACATAGCGGCGCTGCCCTTCCGCATAGATCGTGTCGAACGCAAGGCTTGACTTGCCCGAGCCGGACAGACCGGTAAAAACGACCAGCTTGTCGCGCGGCACCGTCACATCGACGTTTTTCAGATTGTGTTCCCTTGCGCCTTTGATGACAATGTCCTTACTCATTTTTTCTCCCTCAATTCAGCAATTTTGTCGCGCAGGTAAGCCGCGTGCTCAAATTCAAGCAGCTTGGCCGCCTCGCGCATTTCGGCAGAAAGCTTTTTGATGAGTGCCTCGCGCTCCTGACGGGACATTTTTTTGACAGAAGCGGGCATCTTTTCTTTTGTAGATATTTCGATCACGTCGCGCACGCCCTTGTGGATCGTCTGCGGCACGATGCCGTGCTTTTCGTTGTAGGCGATCTGGATGGAGCGGCGGCGGTACGTCTCTTCGATCGCGCGTTCCATAGACGGCGTAACGGTGTCGGCATACATGATGACCGAACCGTTCGCATTTCGCGCGGCGCGGCCGATCGTCTGCACAAGCGAGATCTCACTGCGCAAAAATCCCTCTTTATCCGCATCGAGGATCGCCACGAGCGAGACCTCCGGAATGTCGAGGCCCTCACGCAGCAGGTTGATGCCGACGAGCACATCGAACTCGCCGAGGCGCAGGTCACGGATAATTTCCATACGCTCGATCGTGTCAATGTCACTGTGCATGTAGCGCACGCGGATGTCAAAGCCTTTCAGGTACTGGGTCAGATCCTCGGCCATTTTTTTGGTCAGCGTCGTCACCAGCACACGCTCTTCACGCGCGGTGCGCAGATTGATTTCCGAAACCAGGTCGTCCATCTGGTCCTCTGTTGGCTTGACGGTGATCTCCGGATCCAGCAGGCCGGTCGGACGGATCACCTGCTCGGCGATCACAGCGCTGTGCTCGCGCTCAAAATCGCCCGGCGTTGCCGACGTAAAGACGACCTGGTTGACTTTTTTATAGAACTCGTCGAATGTCAGCGGACGGTTATCGAGCGCGCTCGGCAGGCGAAAGCCGTATTCGACCAGACTTTCCTTACGCGCCCGGTCGCCGGCGTACATGCCGCGGATCTGCGGCAGCATAACGTGGCTTTCATCGCAGAAAAGCAGAAAATCGTCCGGGAAATAGTCCAAAAGCGTATAGGGCGCCACACCGGCCGGACGGCCGCTCATCACACGCGAATAGTTTTCAATGCCTTTACAAAAGCCGGTCTCGCGCAGCATTTCAATGTCGTTCATCGTGCGTTCGCGGATGCGCTGCGCCTCCAGCAATTTCCCCTTTTGCTCAAAAAAGGCCACGCGCTCGACCATTTCGTTATAAATATCGTGCAGGGCCTGGTTCATCTTTTCTTTGCTGACAACGTAGTGCGAAGCCGGGTAGATACACACATGGGAAAGCTTGGCCTCGGCCTTGCCGGTCAGCGGATCGATTTCGGAAATGCGGTCGATCTCGTCGCCAAAAAACTCCACCCGCACGGCGCGGCCGGAGCTGCCGGCCGGAAAGATCTCTACACAGTCGCCGCGCACGCGGAACTTATTGCGCACAAAGTTCACATCGTTTCGCTCATACTGGATCTCGACCAGCTTGGCCAGCAGCTCGTCGCGCGGCTTGACCATGCCGGGGCGCAGTGAAATGACCATGTTGCGGTAATCGATGGGGTCGCCGATGGAATAAATGCAGCTGACCGAAGACACGATGATCACGTCACGCCGTTCCGAAAGCGCCGCCGTAGCCGAGTGGCGCAGCTTGTCGATCTCTTCATTGATAGCGCTGTCTTTTTCAATATAAGTGTCGGTCGTCGGCACATAGGCCTCCGGCTGATAATAATCATAATAGCTGACAAAATATTCTACCGCATTTTCCGGGAAAAATTCACGAAACTCGCTGCAAAGCTGCGCCGCCAGCGTTTTGTTGTGCGCCAAAACAAGCGTGGGGCGGTTGACGTTTGCAATAACATTGGCCATTGTAAACGTTTTGCCGGAACCGGTAACGCCGAGCAGCGTCTGCTCTTTTGCGCCGGAAAGAATGCTGTTTCTCAATGTTTCGATCGCCTGCGGCTGGTCGCCGGTCGGCGTGTATTCAGAACAAAGCTTAAACTTGTCCAAGTCTCTATCT
>ERZ1090878.389-NODE-390-length-24147-cov-10.068529_pt1 | contig 24147 bp, 20 predicted proteins | sample MGYA00478473_ERZ1090878 | MGnify/ENA primary metagenome ERZ1090878 (study PRJEB33644, sample SAMEA5815720) | chicken gut metagenome | biome: Chicken; feature: Gastrointestinal Tract; material: Caecum | place: Ireland | collected 2019-01-01 | study: A study of the... | reverse complement strand
TGAACTAAGCAGACTCACTTAAAACTGTCTGCAAATCTTATTATACGAGGAGGACGTACAATGGACTGGACGGACGTAACCGTCACCGTCGCACAGCCGGACGGGGAACGGGCCGCTGCCATCGCGCAGATGGTGGCGCCGGGCGGCATTTATATTGAAGACTATTCAGACCTGGAGGAGGGTGCGTGGGAGATCGCGCACATCGACCTGATTGACGAAGCGCTGCTCCAAAAGGACCGCACCCACACGATCCTGCACATCTATCTGGAGCCACAGGAAAATCCGGCCGAAGCCATCGCCTTCTTGCAAGAGCGTCTGGCCGCCGCGGGAATCGGTTATACCATCGGCACGGCGGCCTGCCGCATGGAGGACTGGATCAACAACTGGAAAAAGTATTTCCATCCGATCGAGGTCGGCAAAAAGCTCTTGATCCAGCCCTCATGGGAGGACCTCCAGGACAGCCGCGGCCGCACAGTGCTGCATCTGGAGCCGGGGCTTGCTTTTGGCACCGGCGCGCACGAGACGACGCGGCTTTGCATGGAGCTGCTGGAGGATTTTGTGACCCCGGACGCGCAGGTGCTCGACGTGGGCTGCGGCAGCGGCATTTTGAGCGTGGCCGCGCTGCTTTTGGGCGCAAAGCACGCGACGGGCGTGGATATCGATGCGCTGGCCGTCAAGACGGCGGTCGAAAACGCGGCGCGCAACGGCGTCGGGGACCGCTTCACCGGCATCCACGGCAGTCTGACTGAAAAGGTCAGCGGGCAATTCGACGTGGTGGTGGCGAACATCGTTGCGGATGTGGTCATCGAATTGACCCGGGACGTGACAAAATGCGTGAAGCCGGGCGGCGTAAAACTCATGAGCGGAATCATTGACGACCGCGAACCCGATGTGCTGCGGGCGCTCGCCGGCCGCTTCGCGGTGTTCAACCGCCGTGAGGATCGCGGCTGGGTGGCGCTGGCGGCGCGGGCGGTGTGAACTTCTTCAAAAAATTAGGAGTTGACATTTGCCCGCGCAGCACGTATTATAAGAATATAGATCAAAATTGCTGAAACTGCTGTGATAGGGACAGGCCGCGGGCCGAACCCCCTGCAGAGAGCCGCCGGGTGGTGTGAGGCGGCGGGGGCGCTGGCGACAGATCACCCTGGAGCAGGCGGCTGAACGGGATTTTTCCCTTCTAGGCTCGCCCGGTTTTTTCCCCGTTATCGGAAAGCGCATTGCTGGATGCGCGCTGAGGCCGCCTTGGCGGTGAAGCAGAGTGGTACCACGGAAGCAGCACGCTCCCGTCTCTGAGTCTTTCAGGGACAGGAGCGTTTTATTTTGGATTGAATGAGACGAAAGAATGGAGGAGTTCCCTTATGCAACTGACAGGGGCACAGATCATCATGGAATGCCTGCTGGAGCAGGGCGTTGACACCGTGTTCGGCTATCCAGGCGGCGCCGTCCTCAATATATACGACGCGCTGTATGCTTACAGCGACCGCATCCAGCACATCCGCACCGCGCACGAACAGGGCGCGGCGCACGCGGCCGACGGCTATGCCCGCGCGACCGGCCGGGTGGGCGTGTGCATCGCCACTTCCGGTCCGGGCGCGACGAACCTCGTCACCGGCATTGCCACAGCTTATATGGACAGCGTGCCGGTCGTGGCCATCACCGGCAACGTCAACGTCGACCTGTTAGGCCTGGATTCGTTCCAGGAGGTGGACATCACGGGCATCACGATGCCCGTGACCAAACACAACTTTCTTGTCAAGCGCATCGACGACCTCGCGGACACACTGCGGCAGGCGTTCCAGATCGCGCAGAGCGGCCGTCCCGGCCCGGTGCTGGTCGATATTCCCAAAGATGTGACCGCCAAGCAATATGATTATCACAAAGAGGAGCCTTTGCCGCTGGACCGCCCGCCTTTCCCGAAACGGCAGTTCCTGATCAAGGCGGCGGAAATGCTCGCAAAGAGCCGCAGGCCGTTTCTGTATCTGGGCGGTGGCGTGATCGCGTCGGACGCTTCCGAAGCGGCGACCGCCTTTGCCGAACGGCTTGATGCGCCTGTGGCCGCTTCCTTGATGGCGCAGGGCGCCATTGATGAACACAGCCCGCGCTTCATGGGCATGCTGGGCATGCACGGCACGAAGACCAGCGCCGAAGCCATCAAAAACTGCGACCTGTTTGTGGCGGTGGGCACGCGCTTTTCCGACCGCGTGCTGTGCAACGCCGGGCTTTTCGCGCAGCATTGCCCCATTCTACAGATCGACATCGACGCTGCGGAATTTAACAAGAACATCGACGTAGATATGCGCCTGCGCGGTGACGCCAAAGAGGTGCTCTGCGCCCTTTATCAATGCCTGCCGCAGCAGCACCACGCAGAGTGGATGGACCAGATCCATGCCTGGCAGGCAGCCTATCCGCTGCACCAGAAAGGCCCAACGCCGGAGGATATCACGCCGCAGCAGGTGCTCGAAATGCTCGACCGCCTGACGAATTCCGACGCCATCGTCACCACCGAAGTCGGCCAGCACCAGATGTGGACCGCTCAGTTTTATAAATTCCGCAGGCCGCGGCAGTTTTTGTCCTCCGGCGGCCTGGGCACGATGGGCTTCGGCCTGGGCGCGGCAATCGGCGCGCAGGTGGCGCGGCCCGAAAAACGCGTCATCAACATTGCGGGCGACGGAAGCCTGCACATGAACTGCAATGAGCTCGCCACCCTTTCCGAGCACAACATCCCGGTCATCGAGCTGTTATTCAACAATTCGACGCTGGGCATGGTGCGTCAGTGGCAGAAGCTTTTCTATGACAGGCGCTACTCCCAAACAGACCTGGGCCGCACCACCGATTTTTGCAAGCTGGCGGAAGCCTTTGGCGTCAAGGCGCTGCGCATCGAGACCCGCGATCAGATCGAGCCTACGCTGCGCGAGGCGCTCGCCTACAATGGCCCGATTCTGATTGACTGCCGGATCGACCACGACATCAACGTCCTGCCCATGGTGCCGGCCGGCGCAAGCGTGGAAGAACCCCTGCTCGACATTTGAAGCGATTGGAGGCAACGAAATATGCACGAAGACACAAACGAAAAGCAGTATGTGCTCTCGATTCTTGCAAAAAATAACCCCGGCGTACTGCTGCGCATTTCCGGCCTGTTCAGCCGCCGGTGCTATAATATCCTATCCATAGTGGCCTGCCAGACCGAGGATACCGACCACTCCCGCATCCTGATCGTCGTCGCGGGTGACGACCGCATCGTCCGCCAGGTCGATAAACAGGTCAGCAAGCTGGTAGATGTGGAAAATGTGACGGTGCTTGAGCGCGATAAGGCCGTTATCCGCGAGCATCTGCTTTTGAAGGTGGAACGCACGCTCCAGACCAGCGAGCGGCTCGTGGAGCTGGCCAATGTGTTCCGCGCGAATATCCTCAATGTGGAGCCGGATTCCATGATGCTGGAGTTGACCGGCGACGCGGCGACCATCAATTCTTTTATTGAGCTGCTCAATCCCTACGGCGTCCAGCAGATTCTGCGCACCGGCGCCATGGCGATGGAAAAATAAAAAAGGAGAAAACCAGATGCTCACTCTCGACAAAGTATACCATGCGGCATACGTCCTCAAAGACGTGGCCCGCAAGACCGACCTGATCTATGCCCCGCATTTAAGCGACAGCTGCGAAGTCTATCTCAAAACAGAAAACCTGCAGGTAACCGGCTCCTTTAAGCTGCGCGGCGCCTACTACAAAATCAGCCAGCTTTCTCCGGAAGAAAAGGAAAAGGGCGTCATCGCCTGCTCCGCGGGCAACCACGCGCAGGGCGTGGCCCTGGCCGCAACGCACAACGGCATCGATTCCCTAATCTGTATCCCGGCCACCGCGCCGATCAGCAAAGTTGAGGCCACGAAGCACTACGGCGCGCAGGTCTGCCTGGTGCCGGGCGTCTATGACGACGCACACGAGAAGGCCGTGCAGCTGCAAAAAGAAAGCGGTCGCACCTTTATCCATCCTTTTGACGATCCGGACGTGATCGCGGGTCAGGGCACAATCGGCTTGGAAATTCTCGACCAGCTGCCGGATGTGGACGCGGTGCTGGTGCCGGTAGGCGGCGGCGGCCTGATCTCGGGCGTGGCCTTCACGATCAAATCCCTGCGCCCGGAATGCAAAGTCTATGGCGTGCAGGCCGCGGGCGCGCCGAGCATGGCGAAGTCACTGGCGGACGGCAAGCCGGAGGAGCTGCCCGAAGTGCACACCTTTGCCGACGGCATTGCGGTCAAATGCCCAGGGGACCTGACGTTTGACCTGTGCAGCCGCTACGTGGACGGCGTGGTCACGGTTTCCGAGGACGAGACGGCGGCGGCTGTACTGGCGCTGATCGAGCAGCACAAGCTGATTACAGAGGGTGCGGGCGCCGTCAGTGCGGCGGCCGTGATGGCGGAAAAATTCGACCTGAAGGGCAAAAAAGTGGTATGCCTGCTGTCTGGCGGCAACATTGACGTGACGATCCTGAGCAAGGTCATCAACCGCGGCTTGATCAAAGCGGGCCGCTCCAGCGAATTGAACATCCGTCTGATGGACCGCCCGGGCGAACTCAAGGAGATCTCCGCGATCATCGCCGATCTGGGTGGCAACGTGGTCAGCGTGTTCCATGACCGCGCGGATGAACATGCGGACGTGGCCGGATGCTATCTGCGCATCCGCATGGAGACGCGCAACTGGGAACATGTGCGGCAGATTCGCGCCGCCATTGCCAGCGCAGGGTATCATATCTGCGATTAAGATACAATCCGCCTGTTCCCTCATCAAGAAGAAGCCTGCGGCAGCTTCTCATTGAGAATGACACCATCGTGTTCCGGGTGGACGAGGCAAAAAAGATGGTTCTTATCGTGACTGTCCGATATTCTCCGAACCAATTTTATTGAAAACTCATAAAAGAAAATTCATCTAATTTTATCAAAATACGCCTTGAAGCGGCTTTTCCGGCCGAATCAAGGCGTATTTTTGTATTCATTTCAAACTACCGGGCAGCGTATCCTCACGCCATCTCCACATAATTCCCCAAAAATGAAAACCGCGGCAGTTCCTCCTGCAGGGAACACAACAGGTCCAATACGTGCGGTTCATGAACATTCCCGGTAAAATCCAGATAAAATTCATATTGGAATCCGGGCTCCTCTGTGGGCCGGGACTCAATCTTCGTCAGGTTCATGCCCGTGGCCGCAAACCGTGACAAAACCGCATTCAGGCTGCCCACCTGGTGCGGGATATTGAAGCTGACCGCCACCTTTTGCGCGTTTTCGGGAATGCACAGCGTCTTGCTGAACACCACAAACCGCGTGCGGTTGTTTTCAAAATTCTGCATGTCGCGCTCCACGATGCGCAGGCCATTTTCCTTCGCCGCCACAGCGCCGCAGATGGCCGCGGCCTCCGGATGCTTGGCCGCAAAGGCCGCCGCCGCGCTCGTGCTCGGGGCCTCGCACAGCGGCACGTGCATGGCCTGCAATTTATTGGAGCACTGTTGCAGCGCAATATCCTTGGAATAGATCGACCGGATGTCATGCGGGTCGCCGGAGCGGTTCGCCAGGCAGTGGTGCACGCCCATGGTTTTGGCAGCGATGATTGAAAAGCGGTACTGCATCAGCAGGGCATAAACACCGCTGACGCTGCCCGCATAGGAATTTTCCACCGGCAAAACGCCGAGATCCGCCTCCCCGCTCTCCACGGAGCGGAAAATGTCGCCAAAGCTGCTGAAAAAACCGGGCCGCGCCTGCGGATACAGCGTCTGGAGCATCTCGTGGCTGAAAGAGCCCGGCCCGCCCAGACAGGCAATGTTTTCCGTGCGGGCCGGCGCGTGCGGAGCTGCAGCGATGGCTGCGCGCAGGTTTTTGCCGGAACCGAGCAGCGCGTGCTGCAAACCACGGCTCTCGCTTAACAGCATGGTATAAAGGATGCGGATCGTGCCGGCATATTCCCCGGCTTTATCGACAATACGGTCGAGAATCTCCTGCTCGCGCGCGGGATTGAGCACAGGCACGCCCGTGCGGCGTTTGACCTGCGCCACCTTTTTCGCGCAGTCCATGCGCGCCATCAAAAGTGGGAGCAGCTGTGCGTCGATTTGGTCGATTTCCTTGCGGATATCAGAGAGTTCCATGGATGCCTGCCTCCATTTCCAAAATACCGTCGAGATTCATCAGGGCCAGCGCGGCCGCAGCCTCCACTACCGGCACAGCGCGCGGCACGATGCATGGGTCGTGGCGGCCCTTCACCGTCAGCGGGACGTTTTGATGCGTTTGCAGGTCCACGCTCTGTTGTTGTTTTCCGATGGAAGGGGTAGGCTTGAAGCCCGCCGTAAAGACGATCGGCATGCCGGTCGTAATACCGCCGAGAATGCCCCCCGCGTGGTTGGAGCGCGTGCGGACCACACCGTTTTCGTCATAATAATAGGGATCATTGTTCACGCTGCCGCGGCTTTGGGCCGCGACAAAGCCCGTGCCGAACTGCACGCCTTTGCACGCCGGAATGCCGAAGAGGATCGACGCAAAAAGGCTCTCAACGCCGCCGAACATGCCCTCGCCGCCAAGGCCCGCGGGCACGCCGGTGACTGCGCACTCCACTGTGCCGCCGACGCTGTCGCAATCCAGGCGCGCAGACTCGATTTTCGAGAGCATGGCGGTTTTGGCATCATCGCTGATTACCGGAAAATAGGTGCAGCTCAATGAATCGAGCAGCGTCTCCCGAATCTCCGTCTGGAAGGGCATGTCCACAATTTCGCCCACGCGCAGCACATGTGCGCCGATGTGAATGCCCCGTCGCAGCAGAATCTGCCGGCAGACTGCGCCCGCGAACACCAAAGGTGCTGTCAGCCGGCCGGAAAAATGCCCGCCCCCGCGCACATCGTTGCAGCCGTGGTACTTGACCCAGGCCGGATAATCGGCGTGGCCGGGCCGCGGCACATGCATCAGATTTGCGTAGTCGCCGGATTTCGTATTCGTGTTCTCAATCAAAACGGCCAGCGGCGCGCCAGTCGTTTTGCCGTCGAGCATGCCGGACAGGATTTTGGGCTCGTCCGGCTCCTTGCGCGGCGTGCTGGTCAAGTCGCGGCCAGGCGCGCGGCGCGCCATCTGCACGCGCACAGCGTCCATGTCGACCGTCTCGCCCGCAGGCAGCCCCTCGACCACTGCGCCGATCGCCGGACCGTGGCTCTCCCCGAAAATGCTGATCTTGACGCGCTCACCCCATGAGGACATCGGCGTTCCCTCCCAATGCATTGTAATCTTCAAAAAAGGACGGCCAGCTTTTGCGCACCGCTTCGGCGTCCGTCACCGTGACCGGGCCATCCGCGCGCAGGGCCGCGATCGCCAGCGCCATGACGACGCGGTGGTCATTATAGCCCGCCGCCTGGCCGCCATGCAGGCCGGACACGCCTTCGATCACGAGCCCGTCGGGTCTCTCTTCAATCTGTGCACCCAACGCGGCCAATCCAGCGCGCATCGCGGTTAACCGGTCGCTTTCCTTGATGCGCAGGCGTTCGGCATGATAGATGCGCGTGCGCCCCTTTGCCAGCGCAGCCACTACCGCGAGGATGGGTACGAGGTCCGGAATCTGGCCTGCGTCGATGTCTATACCGTGCAGCGGGCCGGGGCGCGCGGTCAAAGCGCCGTCTTCCCACGACAGCGCCGCGCCAAATTCGCGCAAAAGCGGCTCAATCGCCCGGTCGCCCTGCGCGGTGTCCGGGTCTAATCCCAAAACCGTCACGTCTCCGCCCAGTGCTCCGGCAGCCAGCAAAAACGCGGCCTGGCTCCAGTCGCGCTCCACGGAGAACGCCCGCGCGCGGTAGGTTTGCCGCCCCGGCACGCGCCAGCCGCGCGCAGTGGGCGTGGAAACAACGCCAAAAGCCGACTGCACACGCCGCGTCATCGCCACATAGCCCGCGCTTTGCAGCGGGGTGGTCAGGTAAATCTCGCTGTCTCCTGCGAGCAGCGGCAGCGCAAACAGCAATCCCGTAATAAATTGGCTGGACACATCGCCCGCCAATGTATAAACGCCCGGCTCCAGGCTGCCGCGAATGGAAAGGGGCAGTCCGCCCGTGCTCTCGCAGAGTAGGCCGTGCTGCGGCAGTAGGTCCAGATACGTATTCAGCGGCCGCTGCGGCAGCCGGCCCCGGCCGGTGAACGTTGCGGGCAGGCCCAGCGCCCCGGCCACTGGGATGCAAAAGCGCAAAGTAGAGCCGCTCTCCCCACAATCGATCGTGGCCGGGTCCTGCGGCGTCGCGGCTGTGCCGGTTAAATGCAGGGTACTTTCCTCCCAGCGGGCCTTTGCGCCGAAGGCTGCCAGCACACGCAGCGTGGCCTCCATATCCGCGCTGTGGTCAATGGGGGAAAGCGTACTTTCCCCGGCCGCCAGACCCGCGCAGAGCAGTGCCCGGTGCGCTGCGCTCTTGCTCGGAGGTACAAAGCGCCGCCCGCGCAGTGCCCCCGGATGCAGGATGACCCGGCTCATCGCAAAACCTCACACAGGCGCGGAAGCTCTGCGCGCGGCACGCTTTGGATAAAGCCGTCCCCGATTTGATGCAGCAGGATCAGGCGAATCTGGCTGCCAACGCTCTTTTTGTCGTGCGCCGTGGCCGCAAGAAGCTGGCCAATCGGTTCGCCGCAGGTACTGGGCAGGCCGTATTGCGTCAGCAGCTCCGCAATGCGCTTTGCCGTACCCGGTTCCGTGACGCCCATGGCCTCGCCAACCCGGGCGATCATCACCATGCCCACGCCCACCGCGGAGCCATGCGTCAGGCCATGATATTGCTGCACCATCTCGATCGCGTGGCCAAGCGTATGGCCAAAGTTCAGAATATCGCGCAAGCCGGTATTCAGTGGGTCCTCTTCCACAACCTGGCGCTTGATGTCCACGCAGGTGCGGATCATATCCGGCAGATAGCTGTGGCAATCTTCGCGGCCCAGCCGGTCAAACAGCGCCCGGTCCCGGATGCAGCCGTATTTGATGACTTCGCCCATGCCGTCGGCAAAAAATATCTGCGGCAGGGTTTGGAGCGTCTCCGGATCGATGAGCACCAGTGCCGGCTGGTGGAAAGCGCCGACGAGGTTTTTCCCCTCCGGCAAATCCACACCCGTCTTGCCGCCGACGGAAGAATCCACCTGCGCCAAAAGGCTGGTGGGCACCTGCAAAAACGGGATGCCGCGCAGCCACGTGGCCGCGGCAAAACCGGTCATGTCGCCGCACACGCCGCCGCCGACCGCCACGGCAAAATCCGTGCGCGTCAGCCCTGCCTGCGAAAACGCCGTATAGAGTTTCCCGATTGTGGAGAGGTTTTTGCTCGTCTCTCCGGCGGGAAAGGTCACGGTCTTTACCGCCAGGCCGGCTTTTTCCAGCGCAGCCTGCACCCGGCCGGCATAAAGTGGCCCGACGTTGGAATCCGTCACCACCACCGCGCGCTCGGCGCGTGGCAAGCATGCCTTTGCGCGCTCGCCGGCCTGCTCAAGGCAGCCCTCTTCGATCAGAATATCATACGGCGCATCGCCGCGTGGCGGCATGTTGACTCTCAGTTTCATTCTCCCAGTTCCTCCTTGATAAGGCGGCCGCGCCGCAGGAGCGCTTCCAGCGCGGGGCGGTCATTCGCCGCCACCGCATCCCGGATGACGGACAGATTTTCCAAAAGCGTGTTCAATTCGACCAGCAGCGGATCGCGGTTATCCAGAAACAGCTCGGCCCACAGCGTCTCGTTGATATTCGCCACGCGGGACACATCCCGGTAGCTGCCCGCGGAAAAGCCGCGGTGCCCCGGACAGCTGGGGCTCAACACATAAGCGCACGCCAAAGCGTGCGGCAGCTGGCTGGTAAAGGCGATCATGCGGTCATGCTGCGCGGGGGTGGTGACCACGGTGCGGCCAAAGCCCAGTTCAAACGCCGTTTCACGCAAAAGCGCCACCGCGCTTTCCGGCGCGCCGCAGGGAACGAGGATGTAGCTCGCACCCTTAAATAAGTCCGCGCGCGACGCGCCAAATCCATGGCGCTCCGTCCCGGCCATGGGGTGGCTGCCGCAATAGACAAAGCCGCCCGCTTTCGCAAGCTGGGAAAGTGACTGACAGATTTCCCCCTTGATGCCGCACACATCCGTAACCACACACCCGGGCCGGAAATCATGCAGATGGCTGTTGACGAAATCGAGGATTGCCTGCGGGTACAGGCACAGATATACAAGATCCGCCTCCCGCAAATCTCCAGCATCTCCTTCTTTGGCAATGACGCCGGTGGCCAGGGCCTCCTCAACTGCGGCGGGGTCTGTGTCAATGCCCGCAATGTAACTGTCCGTATAGGCGGTGAAGGCCTTTGCCAGGCTGCCGCCAATCAGTCCCAGCCCCACGATGACAACACGCTTCAATCCCATCGCCCCCGTTTTCAGTAAACTTTTTTGCCGAACAGAGGCGCAATCTGCTTGATGCGTGCGGCCACCTGATCGAACTGGTCAGGCGTCAGGGACTGCGCGCCGTCGGACAGAGCCTTCGGCGGGTTATTGTGCACCTCGATAATCACGCCATCCGCGCCCGCGGCCACGGCAGCCATGGCCAGCGGCTCGACCAACCACGAAATGCCGGAGGCATGGCTCGGGTCCACGATGACGGGCAGATGGCTCATACGCTTGAGCATCGGCACAGCGGAAATGTCCAGCGTATTGCGCGTATACGTCTCAAAGGTGCGGATGCCGCGCTCGCAGAGGATGACGTTTTCGTTGCCGCCGGCCATGATGTATTCGGCGCTCATCAAAAGCTCCTCCATGGTGTTGGCAAGGCCGCGTTTGAGCAGGATGGGCGTTTTCAAATGGCCCAATTCGCGCAGCAGGTCAAAGTTTTGCATATTGCGCGCGCCGACCTGGATGATATCCACGCCAGCCTTCAAAAACAGGTCAATCTGCCGCACGCTCATCAGCTCGGTGACGATCGGCAGGCCTGTCTGCTTTTTGGCGATGTTCAAAAGTTCGAGCCCCCGCGCCTTGAGCCCCTGGAAGGAATACGGGCTGGTGCGGGGCTTGAAGGCGCCGCCGCGCAAAAACTGCGCGCCTGCCGCCTTGACGCGGTCCGCCACCTCAGTGATCTGCGACTCGGTCTCAACGCTGCACGGACCCGCGATCATCGTCAGGGTGCCGCCGCCGATCTGCTGGCCGCCGGGCAGCTTCACCACCGTGTCGTCGGGATGGAACTTGCGGTTGGCCTTTTTGTAGGGCTCCTGCACGCGCTTGACGCTCTCGACAATCTCCTGCGCCGCGATGGTGTTAATGTCAATGCAGGCGGTGTCGCCAATCAGGCCGAGCACCGTGCTGTGGGTGCCCTTCCAGGTGTTAACGGAGACGCCGTAAGTCTCGGTCAGTTCCGCCGAGAAAGCCTCGCGCTCCTTGTCGGTACATCCCTGTTTCAATACAATAATCATACTTTAAAACCTCCTTGCAAAATTCACGCCCGGGGACCGCCTACCACAAAAAAAGACGGGGCTGTTTCAGCTCCGTCTTTAAAGAATGCAATACAACCCCACGATTGGCGGGTTTTCTTTAAAAGGAAAGTCTGCAACAGTCTTGAAGGCATACCGAAAAAGCCCGCGCAAAATACGCGCCCGGGAAAGAAAATCCGCTAAATCGATGCGCTGCAAATGCCTGCATGCCACAAACTCCTTTTCGAATCCTTGTGTCGAATCCTTACAATCATCATAATACAGCAACGGGCCGCCTGTCAAGCAAAAAATCCTTCTATTTTGCCGCACCTTCCAGCTTCTGCGCCAGTTCCAGCGCCGGGGCGTCCCCATTACCAGCGCAGATAGTCAGGTCCGCCGCCTGGCGGTAAAGCGGCATGCGCATTTCATAAAGGCGATGCATGGCCTCTTCGCGGTCCGGCCGCTCCAAAAGCGGGCGCGTGTGGTCCCTGGCCAGGCGTTCTTCCAGCAGGGCATAGGGCGTGTCCAATAGCACCACCACGCCGGTTTCGCGCAGGAGCGCGGCGTTTTGCGGGTCAATCAGCGTGCCGCCGCCCGCGGCGATCACCAGCCCCGTGCGCCGGGAAAGCGCTTCACACGCGCGCCGCTCGCAAGCGCGGAAATAGGCCTCCCCCTTTTGTGCGAAGATCTGCTGCACAGTGCAGCCCTCCTGCTGCTCGATGTAGCGGTCCATATCCACGAAGGTGCGGCCGAGGTTTTTGGCCAGCAGCGCGCCCGTGGTGCTCTTGCCGCAGCCCATGAAGCCGCACAGCACCACGTTGCCAAAGCGCAGGCGCATGTTCATTTCCGCCGCCTCGACGATCGGCGCGACGGACGCCGGGTCAAATTGCGTATGCAGCCAGATTTCTTCCGACGCCGCAGCCTGCCAAACGAGCATCCCCATGCCACCGACTGCCGAGCGGCCCAGCGCCCGTGCATATTTGAGCAGCATAGTCACGCCGGGGTTATACACCGCGTCAAACACCGCTGCGCACTGTGCGACAACTGCCTGTGAAACCGGGCAGCCTGCCACGTTCGGATACATGCCCGCACTGGTGCCGTTGACCAACAGATCAAAACGCGCGCCATTCCGGCACCTGGCTTCCAATTCCGCCTCGTCGCATACCTCGACCGTCCTGCCGCCGCGACGCAGCGTCTCTACAAAGCACTGCTGCCGTGCGTGCAGGCGCGCTATCCGTGCCTCGGATTCCGCCTGTCCGATGCCCGGCTCATCGTAGCGCTCCTCTGCGTGGCGGCGGATCATGAGGGTCAGTTCTGTGCCCGGGGCGCGTAAAATCTCATTTGCAAAGACACGCGCCACGCCGCCGCTGCCCAGCAGCAGCACGCGGCCGGCAAGCGGCACCCCCGCTGCGGCCAGCGCCTTAGTAAAGCCGACGCCGTCCGTGGTGTAGCCGGTCATGCGGCCGTTTTCCACTGCCACGGTATTGACGCTGCCAAACGCCGCAGCATCTCCTTCCACCGCATCGAGCAGGGCGCGGATGGCCTGTTTGTGCGGGATGGTCACATTAAAGCCGTCCAGACCCGCCAGCTTCCCGCGCGCTGCAGCGAGCTTTTCCGGCGGAATGTCCCGGACGCCATAGCTTCCCGCCACGCCCGCCAGCGCCAGCAGGCGCGTGTGAATAAACGGCGACATCGTGTGCCCGATCGGGTGGCCGATCACGGCGAAAGATTTGTTTTGCATAAATTGACCTCTCAAAATAAAAAAGTTTGCATAAAGATATTGACAAAGCCTGATGTAACGAATAGTATTGTGGGTAGAAAACCTGTGCCGGGTAGTTTTTCTTCATTATACCGCTCACAGGCCGGATTTGTCTACTGACAATAGGCAGCTCCAAATCAGCGCGCAGAGGAGGGAAATGTAACATGGTATTGGAAAAAGTCACCGCTATCTTGGCTGACCAGTTCGATGCAGAAGAGGATTCCATTACGCCCGAGACCAGCATTGTGGACGACCTGGGCGCGGATTCTCTGGATGTTGTCGACCTGTTAATGACCATCGAGGATCAGTTTGAGATTGAGATCCCCGACAGCGAGGTGGAAAACATCAAAACCGTTGGCGACCTTGTCAATTATATTGAAGAGCACCTCTAAACGCCGAATCCTGCTGCCGCTGTTCATCGAATAGCGGCTTTTTTTACGCCAAAAAGCCCACGCGCCTCGACCAGGCTGCGCGGGCTTTTGATTTGGGCCAAAAATCCCGCCTTGCAAAAGCAGGGCGGGATTTTGCGCATTTTCAGGGTGTTACGGCATCGGATTCTGCGCAGTGGTGTATTCCCCTTCGAGCTTTTTCGTAAACACCACAAACAGGATCGGGATAATCAGCGTGATGAAGGAAAGCGGATTGGCCGTTCCCTGTGCCAGCGCAGCGATCACATTGATAATCGCCAACACCAGCGTAATGACGCCAAAAACGAACGCCCTGCGCAGGCGTTTGACATTCCCCTTGGCGCCCTGGAAACCAAAGATCCCCATCAGCAGGTAGAAGATTCCCTCAAGCAGAGAAATGATGCCCAGTACCACGACAACGCCGCCAACCGCCGCGCCAATCAAGCCGCCCGCGCGGCTGCCTGCCAAAATGCCGCCCAATGCTAACGCTATGATCGCAGCGATCAGCAAAATGACGCCGAGCACGATGTCGATCACCGAAAAGACCTTGACTGCTGTTTTCATAAAATACTCCTTTCAGTCTGGGCGCAGCCGCCGAAGCTGCGCAAATATGGACCTTACACAGAATATCTGCCACGATATTCTACTTTTAGGATACTGGACAGCCAGTGAACCGTCAAGTACATTTGCGTAAAAATTTTGTCATAGAAAGCAATTCTTCGCGTTTCCGGCAGCGGCGCTCAGCCCACGCGGGCCTGCGCTCCACCGCTGCATCGTAAAAAAGAACAGGGAAACGGCTGGAATCCAACCGCTCCCCTGTAATTCTGGCGTTCCCCCGCATGGCGGGCGCGTCTTCTGATTTTTTTGCACACTTGCCCGGATAGAGGGCTGCAAGGCAACTGCCCCATTCTGGCGCAGGGCTTATTTTGCGTAGTCCGCAGCGCGGCTCTCCCGGATGATATTGACCTTGATCTGGCCGGGATATTCGAGATCCGACTCGATCTTCTTGCAGATGTCGTGCGCCAGGATTGCCATCTGGTCGTCCGAGATGACTTCCGGCTTCACCAGCACGCGCACTTCGCGGCCAGCCTGGATCGCGTAGCAGCGCTCCACCCCCGGAAAACTCGAAGCAACTGCTTCCAGCTTCTCCAGCCTTTTTACGTAGCTCTCGATATTTTCGCGGCGTGCGCCCGGTCGGGCAGCGCTGATCGCGTCCGCAGCCTGCACCAGGCAGGCGATCACGGTCTTGGGCTCTACATCGTTGTGATGCGCTGCAATCGCATGCACCACAGCCTCGCTCTCTTTGTATTTACGGGCCACATCCACGCCGATGTCCACATGGCTGCCTTCGATCTCATGGTCAAGCGCTTTGCCGATATCGTGCAAAAGGCCTGCCCGGCGCGCCATGACCGGATCCAGCCCCAGTTCGCTGGCCATGACGCCCGCCAGCGACGCAACTTCCAGCGAATGGTCCAACACATTCTGGCCGTAGCTGGTGCGGTATTTCAGACGGCCCAACAACTTGATCAGTTCTGAATGGATGCCCGTCACGCCGGCCTGCAACACTGCGTTTTCGCCGGCCTGGCGGATGCTGGCATCCACCTCGCGGCGCGCCTTTTCCACCATTTCTTCGATGCGGGCCGGGTGGATGCGCCCGTCTGCGATCAGCTTTTCCAGCGCCACACGCGCAACCTCGCGGCGCACCGGCTCAAAGCTGGAAATCGTGATGGCCTCCGGGGTGTCGTCGATAATCAGATCCACGCCGGTCAGCGTCTCGATGGCCCGGATGTTGCGGCCTTCGCGGCCGATGATACGGCCCTTCATCTCGTCGTTTGGCAGCGGCACCACCGAAATCGTGGCCTCGGAAACATAATCCGCCGCACACCGTTGAATCGCCATGCTGACGATCTCACGCGCCATATTTTCGGATTCGTCCTTGATGGACTGCTCAAAATCACGCAGGCGCACCGCTTTGTCATGGACGATTTCGTTCTCAAACTGTTTGAGCAGGTAATCCTTTGCCTGCTCCTGCGTAAATCCGGAGATGTGCTCCAGGGTTTCGATCTGCTCGGCCTTGATCCGCTCGGTTTCCGCCAGGCGGTCATCGGCCTGCTTGTGCTTCTGGTTGAGCCGTTCTTCTTTGGATTCCAAGCTCTCGAGCTTGCGGTCCAGGTTTTCTTCCTTTTGCTGGATGCGGCGCTCCTGGCGCTGCACCTCTTTGCGGCGTTCATTCACCTCGCGGTCGGCATCGACGCGCAGGCGGTGAATCTCATCCTTGCCCTCGAGCACGGCCTCTTTCTTTTTGGCTTCGGCCATCTTGATGGCCTCGTTGACGATGCGCTTGGCTTCCTCTTCCGCAGAGCCGATTGCCAGTTCAGCCGTCTGCTTTCGCCGCTTTTCACCCGCGGGACGTCCCACAAAGAATCCCACGATTACGCCGACCACCAGTGTGGCGACCGCAATCAGGACCGCCACAACGATCGGAATGTCCAACGCATTCAGCACCTCCTCTGGTCCCAGGGAAGCGCGGTTTGCCGATTTCCTGCACACAGATTGCCGGCTTTTGTCAGCCGGACTGCGCATTTACGTATCAAATGGATATGGCCGCCCCGCCCACGGGCAGCCTTCCTCTTTTACCCCGGCCCCGCGGCCGGCTGCCAATCTATGCACTGGAATGGCCCCAGTGCCTCCAAAAGACTTGCTAAAAAATTGAAATTCTAGAAAAAACGTATGCCGGGCGTACTGCCCGGCGTGTGCAGACAGACTGCACTTCATTGCATATTTTATACCATTTGAGTATGCGATGTCAAGAAAAGCGGCGGCTTTTTTTGCGCGACAAAAAAATTTATTCGGCGCTCCAAAAAGATAAACAATGCGCTGGTGCTGGATGACCTCTATAACATACAAATGGACAGATTTTTTGCACACTGCCCGGACGATTCCCGCCTTGACAAACCCGGCGGAATTGTCCGGGCACAGGGCTTGGACAAATTTACGCGCCAACGCTTGACATTCCGCACAATCCGTGCTATTCTGGCAACGAACACGTTGATGAGGAAGCCGCGTCTTCCCCGCAGCAGAGAGCCGGCGTCATGGGCTGAAAGCGCCGGCGGCGGGGGCGGTGCAATGGCCACCACCTCGGAGCGCGCGCCGCAAGCATCCGCCAAAGGCGCGCCGGGTCCGGCCCGTTACAGCCGCCAAAGAGATGCGCTTAAGGCAAAAGGCCGGGCGTAATCTGGGTGGAACCGCGAGACACTGCGTCTTGCCCCAGGCTGGGGCAGGGCGCTTTTTGTTTTTGCGCCCTAAAGGCCCTAAAGAAAGATAATCGGAAGAATATTGATAACTAAGGAGAGTTTTGTCATGATTCAAGTTACCCTCAAAGACGACGTCCGCTCCTATGAGCCGGGCGTGACGGTGTATGAAGTCGCCAAAAGCATCGGTGCGGGTCTTGCGAAGGCAGCCTGCGCGGGCCGCGTGGACGGCGAAGCCGTGGACCTGCGCACGCCCCTGACAAAGGACTGCAAGGTGGAAATCCTGACCTTTGACAGCACAGACGGCAAGCACGCCTATTGGCACACCACGGCGCACATCATGGCGCAGGCGGTGCAGCATCTGTTCCCGGATGCGAAGTTCGCCATCGGGCCGGCCATCGAAAACGGCTTTTACTATGACTTTGACCTGCCGCGCACGCTCACGCCTGAGGATCTGGAGGCCATCGAAAAGGAAATGAAGGCCATCATCAAGGAAGACATCCCGCTCGAGCGCATCGAGATGCCCGCGGATGAGGCGTTGCAGCTTATGGAACAAAAGCACCAAGATTATAAAGTGGAGCTGATCCAGGAGCACAGCGGCAAAGGCGAACAGATCAGCTTTTACAAGCAGGGCGACTATATCGACCTGTGCGCCGGCCCGCACCTGATGCGCACCGGCCAGGTCAAGGCCGTCAAGCTCACGAACTGCACGGGCGCTTACTGGCGCGCGGACGCGAACAACAAGATGCTCCAGCGCGTCTATGGCATCTCCTTCCCGAAGGCTTCGGAACTCGAACAATACGTCACCATGCTTGAAGAGGCCAAAAAGCGCGACCACCGCAAGCTGGGCCGTGACCTGGAGCTCTTCACGATTTTGGAGGAAGGCCCGGGCTTCCCATTCTTCCTGCCCAAGGGCATGATTTTGAAAAACCTGCTGCTCGACTATTGGCGCGAAGTGCACAAGAAGGCCGGCTACCAGGAGATCAGCACGCCGGTCATCCTGAGCCGCAAGCTCTGGGAGCGCAGCGGGCACTGGGATCATTATAAAGAGAACATGTACACGACTGTCATCGACGGCGAAGATTATGCGATCAAGCCCATGAACTGCCCGGGCGGTATGCTGGTCTATAAGACGAAGCCGCGCTCCTATCGGGACCTGCCGCTGCGGATGGGCGAAATCGGCCTGGTGCACCGCCACGAGCTTTCCGGTGCGCTGCACGGCCTGATGCGTGTGCGCTGCTTTAACCAGGACGACGCGCACATCTTCATGACGCCTGATCAGATGAAAGACGAGATCAAGGGCGTTGTGCGCCTGATCGACAGCGTGTATAAGACCTTTGGTTTCCCATACCACATTGAGCTGTCCACCATGCCGGAGGACCACATGGGCGACGAGGCCACATGGGAGAACGCAACGAATGTGCTGCGCGAGGCAATCACGGAGCTCGGCTATGACTACGACGTCAACGAAGGCGACGGCGCGTTTTATGGGCCGAAGCTGGACTTCCATCTAACCGACTGCCTGGGACGCACCTGGCAGTGCGGCACCATTCAGCTCGACTTCCAGCTGCCGGAGCGCTTTGAGCTCGAATACACCGGCGCGGACGGCCAGAAGCACCGCCCGGTCATGATCCACCGCGTGGTATTCGGCTCCGTGGAGCGCTTCATCGGCATCCTGACCGAGCATTTTGCGGGCGCGTTCCCGCTGTGGCTGTCCCCGGTGCAGGTGCAGATTCTGCCCATTGCGGAGCGCCACCACACCTACGCCGAGGAAGTCCGCAGCATGCTGGAGGAAGCGGGCATCCGCGTAGAAATCGACGAGCGCAGCGAAAAGATCGGCTATAAGATCCGCGAGGCACAGCTGCAAAAGACGCCGTATATGCTGGTCATCGGCGACAAGGAAGCGGAGGCGCAGACTGTCTCTGTGCGCCATCGCAAAGCGGGCGACCTGGGAACGATGTCGACTGTGGACTTCATCGACCGTGTGCACGAGGAAGTCGCCAGCCGCACAAACGATTAATGAAAGAAAAGCCGGCCCAATTGGCCGGTTTTTTGCTTTTTGGACGCTTAGCGGCTATAATGGACGGGAAACGGGGGAATGTTTATGAGGCTCTTTGCAATCGGCGACGTGGTGGGCAGCGTGGGCTGCCGCTTCCTGAGGGCCAAGCTGCCGGCCTTTAAAAGGGTCAAGGGCGTGGACGTGGTGATCGCCAACGGCGAAAACAGCGCGGACGGCAACGGCATCACGGCCAGCTCCGTGCGCTATCTGCTCGACAGCGGGGTCGATCTTCTGACCGGCGGCAACCACAGCTTCCGGCGCAAGGAAAGTTACGACCTCTATGACGAATGCGAACAGCTGCTGCGCCCGGCGAATTTTCCATCTGGTGCGCCGGGCCGCGGATTCGCGGTGTTGGACCTGGGGCGGCTGCAAATCGGCGTGCTCAATCTGATGGGCACGGTCTATCTGGACGCCTTGGACAATCCCTTTGACACAGCGGACCGGCTTTTACAGGGCGCGCCAAAGATCACGGTGGTGGATTTTCACGCGGAGGCGACCGGTGAAAAGCGCAGCATGGGCTATCACCTGGCCGGCAAGGTCAGCGCCCTATGGGGCACGCACACGCATGTGCAGACGTCGGATGACTGCATCCTGCCCGGCGGCACCGGCTACATCACGGACCTGGGCATGACCGGCACCGTGGAATCCGTGCTGGGCGTCAAGCCGGCGCTCACGATCCGCATGATGCGTTCCAAGCTGCCGGTGCGGTTTGAGCTGGTGCAGGATGGACCCATGAAGCTGGACGGCTGTCTGTTTGACATCGACGAAACGACCGGCCGCTGCACGCATGCGGAGCGTATTGAGCTGCAATAAATGCAAGGCTGCAAGGCGCCGGCCGCATGCAGAAACCATATTGAGGGGGAGAAATACCGATGATTTACGAAGAAGATTGGATGATGCGTCAGATCAACATGATGGCACGGATGCTCGCGCAGCTCGCGCTCGGCGAGGACACCAGCGTCCGGTATGACCTGCACCGCGAGATCAAGCCCGGCGAAGCCGCAGGCGACCTGCGCTCCATGCTGACGGTGATGATCGCGCAGGGGCGCTATGGCGAGGCGGAAGACCTGCTGTATGATTCCATCCGACCCGACCACCCGGAGGATTTGAAGCTGGGCATCGATTTTTATACGAATCTGAACTGCCTGCCCGACGACGCATTGGAGGCGGGCAATTTCCCGCGCGAGGAAATCCAGAGCGGGCTGGAAGATCTGTCGAGATTTTACGGCATTTCGCTGGGCAAGCCGACCGCCCCATAATGCATGGAAGCGGACGATTTCTGTGCATGTCCGCCAATTTACTGGTTGAACCGACGCGGCGTTTATGCTATACTGGTACTAAAAAACGGGATGCTTCCCCTGCGCCCAGGGCGCCACGTATAGATCCGTCAAAGGAGTGTTCTCATGATTAACGGAACAGATTTGCGCAATGCGATGATCTCCGGTGCGAATTATATCGCCAAATTTCGGAGCAGCGTTGACGAGATGAATATTTTCCCAGTGCCGGACGGTGACACAGGCACCAATATGTCGATGACCATGGCAAACGCCGCCGCCACGCTCGAAAAGGATGGGGAGATCCCCGCCCCGATCGGGGATGTGGCGCGCACAGCGGCAAGCGGCCTGCTGCGCGGCGCGCGCGGCAACTCCGGCGTCATCCTGTCGCTTCTGTTCCGCGGCTTCGCCGACGGCCTGCAGGGCAAGGAAGAAGCGGATGGCGCAGAGCTGGCCGATGCGCTCGGCCTGGGCGTGGACGCCGCCTACAAAGCGGTTATGAAGCCCACCGAAGGCACCATCCTTACGGTTGCGCGCGTAGCCTGTGAGCAAGGCAAAGCCGCCGCCCAACAAGACGACGACGTCGTCCATGTCTGGGAGGCCATCTGCGCCGGCGCAAATGAGGCGCTGGAGCAGACGCCGGAGCTATTGCCGGTGCTGAAAAAAGCGGGCGTCGTGGATGCCGGGGGCAAGGGCCTGTGCTATATCCTGGAGGGCATGCTCAGCGTGTTCCGCGACGGAATCGTCTTGCAGCAGGACGACATCGAAGAGGATGCGCCCGCAGACATCCGCACCGACGATTTCTTCCGCAGCGCGGCCGCGGAATTCGACCAGGACATCCGCTACACCTACTGCACGGAATTCATCGTTGGCCGTGACCCTGCGTGCAAAAAGGACCCCGAATCCCTGCGCACGTATCTGCAAAAGATCGGCGACTGCGTGGTTGTGGTGTCGGACGATGACATCATCAAGACGCATGTGCATACCGAGGCCCCGAATAAGGCCCTGGAGGCTGCATTGACGTACGGCCAGCTTTTGACCGTGAAAATTGAGAACATGAAGGAACAGCACCGCCGCGCCAAGGAGAAGAATTCCGCCGCCCTGGCTGCTGCGGAAAAGGAGAAGCTCAAGCCAGTGACGCCTGAGGAAGGCACGGGCTTTGTCGCTGTGGCCGCGGGCGAAGGGCTGCGGTCGCTCTTTATTGATCTCGGCTGCGCACACGTGGTCAGCGGCGGCCAGACGATGAACCCCAGCACGGAAGACATCTATGCCGCTGTGATGGCCACCCCGGCCACCACGGTGATGGTACTGCCCAACAACAAGAACATCACGCTGGCAGCCGAGCAGGTCATCCCGCTGGTCAAGGACCGCAAGGTCATGGTGCTGCCCACCCGCACGGTCCCGCAGGGACTTTCCGCCCTGCTGGCTTATGACCCCGACTGCACGGCTGAGGTCAATGCCGTCAAGATGATGGAGGCCGCGGGCAAGGTGGACACCGGCACCATCACCTATGCTGCGCGCGACAGCGAATTCGGCGGCCACCACATCAAAGAGGGCGATATTCTTGGCCTTGTCAACGGCAAGCTCAGCTTCATTGAGCGCGACGTGGTGCATGCGTGCTCCAAGGTGACGCGCTCCATGGTCAGCCGCTCGACTGCTTTCATCACGATCATCTATGGCAAGGACATCACCGAAGAGCAGGCCAACGACGCTTATACGCGCATCAAGACAAAGATCAGCTCGGAAATTGAGGTCACCCTGGTCGATGGCGGCCAGCCGATCAACTATTTCCTGATTTCTGTCGAATAATGCCGTCTCTATTTGCAAAACCGATCACAGAGCTAAAGGGCGTCGGCACGAAGCGCGCAGAGCTTTTCAAAAAGCTGGGCGCGCCCACTGCCGGCGCTTTGCTGCGCCTGTATCCGCGCGCGTATGAAGATTGGAGCAGCCCCTGCGCCGTGGCCGAAGCGCCGCTCGACACGCCCTGCACAGTGCGTGCCACCGTCGAGACGGTGGGCGGTGCTGTCTTTGCGCGCAGCGGTGTGATGCTCATCAAAGCGCGTGCCGCAGATCTGTCCGGCAATGTGCTTGACCTGGTCTTTTTCAATAACCCCTATATCCCCCGCCTGTTGACGGCCGGCCAGACGTATCTCTTTCACGGCAAAGTCACGCGCAACCGCGGCCAGCGCCAAATGGTTTCGCCGCTCTTTGCCGAAATCGGGAAAGCGCCCGGCCTGCGGCCAATTTACCCGCAGACGAAGGGGCTTACCAGCCGGATGATCGAGGCGGCGGTCTCAGAGGCGCTGGCACTTTTGCCGGACGTCATACGCGACCCGATTCCCGCCCCGCTGCGCATGGAATACGGTTTGTGCGAGCTGCGGTATGCGCTCGAAAACATTCACCGCCCGCCGGACCCGGAAAGCATGGCGGTCGCGCGGCGGCGGCTGGCCTTTGAGGAACTGCTCATCCTGCAGTTGGGCATGTTGACACTCAAACACCGGGACCGTGAAAAAAGCGGCTGCGTGATTCAAACGGATTATACGGCAGAGTTCTGGGATCTGCTGCCCTTTGCGCCGACCGGCGCCCAACGCCGCGCAGCCACGGAGGCTGTGCGCGATATGCGCAGCGGCTGGCCAATGAACCGGCTGGTGCAGGGCGACGTGGGCTCCGGCAAGACGGCGGTCGCGGCGGCCTGCTGCCACACCGCGATCCGCAATGGCCTGCAGGCTGTCCTGATGGCGCCAACCGACATCCTGGCGCGCCAGCACTTTGCGTCGCTTTCGGGCATGCTGGCCCCGACAGGCATTGCAGTCGGACTTTTGACCGGCTCCTTAAAGTCCAAGGAAAAGGCTGCGGTCAAATCGAAACTCCTCGACGGGGAGATTCAGCTGCTGATCGGCACGCATGCGGTGCTGACCGCGGATGTGCAATTCCAAAATCTGGGCCTGGTCATCACGGATGAGCAGCACCGCTTTGGCGTGCGGCAGCGGACGACCCTGGCGGAAAAGGGAAAGGGCGTCCATGTGCTCGTCATGAGTGCGACGCCCATCCCGCGCACGCTGGCGCTGATGATCTACGGTGATCTGGACATTTCGGTCATCGACGAGCTGCCGCCGGGCCGGCAGCCCATCGAGACGTATTGCATCGACAGTGCGAAGCGCGGCCGGGCGCTGCGCTTTTTGCAGAAGCATGTGCATGCGGGGCAGCAATGCTACGTGATCTGCCCGGCGATCGAAGGCGGCTCCGACAAGGCGAGCGTCGGGGAGTATGCGGGCAAATTGCAGCGCGCGCTGCCGGATTGCCGGATCGGCACGCTGCACGGCCGCATGAAGCCCAAGGAAAAGGACGCGGTTATGGCGGACTTTGCGGCGGGGAATCTCGACATTCTGGTCTCCACGACCGTGGTGGAGGTGGGCGTGGATGTGCCCAACGCTACCGTGATCCTGATCGAAAACGCCGAACAATACGGGCTTTCGCAGCTGCACCAGCTGCGCGGACGTGTGGGCCGCGGGAAAAACCAAAGCTACTGCATCCTGGTCACGGACGCGCAAAATGACAATGCCCGCGCGCGCATGCAGGCCATGTGCGAGACAAACGACGGTTTTGTGATTGCAGAGCGCGACCTGAAGCTGCGCGGGCCTGGCGACTTTTTCGGCAGCCGGCAGCACGGCCTGCCCGCCCTCAAAATTGCGGACCTCAATAATGACATGGCGGTGCTGCACGACGCGCAGGCGGTGGCCAAGCGGATTTTGCACGAGGATCCAACGCTTGACGCAGAAAACCACCGCGGCCTGCGGGCGGAGGTCAGGCAGCTGTTTACCGAGGTTGGCAACGGCTAAACCTGCTTCCATCTCCTGCGCCTCACGCTATTCTATATAAAATAACAGCGCAGGGAGCCGAATGCTCCCTCTCAAAAAAAGCGCGCATCCACCGGTGAACTGAACCAGTAAAAACGGACAATAGACAAGAAGCCCCCTGATGTAGGAAA